>Ga0115000_10005599_pt1 | contig 10050 bp, 10 predicted proteins | sample ArcticOcean_MG_C_6_FD_89690 | JGI IMG/M metagenome (GOLD analysis project Ga0115000, IMG submission 89690) | Marine microbial communities from western Arctic Ocean - ArcticOcean_MG_CB8_128 | ecosystem: Environmental > Aquatic > Marine > Oceanic | place: Arctic Ocean: Canada Basin | collected... | reverse complement strand
GATACTTCCATCAGCCATAATTTTAGCCATAATTTTTTTCTTTTGATCAAAAATACTTGTTCCTGGTTTGATAATTCCTAGTTCTACCAAAGATCCAAAAGGTATTCTAGGTTTAGACCTATTATTTTTAAGAGTATCTAAAAAATTATCTTCTATAGGTTTTGTATTTTTTAGTCTTTGTTCGGCAGCCTTAAAGTATTTTTTTTCTTTTTCTATTCCATAATAATTTCTACCTAATTTTTTAGCAACAGTAGCCGTAGTTCCAGATCCTAAAAATGGATCTAAGATCATGTCATTTTTATTTGAAGATGCCAATAGAACTCTATGAAGTAAAGATTCTGGTTTTTGAGTAGAGTGAACTTTTTTCCCATTTTTCTTAAGTCTTTCTGCTCCATTACAAATAGGTAAATTCCAATCAGATCTCATTTGAAGATCGTCATTTAAACATTTTAAAGACTGGTAGTTAAATGTGTATTTTGACTTTTCACTTTTAGACGCCCAAATTAAAGTTTCATGGGCGTTAGTAAATCTTGTTCCTCTAAAATTAGGCATAGGATTATTCTTATTCCAGATAACATCATTTAAAATCCAGAAGCCCAAGTTTTGTATTGCCGTTCCTACTCTAAAGATATTGTGATAACTTCCTATAACCCAAATAGCTCCATCTTTTTTTAAAATTCTTTTACACTCTGAAAGCCAAGCAATTGTAAACTCATCATACTTTTTAAAGCTTTCAAATTTGTCCCATTTATCGTTTACAGCACTAACCTTGCTTCTATCTGGTCGTGTTAGAGAATTTTTTAACTGAAGATTGTAAGGAGGGTCAGCAAAGACAAGATCAAAGGTTTCACTTGGAATTTTTTTTAATTCTTCAAGACTGTCGCCATTAATAATTTTATTTTTAAAATTGTTATTCATTTTATATAAAACAATTAGACTCCAAATGAATTCTTGGGTCAACTTCAGATTGTATTAATTAGATTCCAATTGTGTTTAGATTTTTTTTAATAACTAGATATTGTGTTGTTATACGTGAAACTTATTTCAAATTAAAAATAGGAGAGAATGTTTTTCGGTGATATTTTGTAATACCAAATTTTTTAATAGCTCTTAGGTGTTTTTTAGTTCCATAGCCTGAGTTTGTATCCCAACCATAACTGCTAAATTGTTTTGAAAGCTTTGTAATAAATCTATCTCTACTAACTTTTGCAATGATTGAAGCAGCTGAAATACTAGGAATTTTTTGGTCACCTCTAATTACATATTTTAATTTGTAATTTTTAAGATCAGGTAGCTTATTACCATCAATTAAAGCAAGAGAAGGTCTTTTTTTAAGTTTTATTATTGCTCTTTTCATCGCAAGTAAGCTTGCATGTAATATATTAATTTTTTCAATTTCTTTAACAGATGCCTGTCCTATGGCCCATATAGAATTTTTTTTAATATAAGTAAAAAGTTTCTCTCTTTTATTTTTAGACAAACTTTTAGAATCTTTTAACAGTTTTTTATTAATAGATTTATTCAATATAACTGCTGCGGCATAGACAGGACCAATCAAACTTCCTCGACCAACTTCATCAACTCCTGCAACTATTTTATTCATTATATAATTAAGAAATGATAAATTAATAGACCAATTATTAAACCCTTAATAAATGTTAGCCATAGAATAGAATAATCAGACAAACTTAATTTTTTTTTCCACCAATATATATATTTTTTGTGTAATTCTATCATTTCAAGAATTATTTTTTAAGTCTAGCTCATCTATTTTTTGTTTTATTTTTTTTAAGTCTTCCCAAGAATATTTCTTATTTTCAGGAACTCTTAAAAGATAAGACGGGTTAAAAGTTATAATAACATCATAACTTGTATTTTTTATAATAACCTCTTTCCATTTGCCTCTCTCAATGGTGATCTTACTATTTAATCCAGTTAAAGACTCCATGGCTGTGCTTCCCATAAGAATTATTATTTTAGGTTTAATTATTGATATATGATTTTGAAGAAATCGAGAGTATTTTTTTATTTCTACTGATGTAGGTTTTCGATCCTCTGGAGGTCTAAAATTCACAGCATAAGTTGAGTAAATATTTTCTTTTTTTATGTTAATTGCAATTAACATTTTATTTAAGAGATCTCCAGCTTCACCCAAAAATGTTAGTCCAACTTTATCCTCATTGACGCCTGGAGCTTCTCCAATCAGCATTATAGGACTGTTAATATTTCCATCACCTAAAATGATTTTTTTTGAATTATTTTTTAGGCTACAATCTTCAATTGAGTTTATTTGATTTTTTAGTTCAGCAAGTAATTTTTCTTTATTAATATTTTCAGTAGTATTTTTAGTTTTTAAATGGTGGGTAGTATTTTTTACTCTATTGATAGGTTTTTCATCAAAAATAAAGTTAGAGCCAATGGAGTTTAGTAATTCCGAATCATAATTCGTATTTTGATTTATTACTTTTTTCGACATACAATGACTTAATGTTAATAAAGTTTTTTAAATTTATTGTAATATTATTATTATTTCACAGCCCATTATACTCAAAAAGTAAGACTTTAAATGACATTAATTCACATTATTTATCCAATTATTTTTCAGGGATTATTGCTTATGAGAACAAAAATAATTCTGATGCTTTAAATTTTTTTAAATCATCAAAAATTTTAATTAAACAACACAACTCTTATCTTAAAAGGTATGTATATTCATTGGTTTTAGAAGGAAAAGTTCAAAAAGCAAATAATGAAATAAAAACTAATTTAACAGAAGATAATTCAAATTTTTTTGAGGCTCATTTAATATTAGCATTAGATAGTTTGAAGAAAAAAAAATATAAAAAGAGCAAAGATTATTTACAGGAATCTTACAAATTTATTAATGATGATAGAATTGCTTTAATAATTACCGAAACATTAAATCAATATTTGTATGTTTTTAAAGAAAATAAGATTCCTAAAACAAAAAAAAATTTTGGAAACTTTTCATTAATTAATGAAGTTTTTCAAAGATGTTATCTAAAAGATAAAAATACAAAAACATATTTTGATAAAATAGTGAACCAAGTAAATAGTGAGGATTATTCTAGATACATATTTTTTTACTTAAACTATTTAATAGAAAACAACAGGTATAAAGAAGCAAAAGAAATAAGTGATAGTTTAGAATATTTAGATTCTTCACTACTAATCTCACAAGGAAAAAAATGGATTGAAGATCAAAACTTAAAAGAATTCGGAAATTTTTTTTCATGTAGAAATTCTAATGACATTGTTAGTGAGCTCCTTTTTTTAGTAGCTAATTTGTATTCTTCTCAAGGTGATTATGAAAAATCAAATTTTTATTTGAATTTGTCGTATTATTTGAATCCTAAATTTTTATTCAATTTATCTTTGTTAGCAGAAAACTATTATTTAAATAAAAATTATAAGGAAATGAAAAAAATCTTGAAAAATTTCAATCAAGAGCATGAATTTTATTATTGGTTTAAATTAAAAAAAGAAACACAAATAATTTCCAGAGAATATAATGAAAATAAATCTTTAAAATTTATTAATTCAAAATTTAAAAAAATTAAAGACCCATCTATAAAAATGATTTTTGATATTGCAAATTTTAATAAAAATGCAAAAAGATATAAAGAAGCAATAAAATATTATAACCAAATACTCATAAAAATTGATGTTACTTCTGCGTTTTATGCAGATGTATTGTATCGAAGGGGAGGTTGCTATGAAAGATTTGGTGATTATAAAAATTCAGATAAAGATTTACTAAAATCTTTAGAGATAAATTCAGATGATGCGTATGTATTAAATTACTTGGCATACTCATGGTTAGAGAGAGATTACAAAATAGATGCTGCTCTTCAAATGCTCGAAATAGCTTATTCAAAAAAACAAAATGATCCATATATAATTGACTCCATTGGCTGGGCATATTATTTAGTAGACGACTACATAAGGGCAGAGAAACTTTTAAAGAGAGCAGTTGAGTTGATGCCAGAAGACCCTACAGTCAATGATCACTATGGAGACATTCTTTGGAAATTAGACAGAAAAATTCAAGCCAGATATTTCTGGAATGGTGTTTTGAATCTTAAAGAAACAGAGGATGCAATGAAAAAAAATATTAAAGAAAAATTAATCCAAGGATTAAAAAATACTTAGTTTATGAATAGTTTTAAGATTAAGTCGTATGCTAAAATAAATCTTGCATTAAATGTAACAGGTAAAACATCTAAGCTACATAAAATTGAAAGCATAATATCTTTTATTGACTTACATGATTTAATTTATTTAAAACAAATACGTAACAAGAATCACAAGGTATCTTTTAGGGGAAAGTTTTCTAAAAATATTGGCAAAAAAAATACTGTTACATTGCTATTAAAATTGTTGGATCAAAAAAGCCTTTTAGATGATAAAAAATTTCAAATTAAAATTGTTAAAAACATACCTCAGAAAGCAGGAATGGGAGGTGGCTCAATGAATGTGGCATCTTTAATAAATTTTTTTATTGAAAGAAAAATACTTAAAAAAGAAAAAAAGAAAATAATAGAACTAACAAGAATAATAGGGTCTGATGTTATATTAGGAATAAATCCAACTAATTCAATTCTATCTTCAAATGGAAAAATTAAAAAATATGATAAAAAAATTAAGTTTCATACCTTGATTGTAAAGCCTAATTTTGGTTGCTCTACAAAATACATTTATTCAAAGGTTAAAAGATTTACTAAACCACAATTTAATTTTCCAAAACAATTAATGTTTAAAACAGAATACTTAAAAAACTTAAATAATGATCTAGAGAAAATTGCATTTAATAAATATCCAAAACTGAAAAAGATTAAATTATTTTTATCAACAGTTCCCGATATAATTTTTGTTAGGATGTCTGGGTCTGGTTCATCAATAATAGCCTATTTTTATTCCAAAAAAGCTTGCAGAATTGCTTTAAAACAATTTAAAAAGGAATTTAATAGCTACTGGTGTATTGAATCAAAAACTATATAATTTTTTTTTTTTATGTTATACGAAATTAATATTGGGGCGTAGCCAAGTGGTAAGGCACTGGTTTTTGGTACCGGCATCCTAGGTTCGAATCCTAGCGCCCCAGCCATATATGAATAATTTAATAAATAAAATTTTTTCCTGGTCTAAAAATCTTAATTATATAAATTTAAGCTTTAAAAGCATTAAAAAAGAAATTGAGGTAGAAAAAATATTTAATGCCATTAATACATTTTCTGAAAATAGTGAAATTAGATATGTTGGAGGATGTGTTAGAAAGATTATTAATAGAGAAAAAATTGACGATATAGACTTAGCTGTAAATTTAAATCCAAAAGAAGTTTGTGAGGCACTTAAGAACAAGAACATAAAATATTTTGAAAGTGGTATAGAACATGGAACAATTACTGCATTAATTAACAATAATAAATTTGAAATAACTTCATTACGAAAAGATGTTCATACGGATGGAAGACATGCAAAAGTAGAGTTTTCAAACGATTGGAAACAAGATGCATCAAGAAGAGATTTTACAATTAATTCTATTTATGCAGATATAGAAGGAAATTTATTTGACATCTTTGATGGCAAAAAAGATTTAAAAAATGGAAAGATTGTATTTATTGGCGATGCCGAAACCAGAATAAAAGAAGATTACCTTAGAACATTAAGATACGTCAGATTTTTTCTAAACTATTCAAAACATAAACATAATCTAAAAATTATTAAAGTTATTAAAAGTAATTTAGATGGATTTTCTAAAATTTCATCTGAAAGATTGCTGGATGAACTTCAAAAATTAGTAAAATCTGAAGGCTTTTTAAAATTATCAAAGGATAAATATTGTTTAGAAATTATTAATCTTATCTTTCCACAAATAAAAAATATTAATATATTTGGTAGATTAAACAATTTTTCTAAAAAAAACCTTGTTAATGTAGACTTTATTGTTTTATTATCATTAATGACAATTGATGGTACTGACAATGTTGATTATTTTATCTATAAATTTAATATATCAAAAAAAAATCAGAAGAGACTTTTATTTTTAAATAATTTTTATTCACAAAAAATTACTACAAAAAACTTTTCTATAATAAATTTAAATAAGATTTTATATTTTAATGGTAGAGAGGCTTTAATGGATATTATCTATTTTAAAATTTTTAAATCAAAAAAAATAGATAATAATCTCATAGAAATGATTAACATTTTTAAGGATAAAGAAATACCTGTGATGCCACTTAAGACAAATACATTAATGGAAAAGTATAACATTTCAGAAGGAAAAGAACTGGGAAATAAGCTAAAAAAAATAGAAGAATTGTGGGTCAATAATAATTTTCAAATTAATGAAAAAGAAGTGCAGAAAATTATAAATAATTAAATATATTTAACGTCTTTGATTTCAAAGTTCTTAACACCTGCTGGTGTAATAATTTCAACTAAATCATTTTTATTTTTTCCAATTAATCCTTTACCAATTGGTGATTGAAAATATATAAGTTTTTTTTTTAAATCTGCTTCATCTTTTCCAACAATTTTGTAGTTAATTTTTTCTAAAGTATCTAAGTTTTGTAAATAAACAGTCGATCCAAAAATAATTTTTCCTTCATTATTCATTTTTGTAATATCAATTACATTTGCGCGAGCGATTATATCATTAATTTCAGTTATTCTTCCTTCGCTATGTGACTGCTCTTCTTTAGCAGCATGGTATTCTGCATTTTCTTTTAAATCTCCATGTGACCTTGCTTCTGCAATTGCTGCAACTATTTGTGGGCGTTTTTTTTCTTTTAAAAAAATTAATTCTTCTTTTAATTTTTCTAAACTTTCAAGTGTGATTGGCTCTTTATCCATATTAATTCCATTTAACTATTGGGGGTAACGACATTAAGATTCCCTCTACATTGCCACCCGTTTGAAGTCCAAACTTTGTTCCTCTGTCATAAAGTAAATTAAATTCAGCATATCTTCCTCTTTTAATATACTGCATCTCTTTTTCTTTTATAGTCCATTTTTTTTTGTATTTTTTATTTATTATTGAATTAAATATCATTTTAAAAGTTATTCCAAGATCACTAACAAAATTAAAATCTTTTTCCCAATTATCCTTTTTATAATCAAAAAAAATTCCTCCAATCCCTCTAGCTTCTTTTCTATGGGGAAGATAAAAATATTCATCACACCATTTTTTATATTTTTTATAATAATTTTTATTATGTCTAGTACACATTTTTTTTAGTTCATCGTGAAGCAATTTTTCTTCTTTAGTATCTTTCATGCATGGAGTTACATCCATTCCACCACCAAACCACCCATGCGTTGTATAAATAAACCTGGTGTTAAAATGTATTGCTGGAATATGTGGGTTTTTCATGTGCATGACAACAGAAATACCAGATGCCCAAAAATTTGAGTTTTTACCAGCTCCAGGAATATTTTTTTTTATTTCATTTGAAAATTTTCCATATACTTCAGAAAAATTTACTCCAACTTTTTCAAAAATTTTACCAGCTTTTAAAACTCTAAATTCACCACCACCCTCATCCTTGATCTCATTTCTTTCCCATATTGTTGATTTGAATTTTGTTTTGTTACTTTCTAATTTTTCAATATCATTACAAATGATATTTTGTAATGATCTAAACCAATTAGATGCTAGTCTTTGTTTAATCTCTTTATTCATTGCTTGTAAATTTTGTTTGTCTTAAATTTTCTGAAAGAACTATAGCAACTGAAGTTGCTATATTTAAAGATCTTTTATTATCAATCATTGGTATTTTTAATCTGTGTTCTATGGAATTATGTACATTTTTAGGAACACCGGCACTTTCTCTTCCAAAGAGCAGTGTGTCATTACTTTGAAATTTAAAATTACTATAGGATTTTGATGATTTTGTTGTCATTAATATTACTCTTTGTTTTTTTTTTGATTTAAAGAATTCTTCAGAACTTTGATAGAATTTAATCATTTTTTCATCTATATAATCCATCGCTACTCTTTTAAACCTTTTATCACTGAATAAGAATCCGCATGGTTCAATAATCTCCAAATCAGCCCCAAGACATGCGCATGTTCTAATAATTGCAGCTGTATTTTGAGGAATATCTGGTTCATATAACGCTATTTTAGGTTTTAAACTCATGGTTTGTGTGTCATTGTTTCTCTAGAAAAAAAACTATTTTCTTATATGAAATCATATATTAGATAACAATAAACAAAAAAATTAAAAAATGTCTGAAAAAAAACCTGAAAGAAGAGAGTTTTTATTTACAGCCTCATATGCTGTGGGTGCGGTAGGAGTAGGGGCAGTCGTTTGGCCATTAGTTGATCAGATGAATCCAGATGCATCAGTTAAGGCATTAGCAAGTACAGAAGTTGATATTAGTTCAATTGAACCTGGAAAAACTATCACTGTACTTTGGAGAGGCAAACCAGTCTTTATAAAAAGAAGAACATCTGAAGAAATAGCAGACGCTAGATCTGTCAGAATGGAAGATTTAAAAGATCCACAAAAGGATGAAGATAGAGCAAAAGATCCTGAGTGGCTTGTGATGGTGGGTGTTTGCACACATTTAGGATGTGTGCCCCTAAATAATAAAGGTGATTACAATGGATGGTTTTGTCCATGTCATGGATCGCATTATGATACATCAGGTAGAATAAGAAAAGGACCTGCTCCAACAAATATGGAAGTTCCAAAATATGAATTCGTAAACAGTAATACAATTAAAATTGGGTAATTATAAACTATGAGTGATCACGAGTACGTTCCTAAATCAAAATTTGGAAAATGGTTTAATGACAGACTTCCTCTATTATCACTTGCGAGTCATTTAGCTGACTATCCAACGCCTAAAAATTTAAATTATTGGTGGACTTTTGGGGGAATACTAACTTTTTGTTTGATTACTCAAATTGTGACTGGTTTGACTTTAGCAATGCACTACATAGCTCACGCAGATTTAGCTTTTGAAAGTGTTGAACACATAATGAGAGATGTAAATTATGGATGGCTTATAAGATATATTCATGCAAATGGTGCTTCAATGTTTTTCTTAGCAGTTTACATTCATATTTTTAGATCATTATTTTATGGCTCTTATAAATCTCCAAGAGAAATAATCTGGATTATTGGAATAATAATTTATCTTTTGATGATGGCTTCTGCCTTTATGGGATATGTTCTTCCATGGGGTCAAATGAGTTTTTGGGGTGCAACGGTTATTACAAATCTTTTTAGCGCAATACCTTTCATTGGTGAAGGAATAGTAAACTGGTTATGGGGAGGATATTCTGTAGATAATCCTACCTTAACAAGATTTTTTACACTCCACTATTTGTTACCATTTTTAATTTTAGGATTGGTAGTTCTTCATATTTGGGCACTTCATGTTCCAGGAAATAATAATCCTGTAGGAATCGATGTTAAAAAACCCTCCAAGGATACTGTGCCATTTCATCCATACATTGTTATTAAAGATGGATTTGCATTATTAATGTTCATGATTGTTTTTGCTTTTTTTGTATTTTATTCACCAAATATTTTAGGTCATGCTGATAACTACATTGAAGCAAACCCAATGGTTACACCAGCTCATATTGTTCCAGAGTGGTACTTATTACCTTTCTATGCAATTTTAAGATCTGTACCAGACAAGTTGATGGGTGTAATAGCAATGTTGTCAGCAATTTTAATTTTGGCAGCTTTACCGTGGCTTGATACTTCAAAAATTAGATCGGCAGTATTTAGACCTTTATACAAACAATTTTATTGGATACTTGTAGTTGATGTGCTTATACTTGGTTACGTGGGCGCAATGCCAGCAGAAGGCTTATATTTATTGATAGCTAGAGTTGCTACAGGATATTATTTTATACATTTTTTAATAATTCTTCCAATTTTAGGATTTAAAGAAAAGACTATACCACTACCATTGAGTATAACGGAGCCTATTCTTGGAGGACTACCTATAGCCTCAGCTGTAAAAAAAAAAGAAAGTTTAAATTAATCTAGTGAAAAATAT
>Ga0115000_10005597_pt1 | contig 10051 bp, 8 predicted proteins | sample ArcticOcean_MG_C_6_FD_89690 | JGI IMG/M metagenome (GOLD analysis project Ga0115000, IMG submission 89690) | Marine microbial communities from western Arctic Ocean - ArcticOcean_MG_CB8_128 | ecosystem: Environmental > Aquatic > Marine > Oceanic | place: Arctic Ocean: Canada Basin | collected... | reverse complement strand
CGCAAGCATAATATGAACCTGTTTCATGCTTTCAGTGACGATGAGTTTAAAAACATATATGATCATGGAAAAATTCCTTGTCTGGATAACTGGTCGGAATCGATTGCGTTGGATGATTTGATGACTCAATCAGCATTGCAATCGTTTACCAAGGATCAAAATGCATTGGATGATCGCATTCGATCATTTATAAAATAGCGAATGATATGATCCTTGCTGTGGGGATATTGTAGGTACTAAAGCTTATTTGGTATTGTTTGATGAAAACAAAAATCGGCTTTAGAAAAGGGTAGGTTCAAAAATTTTCTGACCAAAATTCCTGTGAAAGTAATTTTGAATGATAGATCTGCGCTTCTTGGTGCAGCTCAATATGCATTCAGACATCAATAAATGATTAATTTGATCTCTGTAGTCTGGAGAATCTTTAACTTAGAAGATAACTATGGGAAACACGATTAAAAAAATTGTATTGGCTTATTCAGGTGGGTTGGACACCTCTGTCATTATCAAATGGCTGAAGGAAAAATATGGCTGCGAGATCATTGCATTTGCAGCAGATGTTGGTCAGGGACAGGAGTTGGACCCAGTTCGAGAAAAAGCTTTAGCAACAGGTGCGAGTAAGGTTTATATCGAAGATTTACGTGAAGAGTTTGTCGCCGATTTTGTTTTCCCCATGTTGCGTGCCAATGCATTTTATGAGCATGATTATCTTTTAGGTACTTCCATTGCACGGCCCTTGATAGCAAAAGAACAGATTCGTATTGCAAATCTGGAAGGAGCAGACGGTGTTTCGCATGGTTCCACCGGGAAAGGCAATGACCAGGTCCGTTTCGAATTGGCATATCACACTTTGAATCCTGAAATAATTATTATCGCTCCTTGGAGAGAATGGGATTTGAATTCCCGATCTGCATTGATCGATTATGCGGTAGCTCATGGCATCCCTGTTCCTGTCACCAAGGCCAAGCCTTATAGTATGGATCGGAATATGTTTCATATCAGCTACGAAGGGGGAGTCTTAGAAGACCCTTGGACTAGCCCGGATGAGGATATGTTTATGTTGTCGGTTTCTCCGGAAAAAGCTCCCGATAAAGCGACTGTCATTGAAATTCAATATGAAGCGGGGAATCCGGTTGCGGTCAATGGCGAGAAAATGAGTCCTGCTACTTTGTTAGAGCGACTCAACCAATATGGCGGCGAAAATGGAGTGGGTCGCATTGATATTGTCGAGAACCGATTCGTGGGTATGAAATCCCGCGGTATCTATGAAACCCCCGGGGGCACTATTTTACATCAGGCTCATCGTGCAATTGAGTCAATTACTTTGGATCGTGAAGTGACGTTTTTACGCGATTCTTTGATTCCGAGCTATGCGCGCATGATTTATAACGGATTCTGGTATTCTCCTGAAAGGGAGCTTCTTCAGCAAACGATGGACCAAATGCAGATGCATGTCACCGGTGAAGTGCGCTTAAAGTTGTATAAGGGGAATTGTATTGTGCTTGGCCGGAAAGCTGAAAAATCTTTGTATAATCAGAATATAGCCAGCTTTGAAGAAAGCCATGGTTACAGTCAGAATGATGCTGATGGGTTTATCAAACTGAACGCGTTACGTCTCAAACTCTACGCAGAAACTTTTGGACGTTGAGTCCACATCCTCTTAGTTTATCCGTCGGTTAATTCCATATATTATTTTCCTTATAGATTTATGGGGGAGGGTGAAGGTTCAGAGGGGAAATTTGAACTAAACCAAGAAGATATTGCTTAAGAAAAGTATATTGCCTCTGCGGCGAGCAGTGGAGATATAATTATAAGATGAGTTCCATTCTTGTAGTCAATGATGAAAAAAGCCTGAGGGATTTCCTCGAAATTATGTTGGAGGAAGAGGGGTATAAAGTTTTTACGGCGTACAACACATATAGTGCCGTAAAGCTAATTAAAGAAAATATATTTGATTTGATTCTTACGGATATTCGAATGGGATCGATGTCCTTGAAAGCTCTCAAAAAATCCTTCCTGATACACCCGTGGTTTGATGACTTCATATGCTAGCGCTGAAACAGTGGTTGATGCGATGAAAAGGGGTGCTTACGACTACATTTCGAAACCTTTTAAAATTGAAGATGTTCAATTGATTGTCAAAAATTCAATTGAAAAGAAAAAACTTTCGGAAGAGAATCGTCTGTTGAAAACGGTCTTGAATGATCGTTTTCAGCTCTCCAATATTATTGGAAAGTCAGCAGTGTTTCAGAGAATATTTGATTTAATTGAAAAGGTTTCGCGTAGCAACGCGACAGTTTTGATCCATGGAGAAAGCGGGACTGGTAAAGAGCTGTTGGCAAAGGCCATTCACTTTAATAGCAATAGGAAAGACTATCCGTTTGTATCTGTCAATTGCGGGTCCTTACCTGAAAACCTTCTTGAGAGTGAATTATTTGGGCAAAAAAATGAGCATTTACGAGTGCTGATACATTAAAGTTTGGGTTGATGGAATCTGCTAATAAAGGTTCATTTTTCCTCGATGAAATTGGCGAAGTATCTCTTTCAATCCAGGTTAAATTGCTGGGGGTACTAAAGGAGAAGGAAATATTAAGACTGGGGGCGACCGAAGCCATTCCTTTTGATTTACGAATCATAGCTGCATCGAATCGTAACCTGTCAAATTTAGTCAACGATAAGGTTTTTAGAAAAGATCTGTATTATAGGTTAAACGTTATTCCCATTCACTTGCCGGCTTTAAGAGATCGCAAGGAAGATATTCCTGATTTAGTAGAATTTTTTATAAATAAATATAATTCGAAGCATAAAAAAGATTTTATCAAATCAGTGGAACTAGAGACCATGCGTTATTTTGAAAATTATCAATGGCCTGGAAACGTACGTGAATTAGAGAATGTGATAGAAAGAGCGGTGGTTCTAGAGACGGGCGAGTCCATTCAAAAAGCCAACCTGCCAGATAAAATTTTTGGCGCAATACCTAAACTTCAAATTCCAAGTATGAATAAAGAAGCAATTGATCTCGAAAGAACACTAGATCAAATTGAAAATAAAATGCTGTCGAATGCACTGATACAGTGCTAATGGTATAATAAACAAGGCGGAAAAAAATTGAACCTCAGTTTTAGATCCATGCGATACCGAATACAAAAACATCAGTTAAAAGGAAAATCAAAAGATAACGAATGATGCATCTCCTTTCAAAATATTTTATCCACCCTCTATCTTTCAACTCAGTAAGACGTATGTCTCTTACGGTGATAATTTTTTTGATATTGCCATTAAACTCTATGGCTCTACCTGAAAAGATTATTCTGCCTGAAGAAAAGAACTATGAGAATTCGAAGGTTTCCATTGATCCGTTTTTGCAGGCCGAGCACTTGTTCCATTCCGGTGAGTTAATCGCTGCTAAGCCTTATTACCATGAATATCTGAATAGAAACACAAGAGGGCAGAGACGATCTAATGCTCTTTACCGTCTAGGTCTGATAGATCAAAAAGAAAAATCTTTTTCCACTGCTATACGATTTTACAAACTGCTTTTAAGTTCCAATCCGAACACCTTGCTCACTCATGATGTGAAATTTAATATGGCGGTTTGTAATTATGAGCTTGGCAATTTAGATACGGCCGAAGAATTGTTTAATGCTGCACTTCGAGAATCGCCTGATAAAAAGAAAAAATGGCAGGCGTTGTACTTTCTCTCCCAACTGGATGGTCGGAGATTGAGCTTTGAAGAAGCAATTGGAAAACTAAAAAAAATCTATTTTCAGGTTGATGATAAAGAAATGAGCCAACAGGCTTTTAGGCTTGCTGAAGAAATGATCGATGAAAAATTTAGTGAAATAATTCTTTCATCGTTAATTCAAAAGTATCGTAGCGGGTTTCCTGTAGACCTTCTTTTTTTAAAAAAACTATCACTCTTTAGAGAGCAGGGTGATTTAGGTGGTTATGAATCGGTATTGGTAGAGTTTTTATCCATTTTCCCTGAACATGCCAAATCTGAAGAATTTAAAAATGACCTTGAAGAAATTCGAAAGGGTAATGCTGCACAAGTTGTGGTTGGGGTGGTTTTACCTTTAACAGGCAAGCTTGCGGCTACCGGGCAAAAGGTTTTGCAGGGAATCCAACTTGCATACAGTCGTCTTCCGGAAGAATCCAGACGGATGATATATTTAAATGTCAAAGATTCGTCTGATGCCATTGGCCTTGAAAAAACTTTAAGTAATTTAGCTAGAAACCCAAAGGTCGTGGGCGTGCTTGGCCCGTTATTGAGTGATGAGATCAAACGCGCAGTTGCTGTGGCTGATTATTTTCGCATTCCGGTATTTTCTCCGACGGCTTCGTCAGCGGGCCTGGTGGAATCGAGTTCATATATATTTAGAAATGCGTTGACGCGAAAAATTCAGGCCCGGTTTTTAGCTGAATATTCTATCAACACTCTCAAATTAAGAAGGTTTGTGATTCTTCATCCACTTGAGCCTTTCGGTGAAGAATTAAAGGATGAGTTTTTAAAGGCAGTGGAAGCCTTTGGTGGTGAAATTGTTGGGATAGCGAGTTATGAGAGATCACAAAATGATTTTAAAAATCAGATACTGGAATTGGGTGGTATTGCCGATGATGATCTGATTCGAATGACAAGGAAACAATTATTAGATAATGAAGCGCAAGAAGATTTCAGTGATCCAGCAGTATTGTCACGACCCAGAGTTGATATGGAACATTGGTCAGAAGATGAAATTGAAAACCTTAAAGTTTCTCTTGAGCTGGGCTATGATGCAATTTTTATTCCTGGTGTCTATGATAAGGTAGGGTTAATTATTCCACAACTGGCTTTTTATAATATTGAAAAAATTGCCCTCTTGGGTGCGAAGGGTTGGAATTCCCCTGAATTAGTCAAAATGGGGGGCAAGTTTTTAAAATCGGTTTATTTTGTCGATGGTTTTTATTCGGATTCGTATCAGGTGAGAGTCAGAAAGTTTGTGGAGTTATTCCAGAAAAACTATGGTGAACTGCCATCGCATTTTTCTGCACAGGCCTATGATGCTGCTGGAATATTTTTCAAGAGTATAACGTCTGGAGCCGATAACCGTTTAAAGCTGAAAGATAGCCTGGTAAAGGTAAAAAACTATCCAGGAGTGACAGGAAAAACCAGTATGCTTGAATCGGGTGATTCGGAAAAATATATTTTTGCTTTGACTGTGAAGAGAAAAAAAATTGTTGAAGAAAATTAATAGCTAGAAAATTTCTTCCTCGTGCTGTGGGGCGAATGGTTGTTCCTTTTCAGGTAGGAAGTCTTGTGAGAATAGTTCAAACATTGAATCGGTATCGCCAAACTTAGCCGGTTCTCCCGATTCAGATTGTATCTTTAGAAATTGAATATCGTTAGGGACGGGAAAGTTTATTTTTGGCCGGTTTACTAAGGCTTCTTGCATGAACTGTAGCCAGATTGGAATTGCAGCTCTGGAACCTGTTTCATTCCTTCCCAAGGGCTCATCTTTGTCCTTGCCAACCCAGACTCCCGTTACAAGTTCAGGTGTAAAACCCATAAACCATGCATCCACATAGTTATTTGTTGTTCCTGTTTTTCCGGCAACAGGTCTTTTTAACGCCCTGACTTTGGTGGCTGTCCCATTTTTGATAACACTTTGCATGAGACTGGTGATGATATGCGCTGTTCCAGGTGTTATGGGTTGGGTAGTTTCGGGGACTGATGTAAACAGTACTTCACCGCTTCTGCTTTTGATATTTCGAATAGCTGCAGGCTTGATCAAGGTTCCCATATTGGCAAAAGCAGAATAGGCCGAGGTAAGTTCATAGAGAGTCATACCTGATGACCCTAATGCAATTGACAAATTTTCTTCTAGTTTAGAAGAGATTCCTAATTTTCTCGCCAGACCAATACTACTTTTGATTCCGATTTTCTGCATTAGTTTTACAGTCACTACATTTCTGGAATGGGCTAAAGCTTCCCTTAAAGATGTAGGGCCGTAAAATTTTTCTTCAAAATTAACCGGTTTCCATTTGTCAAAAGCATCTTCTTTCTCCTTGAAAATGATCGGAGAGTCAATAATTATGCTCGAAGGGGCAAAGCCTTCATTAATTGCAGCAGCATAAATAATTGGCTTGAATGCAGAACCAGGTTGGCGGATGGCTTGCACTGCTCGATTGAATTGGCTTTTATAGAAATCATAACCCCCGATCATTGCCTTGACATGCCCTGTTAAAGGGTCAAGACTGATGAGTGCCGCTTCAACTTCCGGTTCCTGCTCGAGGGCTAGAGACCAACCCGACCCGTCTTGCTTTCTACCGAGTATTTTAACTCGAATCATATCTCCTGCAGCGATGGCTTGGTTTGGGTGTTTGATTTTTGCCCATCTACCATCCACATTAGGATTTGGCTTTCGGGCCCAATTCATATTTTTTATATCAAGATAACCATCTTCCGATCCTAGAATAATCCATGCCTGTGTTTCTCCCACGGACATAACCGTACCATTGATAGTGCTACCGAGCTCAATGACTTTGCCTTCTGAAAAATTATTTTTCTTGAGCATGGCATTTTGTACTGCTATTTTGCCTCTAGAAAGATCAACAGTACCGAGAGAGCCTCTGTATCCATATCGTTTATCTGCATTTCGTAAATTCTCTTTGATTGCACGTTGGGCCGACCTCTGCATGTCCATATTCAAAGTGGTATATACCTTTAAGCCTGCGCGATATAGCTTAGTGCTGCCAAATTTATCTTCAAGAATGCGCCTTATATGCTCGACAAAATAGGGTGCCTTATTAAGCATTTCTTGAACTTCACCTAGATGAAAGTCTTCTTGTAGGGATGCTTTGGCTTGTTCCGTCGATATGAATGAGACATCAGCCATTCGCCGAATTACATGGTCTCTTCTTTTCCGCGCTCGCTTGGGGTTTCTGTAAGGGGAATAATTGTTGGGGGCTTTGGGGAGACTGGCAATCATGGCGCATTCAGCAATGGTAAGTTCTTTAACACTTTTTCCAAAATAGGTTCGTGCTGCGGCCTCGACACCATAAGTCCCGTGACCGTAGTAAATTTGATTGAGATACATTTCAAGAATTTCATCTTTAGAAAAAATCTGCTCCAATCGAACCGCCAAAATAGCTTCTTTAATTTTTCTTGGGAGAGTCTTTTTTCTCGACAAAAACATTGTCTTAGTCAATTGTTGGGTTATTGTGCTGCCGCCTTCGACTACATATCCTGCTTTCAAATTGGTTATGAATGCACGGAAAATGGCTTTAGGATCGACTCCAAAATGGTAGTAAAAATTTGAATCTTCAACAGCTAGGGTGGCTTGCTTTAAGGCAAGTGGAATGTTTACCAAAGAAACAATGATTCTTTTCTCAATATAGAACTCTGCAATTTTCTCATCATTATCTGAATAAATTTGGGTGATTGTGCTGGGTTGATGATTTCTTAGTTTTCTAACATCCGGAAGGTCCTTGGAAAAGTGGAAATAGATAAAACCTGCCCCAATAAATCCTATGGTTAAGCAAATGAGGGAGATAGATAAAAAAGAAACCATTAAGATCTTTTTTAGTTTCGACTTTTTTTTAGGTTTCTTTTTTCGGGTTTTTCTTGGGTTCTTCTTTTTTGGTGAGTCTTGCATTTGCAGAGGTTTTACCTTTTGGCAGGGGCTGAATAAATGTGTTTTACGAGTTCTTTGTGGGTAGATGGCCTTCTTCAAGATCGATAAGATCTGCCCAAGTGTCAACATCGGTTCTTGAGGGATCAATTTTATCCCGTAGATCATTAAAATAATCTAAACGATCTTCTGAATCAGGTCTTCTATCAAGAATTTGCTTGTTAATAAAATCTAAATCACTTTGTGATTTTGACTCTGTTATTTTTTTTGCCCAATCGTTGATCTCTTCATCCTTCTTATCGCGAGTCATGTTGGCAAAAACTTCGCTATCTACTCGCAGAAAATTAAGAATTATTCCATCCAATGGGCAGGGAAAAATATAAGTTGCAAGTTTGTTTTCTTTGTACGCACGGCCTTTATCGATCATACGGGGTAGATGGACTAAACCCGCCATCTCTTGTTTTGGGCTACGTGGAAAAGCTCTGGATAAATCCATAAATTCTAGTCAAGCCGCATTCGGCTCACCCCTCGAAAGTTTTTAGATTTTTTAATGGCTTTGACCCCTGCATCCCCAATCCTATTACGAAAAAGATCAAGGGTGCGCAATTTTGTCATTGTTTTAGATTCTGCAAGGTAATTTGCCCCTGTCTCACCAATTCGATTAAATTTTAGAATCAAATGCTCCAAGTCTTTCAATTTAGTTGATTCCGCGAGGAATTTCGCTCCCTCTTCAGTGATATTATTAGACTTTAGATTCAGGGTTTTTACGTTTTCAATGTAAGGAGAGTTACACAGAGCCCGCACCCCTACATCGCTGATATTATTTTCGCCCAAGTCTAGGGAGATTATTTCAGATAGAACTTCCAAGTTGGATAACTGCAAGACACTATCATCTCCTAGCTTCCTGTTTTCTAAGGAAAGGGTGGATCCGGCAACCCCTTTCTCAAGTTTGTCAGAAACCAGTTTTACTATATCAATGGGTAAGTCTTCTGTCATAAACTAGTGTCAATTTCATTTTTCATAAGGTGTTTTCCAATCACAATAATAGACTTAATGCGTTTCAGGGTCAAACTTTACCTTCGTTGATTTTTTGGAGGGTATTAGTTTAACTCCTGTCAATTAAGATTTTATTTTGCTAAACTTATTACTTAAATTTAAACTGAGGAGTCAGAATTATGATGGGAATAGGTTTTCCAGAGCTGATGATTATCCTGGTAATTATTATGATCATTTTTGGTGCCGGAAAATTACCGGAAATAGGATCTGCATTTGGGCGTAGCATTAAAAATTTCAAAAGCTCTATGAAGGAAGCTGAAGCCGAGGAACTGTCAACTGAAAGTGATTCAGATACGCAGGAAGCTACTAGCGAAAAAACTGCAGAGGCCCCAAAGAGCGATGCTGCAAAAAAAGAAGAAGAGTTGATTGACGAGGCTGCTAGCGAAATCAAAGATAAAAGGATTGGTACAATTCGAACCGCTCACGATGGACTTGTTCAGCAAAGCGATGTTTTTACTACTTCTTTGGGGCGTACTCCCGGTGGGCGTGGACGTGAACGTGGGGTTTCGCGAGATGTATTTTAAATTTTAAAACTCCTCGTCATTCCAGTTACTAGGGTTTTCTGTTTTAAATGTCATAAACCAGCCTAGAATTAATCCGAGGGCAACCCAGGTCAACTGTTTCACTCGTCCAATGAGCGATACGGCAAGCCCAAGCTACTTGGATAACCTAATGCGAAAAATAAGGATCATTCCGCCTTCTATAGCCCCTATGCTAAGGTGGATAAAAAAGCTTCCCACCCTCACCAATTGTGCCATAGCCTCGATGATCCAGATATCTATGAAAGATGGAGGAAAACTGAGGAAGTAAAAAATTAAATACACTTCTACCAGTCCTAAAACCCAACCCAACAGTGCAAGAAATATGAAAATAACAATTCTCTTCGGATAGTTTCGACAATAAACTGAAAATAATTTATCGAGATGAACGAGTTTGGTTAAAAATACTTCCAGCCTCTCGCTTTTTGTTTTCGAGGCGAACCAGGAACAGATTTTTCCCAATGTACCTGTGACCTGAAAAATAATAAATAATAAAATTAAGAATGAAATCCCCGTCATCCCTAAAAGGCTGACAATTTTGAAATCTTCAGGTATCTTTGCAGAATCAAAAATAAAATAGATACCTGGAATGCAGAAAATAATAAGTGCTGTCAGGAAGGTAGTTTTAGCAATGATAAGGGAGGCAAGACTTTTTTTTATACTGATGTTGCAATGTTCTTTTAAGAGATACGCTTTAACAGGTTCTCCGCCCAAGGTGCCCAGGGGGGTGATGGTATTGACCTGCCCCGTTAAGTTGTACCACTTCTTAAGTTAGTATTTCCACTTTTGGCTTAATCGTCTCAGGAGCTGGAGGTTGATAATTCAGTGCACTGTGTGGTCTAAATT
>Ga0115000_10005596_pt1 | contig 10052 bp, 7 predicted proteins | sample ArcticOcean_MG_C_6_FD_89690 | JGI IMG/M metagenome (GOLD analysis project Ga0115000, IMG submission 89690) | Marine microbial communities from western Arctic Ocean - ArcticOcean_MG_CB8_128 | ecosystem: Environmental > Aquatic > Marine > Oceanic | place: Arctic Ocean: Canada Basin | collected... | reverse complement strand
CTGCATTACTTGCATATACATATAAAAATAACAAATGGCAGGTAATTGATTGCATTAACGTATACAAAGAGTTCCCAGAACTTATAAAATTCATACCACAATGGGTGCAAAAGAATGGATACACCAATAGAAGTAGAATATATGTAGAGCCAAAAGCATCTGGAAAGTCTATTGTTCAAACATTAGTTAGAGAAACAGGGCTAAATGTTAAAGAAGATAAACCACCAACTAAAGATAAGGTAGCAAGAGTGAGCGATGTTAGTGCATCTCTTGAAAGTGGTAGGGTTAGTTTGTTATATGGAGACTGGAATAATATATTACTAGACCAATTAACTAAGTTCCCAGCAGCTAAACATGATGACATGGTAGACTGTTTAGTAATGGCTGTTAATAAAGAAATTTGGAGTGGAGGAGGTAAGGTAGTGTATTTCTCCTAATAATTTTTGAGTTTGTCTAAAAACTATGAAAATATTTCATAGTGTAATGACTATTTTTGCTTAGTTTTGAATAATTGCAAAAAAATTATCATTAAATTATGAAAAAGAAAGATTTACTATACTTAAACATCGGACATCAAGTAATTGTGGAAAAACTTTTAAAAGATGTTAAAGCGATAATGTATTTCGCTACAGAGGAGCAGATATCTGGAAAGTATAAAGACTTTTTAAATATACTTGAGTCTGTTTATTTATATTCTAATAATTTTCATGAAACAACATTAAAGATGGAAAATGATAATGGAGGTATGGCTGAGTTTATCTTTTTAATACCAAATATGTTATTCTATACCTCTATTGGGTTTTTAACCGCATTAAAGAATGATGATAACGCTAAATATATAAACGAATATTTAGAAGGTATAGGGAATTGCTGTGAAAATGCTACAAGTGAATTAGCAGATGTACTTATAGATGCTACGGATGAAAAGAAGTTACTTGAGGATATGATAGAAAGCGAAACAATTAAAAACTAAGAAATGATAGAAATTAAGATTAAAGAAAGATCATTTGAGATACCAACAGATTGGAAAGACATAACTCTTAGGTATTGGTGTGGATTATATACTATAATCAATCAATATAATAAAAGAGATGATGAAGGCAATATAATTGCGCCAGAACATTCTGAAGTTGAATTATTAAAGATGAATAGAGATATTTTTATGTATTTAACTGGAATTTCTATTAATGAGCTTAATGAACTTGATGTTGATAGCATTAATAATGCAATTGACACATTCTCTAGTTTATTAGAAGAGTATAAACCAAAAGGTATAGAAAAGTTTGAATTAGATGGTGAGGAATACTTATTTCCAAAAGAATTTCTAAGACGCAATACATTTGGAGATTATATTGAATCAACACACTTACAAAGCACTATAGAAATAATGAAGCATGGAAGGTTTGATGTTTTACCAGAACAAATGGCAATATTATGCAGAAAAGTAGGAGAGGAGTATGATGATGATGAAATTCCATCTAAGACAGAGAAATTTAAAGAATTAACAATGGATTTCGTATGGGAGTTCAGTTTTTTTTTGACAATGCGCAGCGTAAAATTAACTCGAACTTTCCAAATGTTTTTGGGGAAAACAGAGGAAGAGGTGGAGGAAGCAAAAATAGAGTTTCTACAGTTGGACTCTACAACAAAATCATAAAACCATACGGATGGCTTAATAGCCTTTATATGGTTGCAGAAAAAGATGTATTTAAAATAGAAGGATATAATGGAATTGATAGCGTGAAAGAGACAAATTTATATAAGGTATTAACTTACTTGAGCTGGAATACTGCTAAAAACGATTATGAAATTGCTGTGCAAGAAAAAATACATAATAAAAATAATATAAAACCGTAACAATGGCAATAACAAGATTAACAGATATAATAACAGTATTTGACAATAAATGGACTTATGGAGATGTAATGTTTGGTTATGATGGTGAAGTAAACCAAGATCACGACACTAGTTACCCATTAATGCTAGTTAACCCACCAGAATCAATAATACCAGCAATATATGATGGTAGAGAGGAGTATGCATTTGAATTAAACTTCTATAATCTGTATTCTCAAGCAGCACAATCAGTAGTAACTTTACAAAAAAGATGGGATGACCTACAAGATTTATCTAACGAATGGTTAGATATGGTTCTTAAAAATTATCAAGATGTAACTGTAGAGGCTTATCTTAATGATGAGAGTATTGAAATTGAAAGAATTAAAGATACAAATAATGATAAGTTGGTTCAAATAAAAATAACTTTCACTATGAGTGCATTTACTAAGTGCTTCAGACCTGTATCTAACTACCCATCAGACTTTTCAGATTTAGTAGTTTGGTTAAGAGCAGATAGTGGAATAACATTTGATATACCAACAAAAAAAGTTAGTGCTTGGGCTGATGGATCAGGTCAGGGTAATAATACGGCTCAGGCAACTTCCGCCAATCAACCATTAAGAAATGGATATGGTGGTGCTAACGATAAAGCATATATTGGATTTGATGGAATTAGTGATTCAGTAGTTTCTGATAGCAACTCACCTATAAGCTCTAATAGCTTTACAATTTTCACAGTTGCAAAACAAAATACAGCAAATGTATCTACGTTTGGTGTTTTTAATTACAAAAGACTTAATACTGAAATAAATATTGGATTTAATAATAATCAACACTCTTCATTTATTACTGACGGTTTTGGAATTGCAATACTTAATACTGGTGATTCATCAGATTACGGAATACTAGCAAGTAGCTTTGATGGTGCTGGGGGTAGATTAACTACAAGCCTTAATGGTGGCGTCTCTTCTAGTTCTATAGTTGCAGGATGGGACGATACAATAACATTTGCAGGAGCTGTGTTTAATATAGGGGTTAAGTATACTACTGCTTTTTCAGATACAAATATTGAAGAGATTATAGTTTACAATAGAGTTTTATCTGATAGTGAAAAATCAGACGTTAAAGGTTATTTAAATTTAAAATATAAAATATATTAAAAAATGCAAGATATAGTCGGAAGTTATACTTGGGGAATCATACCCCTTAATCTTAATGATAGCAGTAATTTAGCAACAATGAGTTTCTCTGATAGAAACAATCGTTTAATTAGTGCTAATGATCAAGTAAGGTATCAAGTTCAATATCAATACTCTAATTTAACTGAAGCTACTGAGGTTGGTAACGCAGGAAATATTGTTAATGTAATATTTAAAGTTGAAACTACAGTTACTACTGATATTGGTTCTACTGGTGCTTATTGGGAGACCATTGGAACAATTAAGAAATCAAGAGACATTACAAATAGAAAGTATGATAATGGTAGTGCGCCTAAACTTCATAGATTTACAATAGACGTATCTCAATTAGTTGCTGATCAATTGTCTTATAGCTTATGTCCTCTTAACAAAGGAACTTGGCAGAGTAATCTTTATGGCGGTATGAATGGTGGCATTACAATGCAAGATAATGTTATTGGTGGATTAGCAGCTACAGGGAAAGCTGTGAGTCAATATAATGTTTCTAAAAATGGAACATTCAGAAGATTGAGAGTTAGTGCAACTTTTGAAGTATTAGATTCAAATGATAATATAGTTGTGGCACAGAACGATAATGGTGTTGTAACCACACTTGATGCTATAAGTTTTCCAACTTTAATAAACTCAGTAAATCAATTTGAAAGAGATATAGTTTATTATAATGCAAGGTACAGTATAGATGATGATTCTTCAAATTTTAGATTTCTTACTAGATGTAAGAATATGAGACCTTCAACCTATGTTCGTCCTGATTTTCAAAAACCAGTAAGGATAGATGAAGCTGGAGAGTTCTTACAGTTTTATATGTATAAAGCTAGTTTTGATTATCCTGGTGTATCCACCGGAACAGGTGGAGTTTACACATCTTCAGTAGGACTTAAAATACAAACATATGATGCTGCTGGAGCTCAGAATACATTTTATTTGAGAGACTTTGAAGATAATTTAAAATTAGGAAATTTTTCTGGCTTTATTCTTCCAAATAATAAACAAGAAATGATGTGTATACAGAATATATCACCAGGTTATATTATAAATAACTCTGATAAAATTTACGGGCCTCCAGGCCCTACTGGGTCACCTAATGTTTTCCCATTTTGGCCTGCTTATGTAGGTGATACAATAGATGACGACACTGTATACTATAAAGTTTCTATGATTAAGGCACAAGCTTTTACACCTTATAACGTAGAAACAGTTACACGTTTTTATGACTATGTTATAGATAGAGAGTCTGAAAATATACCTTATGGATTTGTTAGATTTCATTGGTTAAATTCTTTAGGTGGTATTGATAGTTATACTGCGAAAAGAGATGTAGTAGAGGGTCTAAGTATTGATAGAGATGTAATTGAAAGAAAGAGTGCTGATAGAACTTGGTATCAAGCAGACACTTTTTCAGTAGGTGGTACTAGTACTGCTGTTTCTGACAGCGATTATATATCAAATACAATGAGGGGTGGTGATATATATAAGGGTGGAAGAGAGGTTTCAAGAGTGAATGCTGAAAGAGAACAAAGCGTATATACAGAGCCTTTAAATAAAAGTGTAGCTAGTTGGTTGGAAGAAATTCTTTTGTCTCCAAACGTATGGATAGAGATGGATACTGATGCAACACAGAGAGCAAATTCAGGAAACCCTTACCAAAGACCATCTACAAAAGGATACATACCAGTTATAATTACAAATAGTGACATTGAAACTGTTAATCAATCAGAAGGATTAGTTAGGTTTAATATTGAATATATTTTATCACATAAAGTTCAAACACAAAGAAATTAATATATGGCTGTAAAAATTGAAATATTAGATTACAAATATGCTAGTGGCGATAATTTAGTTGATTGTAATTTAGGTAATGATGGTGCTATTGGTACTTGGACTATAAATTCTCCAACTAGTGTTAGTTGGAACTCTACAGGAGTTACTAGTGCTACTACATTAAGTTACTTTAGTAATATAACGTCAGAAGATTTAGTTGCAGGTCTAAATTATGAGTTATCTTTTACAATTAGTAACTCTAGTGGTAATACATCTATGGGTTTCAGTACTTCTGGGGGTGTACCTTATACAGCTCGTATTGTTGGTAATGGTTCTGTTAGTATTATATTTTCACCTACTGTCTCAACTAAGCCAGATTTATTTGGTCGATTTAATAACTCAGGGACTATATCTAATATTTCTATAAAACTAGCGGAAAAAGTAGACTGGGATAATAGTATAGTTGGAGAACTAGATGTTACTGATAATTATGATTTCCCTTTATCTCTGACATTTCAAATAACAGATTTTAAAAAAATAACATCAACAAGTGGTGATTATAGTAATACTTTTAAATTACCTGCATCTAAAAATAATAACAATTTACTAAAAAATATATATATACCAAATATAGAAAATGTAAATAATGTTACTGAAAAAAAACCTTGTAGAATACTTATAGATAATCTTTACTCTTTAGTTGGTTTGCTTCAGGTTGATGGAGTTACAGTATATGGAGAGACTCCATCTTACTATAACTGTGTGTTTTTTGGAAACAATTTAGGTTGGGCTAATATATTAACTAACTCTCTATTAAAAGATATAAATTGGGGGTCTAGTGCAGAAGGATTGACATATAATAAAAATAGTATTAAAGCTACTTGGAGTGATTTAGATTGCAATTCATCTACTTCTTCAATAGTTTACCCCTTAACATCTTATGGTGAGTATAATCCTGGAGGAGATGAACAGACAGTACAGCTTTTAGAGACTAGAGGGGAGTATCTTGGACAGCCTGGATTAGGTGGATATTATGGTTACACAAATGCTGGAGTAGATTATGGTAATCCACTTCCATCAGCAGATTGGAGACCAGCAATATTTGTTAAAGATACGATTGAAAAAATATTTAATCAAGCTAATTATCAAATAAGTTCAGTTTTTATGGAAACTGATATGTTTAAAAAGTTAGTTTGGGCTTTACCAAATTTTAAATACAATAATCCTAGTCAAAGGGAAATTGAACTTTCTTTTGGAGGTCATTATGATGGGGAAGGATTTATACAAACTAAAACTATCGATGTTGTCCCTTCAGGTAATAATCCTGGACAAGTTAGTTTTAATGTAAATCCTGCATTAGGTACAGACTTTGTTTTAAATACCACAAGTAATAATTTAGGTTGGGACTCAGCAACAGGTACATATACCGCTCCAGAATACGGGTATTATGAAATAAATCTTTCAAATTATGGAATGTGTTGGCAAAATACAGTATTGAATAATTGTTGGGAGAATATGCGGTTTTCTTTATCCGTACAATATCAGACAGTAGATAATACTCATTGGATAAATATTATAAGTAATTCAACAAATACGCTATCTTATAATGCTCTTCTAATACCTACTGCTTCTGCACCTCTACAAGGATTTCATACGCTTTACTTTGATGATATGAAGCGAAGATATTGGCTGAATAAAGGTGATAAAATACAACTAAGTCTTGGTTGTGCATACTTTAACTGTGGATTTATAGACCCTGCTACTGGTAGTAATAAGAAACAAAACGTACATTTTTTTGGGTCTCAAAGTATGACATCAACAACCACATCTAATAATGCTGGAGCTAAAATGAGCATAAGAATAGATCCAACTACTGTTGAATACGGTCAAACTTATGATTTAGATAAAGTTATTGATGAGGATTTTAAACAGATAGATTTTATTAAAGGGATTGCTCACTCATTCAACCTTAAAATGACTACTGATGAGAGCACTAAAACAGTATTTATAGAACCTTTTGATAGCTTTTATAAACCCTATGGTCAGGCAATAGATTGGACACATAAAGTTGATAGAAGCAAGAAAACTTCTGATAAGTTTATTGAATCTGATTTAAAAAGAGATATAATATTTAAATATAAAACGGATGATAATGATAAAACAGTAGCCAAGAGAGGAGAGAATTACTTTCAAGGGATAGAAGATGAGTATCCTTATATGCAAACACTACCTGAGACATTCACTAAAGGTACTAGTGAGTTTGAAAATCCATTCTTTGCAGGAACTTATAATGGTAGAGATATAACCACTGTAGGTGTAAATGGAAATGCTGATACTGCTTCTTCTGGACTTTTATGGACTTCTATTTCTGAACCTTATAATTTACCAAGACCAGATAAAGGTCATAATTTTAAGCCAAGATTATTATATTGGAATAAATATTCTGTTGATTCTCCTATAGAGACTCCAAAGAAATTTGAAGTGCAATGTTGGTCTGGTACCACTGAAACAGTAACATCCTCTACAAATGTTACTGCATATGATCCTCAGTTTAATATATTCCCACAAGCGACAATGATAAATAAAGATAGACAGGGGACTCTTTCCACAAATTTATTAACTTATAGTCCTAACTTAGCTTATGGAAATACTAATATTAGGGTTTATGATGACGCTACATTAACACGTGGAGGAGTACAAATATCTCCAGGGTTGTATAATGTATATTATAGAAATATGATTAATCAATTAATTCTATCTCCACAAATAAGAAAAATATATATTAGTTTAAATACTACTGACATTGCTGATTTGGCGTTTGATAAATTAATATACATAGATGGTTGTTACTGGAGAATAAATAAAGTAGTTGGTTACAAGCCGAATAAAAATGAATCAACAAAAGTAGAGTTATTTAAATGGTATCCTATTGGTGTTTTTGAGGCTGATGCACCTAACTTTGGAAATAGTGGTAGTACTGAAAATTGGAATGGTAGTTATGATACTAATAGTGGTAATACTCCCCTCTAGTCTCTAAAATAGGAATTTAAAAAATAATAAAATGGCACTAACAACACAAGCAATAACCCAAAGAGGTATAGCGCAGCAAAGTGGATTAGACACGCTTTCTAGTATTATAAATTATACTGGTGAGTTTATTAATTTTGGTGATGCTTTTGATTATGGGACTACACTTAATACAGACACAGATTATGCGTCAGTATCGGCTACCCCACATATTGGAGCTTTGGTTAATAGTCCTCCAACTGTTGTAAAACAATGGTACAGATACCATACTGATGCTCCTATTTTTACAAATCCTGGTTCACCAACTAGTGGTAGTGGTTTTTTTAATATAAAATCAATATTGACTGGAGGATTACCTTCTTATTCTGGTATATATCAAAAATTATCATTAACTACAGGTAAAGAGTATAAGATAACAATTCAAACAACTAGTTCTGCTGCTATTGGTGATTTATATATTAACACATATACACCTAGCTATAGCACTTATCGTGTAACATCAATAAAACTTAAAGAGCTTCCAAATGCAAGTGGTGATATATCAATGGTAGAATCAACATTTATAGCAGAATCAAAACATGATATTATTCTTATTTATGGTACAACACTTCAAACTTCGAATCAAACATTAGTAATGTCAAATATATCTATACAAGAAAAGCAGGAGTATTTAATTCCAGTTTACGCTACTGATATGTTTGGTAATGCTCATAAAGTTTTAAGATTACCTTTAGACGAAAAAGTATCTCTGGAATAATGAATCTTAAAAGAACAGATAAAACTCTTATAGAGGTAGGCTTTATGCTTAGAAAGGGATTGCAAGATGAACTTAAAGCACAAAGGCATAATGCTACTGGAAGATTAAGTAGAGGTCTTAGATACCACATTAAAAATAATGTGTTAAGTATTATGTCATCTGTTAGTTATTGGAAAGCAGTAAATAATCCGTTATTTGCTAAAAAGCCAAACATTAGAGCGATAGAAAGATGGGTGAGTACAAAGGGTCTGCCAATTAATTCGGTACACCCTATATTTAAAAAACTTCAAACTAGCTATGGTAAGCCTTATTCTTTTTGGACTCAAGGTAATAGTTTAAGGAGAACAGATTTTGCAGGATATACAGCAAATAAGTTTAAAGATAAGATAGTAGAAAAGTTAGCACCATCTATAGGTAAAGATGTAGCAGATATGATAGCAAAGCAAATAAAACAAAATAATCCAACAACAAATGTACAAAAGGCATTTTAATTAATTATAGAATATGGCAACAAATACAGAAAAGGTAGTAGTTCAGGTAATAGTAAAAGGTGGTAAGGAGTTAGATAATTTAACTAATAAAACAGGGAAGGCTACTAAAGGTGTTGGTGGATTAACATCAGGATTTAAAAAGATGACTGGTGGTGTACTTGCTGCTGTTGCCGCTTTTAGTGCTGTAAGTTCCGCTATAGGTTCTGCTATAAAGTCATTTAAGGGATTTGAGTTCCAAATGGCTAAAGTAAAAGCAATTACTGGAGCTAATAATTCTCAATTCAAACTACTGACTGACTCTGCTAAGGATTTAGGTAGATCAACATTCTTTACTGCCACTCAAGTAGCAGAATTACAAGCAAATTTTGGTAAGTTAGGATTTTCAACAGGAGAAATATTAGAAGCGCAGAAAGCTACACTTGCGTTAGCTACCGCAACAGATACAGATTTAGCTAGAGCAGCAGTAGTAGCAGGTGCTGCCGTTAGAGGTTTTGGATTAAGTGCTACAGAAACTGGTAGAGTTACAGATGTTATGGCTAAGGTATTTACAAGTACAGCTATGGATATTGAGAAGTGGCAAACATCTATGACTAAAGTTGCTCCTATTGCAGCAACAGCAGGTATTAGTATAGAATCTACTGCAGCAGTAATGGGTAAATTAACAGATGTAGGTATTGAGGCTTCTATTGCAGGTACATCTTTAAGAAATATATTCTTGAAAATGCAAAACTCATCATCTGACTTATCTCAATTTTTAGGATATACAGTAAATAGCTCTGCTGACCTTAATAGAGCATTGCAAGACTTAAATGATGCAGGACTTTCAAATGAGGAGGTAATGGGACTTGTAGATAAAAGACAAGTTGCTGCATTCAACACAATGATTAGAGGTGCTGGTGATATACAAAATTTAACTAATGAGCTAAATAATGCAAATGGAGCATTAGGTGTGATGGTTGATATTATTGAGGATACACT
>Ga0115000_10005595_pt1 | contig 10053 bp, 8 predicted proteins | sample ArcticOcean_MG_C_6_FD_89690 | JGI IMG/M metagenome (GOLD analysis project Ga0115000, IMG submission 89690) | Marine microbial communities from western Arctic Ocean - ArcticOcean_MG_CB8_128 | ecosystem: Environmental > Aquatic > Marine > Oceanic | place: Arctic Ocean: Canada Basin | collected... | reverse complement strand
TCCCTGGAATCAATAATCGTGCATTAAGTGCTATTCGAGACATAAGCCCAAAGTTATAACTTTGCAGGTCTGTAGATAACTAACCTACCATACATATATGAAGTCACAAATAGACTCTTCCCATATCTTACTTTTTGTTTATTCCAAACTAAGAATTTTCATAATCGTAGGGATAATTGCAACCATGCTATCAGCTGGTGTTTCTCTCATCATTGAAGAGAAATATGAATCTAGCGTAATAATGTTTGCGACAACTCAAACCTCAATTGGCCAACAATTTTACGAGGAGTCCAATCAGGGTGACCTCCTAGCATATGGAGAAACTGAAGATGCTGAACGACTTCTGCAATTATTAAACTCCAGTCTTGTGAGGTCTGCTATTATTAATACTCACAACTTGAGTGAGCATTATGACATAGACGTGAATGAGCCAGGGGGCAGGACACTTCTTCAGCAAGAGTATAACAGCAATGTGAATTCTTCTCTGACTAGGTTTGGATCGATAAGAGTATCCGTTCTCGATAAGGATCCTGAATTAGCAAAAACAATTGCTAACCATCTTGTCTCTCTCACGGACAGTCTATCTAATAGATTGCGAAACGAACGAGCATTGCTTGCCTTTGAGCTTGCGAAGACAACTTATGACAACTCAGAGATGGAAATTCAAACTGCAGAAGACAATCTAGGGAAGTTACACGAGCAAGGGATTTATGACTTCGAGGCGCAAGTTGACGGGCTCACAGCGCAGTACGGAACTGCAGTAGCCTCTAACAACATGAAGGGTGCACGGATTATTCAAGGTGACCTTGACAGAATCTCTAAACTAGCAAACGACTACAATAAACTAGTTAATTTTTTAGAGCCTGCTTACGAGCAGTTAGCGGTTTTAAAGAGAAGGTTTGAGTTGTTGAAAGTAGATGCAGAAACCCAACTCCCTTCAAGCTTAGTTGTCGATGCGGCTGAAGCTGCTGACAAGAAGTCTTACCCAGTGAGATGGATTATCGTTGTGGTAAGCGTATTTTCTACTCTTGCTTTTACACTGATCTTATTGCTAATCATGGACAGCATTAAATCTGCTGATAAAAGCCAGGGTTAATAACGTGTCACAGCTATCGTCCGATAAAATTGCGATATTAGGTGGGGCTTTGTTTGCCATCATCTTATCCATGAGTATTTATTTCGAAATTCTATGGCTCGCTTTGGTTCCAGCGGGACTTTTAATGATTTGGTGGGGCGTTAAAAGGATGGATTTGTACATAGCGACAATTCTAATAGTCGTACCGTTCAGCTTAAATCTGCAGGAATTCATACCCGACGCTACAGGACTATATATGCCTACGGAGCCTTTGCTCTTATGTGCTTTGCTTCTTTTCGTAGTGAGATCTTTCTCTGGTTGGCCCGTTGATAAACGACTTTTCCGTCATCCTCTCACATACGTAATAGGTGGTATGATGTTATGGCTGGTAATCACGACACTAACTAGTTGGGATATGGTCGTGTCTGCAAAATTTACTATTTCAAGAGCGTGGTTTGTCGTGGGGTTTTTCTTTCTGTTAGGACACATAATGCTTAACAACCCTAGATATAGAGAGCGGATGGTTATGTACTTGCTCTTCCCTCTTGCTATTGTGGTTGTTTACACAATCATCGGACACTCAGAATACGGGTTTAGCAAACACGCGGGACACTGGGTTATGAAACCCTTTTTCAAAGACCATACATCCTATGGTGCCGTTCTAGCCATGATGCTACCACCAGCGATTGCCCTAACTCTAAATAAAGATCGAGCTGGAATTACGAGAGTTATGTTAGCATTAGCAACTTCAATAATAAGTCTAGGGTTAATTCTTTCATTCACTAGAGCCGCATGGGTAAGCCTAGTGGGAGTTGCCGCCATTTATGTCGCAATGAGACTAGGATTTAAGTGGAAGACCCTAGTAGGCATAGGCATGCTATTGTTAGGAGCTGCTTTCATAAATCAGGACTCTTTACTTATAGAGATTCAAAGGAATAAACAGGATTCCTCTGATAACTTAACTGAGCACGTTGAGTCTATAACTAACGTCTCTAGCGACGACTCTAATTTAGAGCGATTGAATAGATGGAGCTGTGCTGTGGCACTTTTTCAAGAGAGACCTATTACGGGTTGGGGTCCTGGAACATACCAGTTCGTGTATGCACCCTATCAATCATCTGAATTGAAAACCGTTATCAGCACTAACAATGCTGACGGCGGTAATGCTCACAGCGAGTACCTAGGACCTCTAGCGGAACAAGGCATTCCAGGCATGATATTCATGCTGTTATTAATCTGGATGAGCTCCGCAATTGCATTCCGACTCTATCGTGAGATGGAGGATAAAAACGCAAGAGATTTTGCTGTTGCTATATATCTAGGGCTCATGACATATTTTATTCACGGAGTCTTAAACAACTACTTGGATACAGACAAAGCAAGTGCGCCTTTTTGGGGGTTTATAGCTCTACTTGTAGTCTTAGATATTGAAAACACCGAGCGTAAAAAGTGCAAGAATAAAAACCCGTCGACAAAGAAGGTCTCTACTTCTTAACTCTCTCTGAGTACTCTCTAGTCCTAGTATCGACCTTAACAAAGTCCCCCGTCGTAATGAACAAAGGGACTCGTATCTCTACTCCAGTATCAATAGTGGCTGGCTTCAAAGTGTTTGTTGCTGTATCACCTTTAATACCAGGTTCTGTATAGGTAATCTCAACTTCTACGTGGTTAGGCAAGTCGCAAGAAATAACCCTCTCCTCTTCTGCGTGAAACATCACTAGACAAATAAGTTCATCTTTCAAAAATTCTACAGCATTGATTAAATGCTTCTCAATTGAGATTTGCTCATACGTAGAGCAATTCATGAAATGAAAACCCATATCATCATTAAACAAGTACTGATACTCTCTGGTTTCTATCCTAATGGGATCAATTTTAGTTCCAGCATTAAAAGTGTGGTCAACAACCTTCCCCGTCTCAATATTCTTCAACTTAGTTCTTACAAATGCTGCCCCTTTCCCTGGTTTCACATGAAGAAACTCAATAATCTGCCATAAACCATGATTGTGGTTAAGACACATCCCGTTTTTAATATCTGATGTATTTGCCATGGGTTAAATATACACATGACCTACCCGCCAGCGATTCTCAATGAGATTCGTTTTGAAAAATCATTAGGGTATATCTCTGAGTTTTCTTTAGACCAAACCCTCTCAACGCTAAACATCAACTTATTTCGAATAATTTCCATGGTGAATATGGCCCGGCTTTGGCCCTCATGAATAGATAACAATCTGTAACCTCTAGCTGTGGGTAGCAACTGGTATAGACGAGAATCCATGTCATCGACGCCACTCATAAATGCAAGTGTGAATTTTCTCCGGCCCCTTATATCTAATCTTAATGCTTTAAGATATCCATCTCTAAATAAATCAAGTGGTGAAATAATGGGCTTCTTTACCTCTACTGTCAATCGAACAGGCTCGATATCACATCTCAATCTCAACCCTAAGTCTATATCTCCCTCTTTATTAAAGTTTAAATTTATTCTTGACTGAATTACTCCAATTCCACTTAAGGGTATTTCTTTATTAGACAAAATACTAAGCGAAGTATTGTCTTGCTTTGTCTTAGCGATTACTCTGAGTGAGCTTTCATAATCACCTAGCTGTACTCCTAGATTTGATTCCTCAATATTACTTAATGAGCCGAAGACAATTGTATTTCTACCCACTGTCATCACTAGACTATTGAGAAAATTCCAACTACCAGCCTGCCAAGCATACTCGGAATGAAAGCTAATGTGGTCTAAATCTCCACTAATAACAGCTCCTAACCTGCGATCATAAGTCGCAATAATACCTGCGTTAATTAAATTTGAGCCCGCCTTAATAGTTCGGAAATACGAGGATGCAACTTGTAATGATGGGCCTGACATGTCGAGAGATATAGCCGCCCAATTACTACCTCTACTTAAACTGAACGCACCCCCTCTCCTTCTCAAGCTCGGGTTGTTTGAATAAACTGCATCAAAAGGGCGGCTATTTAAGCTTAACCTATGTGGGGATCTCATTGATGAGTATGGATCGAATCTGTCAATTGTAACTCCTGTACCCCAATGCAGTCTATGATCACCCACAACGATGTTTACTCGTGCAGAGTTAGTTAGGAACTCCCCTTGCACATGAGCGCTAATATCTGTCAATTTAGAACCTTCGTCCCTTGAGAGTAAAAACCCTAAATTTTCATGCTTTAACTTAAATGACAACTGCACTTCGTCATCGTAATCCACCATTGATTGTATGTATCCCTCAATCTTATTTCCCTTGGCATTAAGTGCTAACTCATAACCCCATTGACACCATAGATGCCAAGTTGTATTTTTCACCAACTTCTCATAGGTCTGTGCTCTTAACCCCACAATGGACCATACTTCAGAACGAGAAACTGGCCAACCGTTATCTAGAATGTACTCTGAAATAGTTTCTGCTTCATCAACTTCCATCCAACCATCATCAATAGCGGGAAGGGTTAATTGAGAAATAATTGACAAGGTTTGGGCTCCGGCACCACCGGAGGAAATCGAGAGAAAAAGAATAAAGAAAAATCTACTTACCATTCTACAGACCATATTGAGGAACCTCCCACCCTATTCTGCCTATGCCACAGTTCGGCGTTGAGTTTAGTAGAGAAACTGATTCTGGTAGATACTGTTAAGTCTGGGCCTTGCACTTCCATGGAATACCTGAACCTAGAGGAATGAAAGGCTATGGCCATGAACCAGAAATCAGAATATCGGTTACTATTAAATGACACCTCAGCTGATATGGGCATCTTTATCTTTTTTACCGAAAAGACCCAAGGCCAATAGTACTTACCCATACTCACGTGGCCTAAAATGTGTAAGTCTTTGTTCTTAAATAGTATACCCAAATTAGATTTAGGATAAAATTCACGATAACTAATCTCTTTCCAACTCTCTACATCAATTCCAAGTTCTACCCATGATGACAATTCAAACTTCTCAGGATTTGAAAACATTAGTATTTCATTTCCAAAAGTGATTGATGACTTACTCCAAGCTGACCAGTTCTCAATCTCAGTTTTAAACCACGGTCCTACATTTGATTTTACGCGCTTTTCTATTTGAATACCATACCATTCAGCCCCCCATAACATCTGACTACCTGTGCATCTCCAAGAGTGTGAACTGGGAGTTAGTTGAGATATGGTTTGGGCTAAAGCATAAGGCGAATGCAGCAAAATAGCGAGTAATAATATCGAATAAATTTTCACTCAGCTAAACTCTTAAAAGCAGTAAGAGTGAAAAAAACAAAATCATAAGCGTTGGAGAGTAATTTATTAGTGATTTTACCAATCTTCGTCATATATTTGCGCCCCTATTTGGAATGCGGGTGTGGTGAAATTGGTAGACACGCCAGATTTAGGTTCTGGTGCCGCAAGGTGTGTGGGTTCGAGTCCCTCCACCCGCACCATTCCAACTTAGGGTTAGATCCATAAAAGGAACTGTCCAAAAAAGGAACCCCATGCAAATCAGTCAGGAATCAATTGATGCGTTAAGAGCGCACATATGTATTACCATCGATAAGTCAGATTACGAAAGTCGCTGCGAGAAGATTCTGAATGTTCAACGAAAGCAGGCTCAAATGCCTGGATTTAGAAAGGGCAAGGTTCCAATGGGTATCATCCGCAAGCAGTACGGAAGAAGCGTATTAGCTGATGAAATGAACAAACTGCTTGCAGAAGCTCTTCAGAAACACGTCGAGTCTAACAAGATACACGTCCTAGGAAATCCTATTCCTGCTGAGAATAAGGAGGATACGGGGGATTGGGATAAGCCTGGGTCTTTTACCTTTAACTATGAGATGGGTATTGCACCTAAGATTGAGTTTAGTTTCGGTTGGAGGGCAAAGTTCGCTCGCCACTTCATCAAAGTAGATAAGAAGGCAATTGACATACGCATTCAAGACATTCAGCGTCAGCACGGAAAGGTAAATGACGTGGAGGTGGCAGGAGAGAAGGATATGTTAATGGGAACATTCGTTCAGCTCGATGAGAACGGTGAGATTTTAGAAGGAGGAATTGAAAACCGCTCTTCTATATCTATTGAGGGTGTTGAAGATAAGGCAACTAACAAGAAGCTTGTGGGCGCGAAAATGAATGATGTCATAATTATAGACCCGAGCAAGGTGAGTAAGGGCCACGAGGATTTGGGGCGTATGCTAGGTATCACTCATGATGAGGTGCATCACTTAAAAGGTGAATTCAAATTCGGTGTTGAGGAGATTAAGCGTCTTGAGGAGCATGAGGTAAACCAAAGCCTATTTGATAAGATCTACGCTAAAGATGAGGTTAAGGACCTGAAGGAATTCAAATCTAGGATTGAAAAAGATCTTGAGGGTCATTTCGACAGAGACGCTGAATGGTTATTCCGTCGTCGTTTCGTTGTGGACTTAATGGAATACATGAAGATTCCACTACCTGAGACGTTCCTTAAAAGATGGATAGTCTTAACGAACGAAAAGCCTGTAACTCCTGAGCAAGTAGAAAAAGAGTTCGCGGGTTATGGCGATTCATTGCGATGGCAATTAGTCCAAAAAGCCGTCATGGAAAAGCTAGACATGAAAGTGTCTGGAGAAGAACTTGAAGCTGAGGCTAGACGATTTGTAGGTGCACAATACGCACAATACGGGATGCCATTAGACGAAGAGACTATGACTAATGTCGCTAAGAGCGTGCTCGAGAAAGACGATGAAAGACGTAGAATTGCTGACGTTATCATCGAAGGGAAAGTGGTGGATCATTTAAAAACATTAGTGACCATAAAGGATAAATCAGTATCCTTTGAGAAGTTCTCTGAGCTAGCTGCTGAGGTTAAGTAGAAACTTGTGAATATTCGTGGGGGTGTGGTTCGTTGGATTAAGTCTATCAAGACTAAATTGCATACATATACCCAAGTATTTACCTCAGTATTTCAAGCAAAATGAATAATCGCAAAGAATTTATCAAGTACGCTGTTCAAGATCGTGGACTCAGTAGTCACACGGTGGGAGATTTTATTTCTTCAGCTTACGGCCCAGAGAATATGACACGTACAGTTATTGAAGAGCGTTCTATGCCTTTTAGAGAGGTGGACGTTTTCTCTAGATTGATGGCCGATAGAATCATTTTTATGGGTACTGGAGTTGATGATTACATAGCTAACATCATTCAAGCACAGCTTTTATTCCTCGAGTCTACAGACCACACAAAGGATATTCAGATTTACATAAATTCTCCAGGAGGAAGTGTTTATGCTGGCCTAGGTATCTATGATACGATGCAGTACATCAGACCTGAGATTGCTACAATCTGTACAGGGATGGCGGCGTCTATGGGGGCGGTATTGCTTTGTGGAGGAGCTAAGGGAAAGAGAACCGCTCTTAAGCACAGTAGAATTATGATACACCAACCATTAGGAGGTGCTAGAGGCCAAGCCTCAGACATAGAGATTACTGCTAAGGAGATTCAGAAACTCAAGAAGGAGCTTTACGAAATTATATCACACCACTCTGGAAAGACCTATAAAGAGGTATGGAGTGATAGTGATAGAGATTACTGGATGACTTCTCAGGAAGCGAAGGAGTACGGTATGATAGATGAAGTTCTAGCTAGAGAATCTAACAAGTAGCGTTTAAGAGAGATTTAAAGAAAGGTACAGATGCCCAAAAAGAAAACAGATTCATGTTCCTTCTGCGGAAAAGCAAAAGACGACGTAGAAATCCTCATTGCAGGGATGTCTGGTCACATCTGTGAAGCATGTGTAGAGCAAGCAGGAAATATTGTCGAGGAAGAAGGAGGAGCGAATGAAAGTTCACCCTCGGAACTAGAATTAGAGCTGAAAAAACCTTCCGAGATAAAGGACCACATAGATGCCTATGTCATAGGCCAGGAATCCGCAAAGCGCACGCTTTCTGTAGCAGTGTACAACCACTACAAGCGTCTATTGAACCCACAAAAACCTGGCGACGATGTCGAGTTAGATAAATCTAACGTGATTCTAGTTGGAGAAACAGGTTCTGGCAAAACACTTCTTGCAAAGACCATAGCTAAGATGTTAGATGTACCGTTCTGCATAGCAGATGCCACAGTTCTAACTGAGGCTGGATATGTGGGTGAAGATGTAGAAAGCGTTCTCTCCCGTCTATTGCAGACAGCTGACTTCGACGTAGAGGCTACAGAAAGAGGTATCGTTTTTATCGATGAAATAGATAAGATCGCACGGAAAAGTGATAACGCATCTATTACTCGAGATGTAAGTGGAGAAGGCGTACAACAGGCATTACTAAAACTCCTTGAAGGAACAGATGTAAACGTTCCGCCACAAGGAGGAAGAAAGCATCCAGAACAGAAACTCATTAAGATAAACACTGAGAATATATTATTTATTTGTGGTGGCGCTTTTTCTGGAATAGAGAAACTCATCGAGCGCAGGATGAAGAAATCAACGATAGGTTACAATTCTGGTGGCCTGAGTCATACAGATGACGACATCCTATCACATATAAGCCCTGCCGACTTAAGAAGCTACGGACTTATCCCAGAATTAGTAGGTCGTTTTCCAGTTCTTACATACTTAAGCCCCCTAAGCAAAGACACACTTAGAAGGATCTTAACAGAACCGAAAAACGCTATTATCAAGCAATACGTAAAGCTCTTCGAGATAGATGGTATTGAGCTAAAGTTCAAATCAGACGCACTTGATTGGGTGGTGGAGAAAGCTATTGATTTCAAGTTAGGCGCACGTGGTTTAAGAAGCATACTTGAGTCTGTACTAACCGACGCGATGTTCGAGTTACCCGGTACAGGAACTAAAGAATTGATAATCGACAAGAAGTATTGTGAAGGCATAGACGATGGCGAGAAGAAGAAAAATAAGAAAGGACTGAAGGTGGCTTAATAATATTTTTAGACAACGAAAACTACGAAAAAGTGGCGGGCAAGGTTACACCTTTAATGCAGCAATACAACCGGATTAAAGTAAAACATCCGGATACAATTTTGCTGTTTAGGGTAGGTGACTTTTACGAAACTTTCGGAGAAGATGCTGTTGTGGCGGCGAAGGTTCTAGGTATTATTCTCGCAAAAAGAGGTAATGGTAGCGCTTCAGAAATTGAGCTGGCTGGCTTCCCATACCATTCGTTAGACACATACCTACCGAAGCTTGTTCGAGCTGGACTTAAGGTCGCTGTTTGCGATCAATTAGAAGACCCCAAGCAAGCAAAGGGATTAGTTAAAAGGGGAGTTACTGAGCTTGTCACGCCTGGTGTGGTGATGCACGATCAAGTTCTCGAAACTAAAGAAAACCACTATTTAGCCGCTCTCCACTGGACGCCTAAAGGTTGTGGAGTAGCTTTTATGGACATCTCCACAGGGGAGTTTTTAGCAGCGGAGGGGGATGCTGAGTGGATAGACAGGCTTCTGAGAAGCCTTAGTCCTAAGGAATGGGTGTGCCAAAAACAACACGAAACCGACCTCATGTCGCTTTTCGGGGATGACATACCTAGATCGAAGCTCGATGACTGGGTTTTTACTGAGGACTTCGCAAAGGAAAAACTTCACGGGCAATTTGGGACGAAGTCGTTGAAAGGGTTTGGGCTACATGATGCTCCAAATGCTACAATAGCAGCAGGTGTGATCCTTCAATACCTTGAATTTACTCATCACACTAAATTAGGGCATCTGCAAGGTGTGAAAAGATTGAGGAAGGGTGACGGGATGTGGCTAGACCGGTTTACAGTTAGAAATTTAGAGATAGTATACCCTAGCCACCCAGATGGAACTTCCCTAGCTGAGTGCCTCGATAGAACATCCACTCCTATGGGAGGAAGGATGTTAAGACGTCATCTAGTGATGCCTTTGACTGACAGAGCAGCAATTGAAACTAGGCATGCAGCCGTGGCAGCTCTTGTGTCAGACACCCCTCTAAGAGCGGAGATAAAAGAAATATTATGCTCAGTAGGCGATCTTGAAAGACT
>Ga0115000_10005588_pt1 | contig 10056 bp, 18 predicted proteins | sample ArcticOcean_MG_C_6_FD_89690 | JGI IMG/M metagenome (GOLD analysis project Ga0115000, IMG submission 89690) | Marine microbial communities from western Arctic Ocean - ArcticOcean_MG_CB8_128 | ecosystem: Environmental > Aquatic > Marine > Oceanic | place: Arctic Ocean: Canada Basin | collected... | reverse complement strand
TGGACAGATGATAAGACACACATGACTATACGAAGACCTCAAATCGATAACACGGGACGCGGGAACTATAGACGTGTGCGTAAATCTCATATTTATGTGACTATTCTTGTGCCCAATGACAATAACTTTAGTCTCTCTCAATTAACTCGCAGTGATTTTGAACGTAGTGATTGGGAGTTGGGATTCAAAGTGGCTGAAATGCCTGGTGATAATTATGTATCGGAAGAGGGAGGTGTTGTGAAGAGTGGCCTTTTCACAGTCGTAAAAGGTAAGGGATTTTGGAATGATTATCGTCCCAAATGGTATAAATAAAAATACCAACTTTATTTTAAAATTTGTTTTTATAGTTTAGGATCTACGTGACCAAACAATGGCAAGTTTGGTATTGTTCCTACATTATACATTTGCCTATACAAGCGATACATGCATTGGAGAAACTCGGGAGTTGAATATGCATGCCAATCCGAATTTGACCGACTACCACGGGTCATTCCCACAATGATATTATAAGATCGATATATCGTTGGCCCCTTTGCATTGAATTCTGCTTCCGACTCCATGTCATTCACAAAGTGCCATAATTGTTCTCCCAATTTGTAGTACACGGACGTGGGTACTTGTTGCCACACGGGCTTATTCTGGTAGTTGGTGAATAAAAATTCCACCATGTACATGAACTGCTGTTTATTTTTGTAGAATTCTGGCACATTTAAGGCAGTGGATATAGTCAACGGAGTAAGAGACATTTTTTATTATAGTCATGTTATGTAATCAAAAAATCACTTATGTGTAATTTATTTAAATATCTGCTACTCTAATCAAATGTGGGTTTCTTTTGTGTCGAATACTTTTGAGGCTCCTTTTCAGGAGGTGTAGTTCTTTAGAAGATTTATGCAGCATTTTTATACACGCAGCTTGTTTACGTATGGTCATTTGTTGTTTGTTACACGCCGCGTTGAAATTCTTCAAACTTTGAAGTAAAATTCGGTTTTCTTGTCCTAATGCTTTTTTTTGTTTGTAGATGCGCAAAAAACTGACAAGGGCATTGTCACGCGCCCCGTGCACCATTTTACTGAACGCCGCGGCGTTTTTCTTTGTTTGGACGAGTTCGCGTTTCGTTTTGCGAACTTCGCGCTGGAGAGCACGCATATCACGAGTGTTAGACTTGACCATGTTTGGTATGAAAATACTAGAATAGAAATTAGAATAGAAAAATTGAATTTTGGTGGGAGGGTTGAAAACGATAAAAATCCGATAAAAAAATTATAAGCTGATGTATTAATTTGACTTTAGTGTGTCCAAATGAAAGGCCATCCCACCAAGAAACAAGTACAAACCAAGAAAAACAAAATAACTTATTTTTCTGGTTGTGACAAAGCATTACCACAAAATTCAAAAAAGTAACACTTATAATAATTTGTATTCAAAACAAAAATATTCCATATTTAAAATACTTTTAAATATATGTCTATACCTTATGATGTTATACGCATTATCCGTTCTTTCTTACCATGGTCTAGTCGTTGTCGAATGATTTCGAGACAATGGCTTTACGAATCACTTCGAAGACAAATTAAACTTACGAGATGGAGTTCCAAGAAAAGAATGTACTCCTATATGAACACGTTCGGTCAGAGATTTTCCCATCGTTCCTGGTCAAATATATCCAACTATTTGAAAATAAAACGCAAAGCACGCAACTCGCATTTCAGACTGACTTGGCACGCGGCAGTTGTCAATTATATGCGTACTCACTGTAATGGTTGTGGGCGCAAATCGCGGGCAAATGTATTTGGTATTCGTATTTGCCGTCGTTGTCAACGAAACCCGTATTTGAAATACAGTTATATGGTGACAAAGGGACATGCCAGACGTATGGGCATATCACAATCAATTCTTGACACAATACCCTACCACAAAATAGATCAATGTCATCTTCGGTTTCGATATCTACTCGACCGTCATCACGAGAACTGAAATGTCATCCGCTCCCTTATTGTATTCAACAAATTTCATTTGTTCTGTGGGAACAGAACTACGCGTGTCTCCGTCGTTAAACTTTACATCATAAGTTCCATCGTCTTTTTTTATGTAAGATTTACATGGATAAAACGCTGCACCTGTTTTCCATCTCGCAGAAGTGCTTTTCATCGTTTCAAATGGATTAACATCAAAATACAATCTGCTTGTTTCGAGATCCACATCATTGTTGCCCTTGAAATCTTCCTGTTCCGTAGGATTGAAGAATGGCCTCGTCCACCGTTTTTTGGCTTCGTTGACAATGTCAGCGGCTTTCACTGCATGGTCTTTTAAAAGACCATCTTCAGGATGTACAACATCTGAAACACCATCAGATGTCATTACTAAATGAAAAGGACCATCTGGTATTCTGGGAATAACTAATTTACATGGGGGAAGTCTTGCTATATCAGTATGTCCTACGAATGAACATCCTGCAATTTGTGCGCCTGTGGACCAATTAAAGTACTCTGGCCTTTTGTCTACTAACATTGTGCGACCATCGGGTTGAGGATCCATACATGGGTATTTTTCGGGTCTCATAATAATGCCAAGTTCGACGCCTTTTTCTTTCCAAGTAATTTGTTTCCCTGACGTTGACTCACATGTTCCTTTGCCAGCATCCACTGCTTGTCTAGAATGATGCGGTTGTTCGTGGAACATTTTACCTTCCTGGTACACTGTACAAGAAGCATCTCCCATGGATATCACTTCAAGTTTTCGCTCAAAGAGTGAATACAACGAAATGACCACCATTGCGCCAGTATGAGTAAATTGACAAAGCTCAATGCACATCTGCATGCCTGCGTCCACTCCTGATTTAAGTACAGTCTTTAATATGTTACCAGAATTTTGGCTTAATGTTTCAGCGGCTGCTGAACCACTATGACCATCTCCGACCAACATGGCCACGTGAGTATCTGTCTTCTGAAACGCAGGAACAACATCTTCCCCTTTGCATAATTGACAAATGTCAGTGGTTACAGATATCGTGTTCGACAAACTCGAAGCTGAGCAAGTGACTTCTGGGTTTTTCAAAGAGCTCTGTTCATTTTTAGGATCTTCTTTCCTCTCTCCACAACTCTTCGCAGCATGGGTAAAAAACATTTATATTGGATTCGTCGTAGTTTATAGGGTAAAAATATAAAAGAACCCTAAACAAAGTATATGTTAAATCCAAAGTATATGTTAAATCCAGATGTTATTTTTTACATTTCCACGTTCTTAACCCTACCCGAATATTTACAAGCGTCATCTGCTTGTCGGGAATTTGTTGATATAAAAATACTACGCTTAAAACGTAAACAATGGTGTATACAACGATGTACGGTACCAACAATAAAACCAGGTAGGTGTTCAAACGTGGAATGTGGTCGACAAAAACTATATTGTATATACCTAAAACCATTGGAGAAGAACATCGTTTCATTGTATTGTGGTCCTTGCACGATTAAATTTAAAAATATAAACACAGTACTTCTTTTATGAATTAAAAATCTTTACTTGACTGGCCACATTTGATAGCTTCATTTGAAACTTTTTTGCATTTAAAGCACGGTTTCATGTTTTTTTTCGTGTATTTCGTTACGTTCAAAATGGAGTGAATATTTGTAATGTTGATATCCCCTCACAAATAGACCTTATTGTTGTTGGTATTGGGATACACGATGCTGAAACGACAGCTGCCGTGAATTCGTATAAATCTAAGATAGATGTAGCCAATGCTAAAACGTTTCGTAAAATTAAAATGATTACAAAGGCCTTATTGTTTGCGCTTTTGCCATTACATGAACAAGATGAACGGGTTAGTAAATATTATAAATTATCACAAAACATCAACATTTAAACGATTCCTACATTTTTAGAAAGACAATTCCTAAATATTTAGAAAAACAACAAAGTCCAGAATGTCTTTCCCGTTGTAGGTCGAATACACTTCAGACCATGGTATCCGTTCTCGGATGCCTAAATCTCGTATCACGGATAACTTTTTGTGATGTTTAATATTGTCGCGCAACGTGTGCGCCTTTGGTGTCAAAGGTGTGATAAGGTCCAACATTTCAACAAACTTGCACTTACGTTAGCTACCAAATATCCCCGAATTAAAACGATTGATTTTGCAAAAACTGTCAATTTTAAATCGTTGGATAATGAGCGCTTGGGAGGGGATTCTAATGAACATTACGGAAATATAATAAGATTAGTAGAGTTACAAGTATTAATGTTTAACACGGCCTAAACGTGTCCCCTTAGACCGCTCGGGCAAACTGTAGTAGGTGCTCCACGCGCTGGAAAATCTGCTTTGGTTTCCCAGTGGCTCGGGCATGAATTCTGTGATTCGTATTGCGCAACGTCTTGCGCTACGTTGAAATTTTATAATTAAAACTCTCTGTTTGTACAAATTTTCGGTGCTACGATTGTCCAAACATATATACTAATTGATAACCATTGTGATACGATACTCACCCACATTTGAGCATTGCTTTTGTGGCCAGATACTGTACCCCAATTTGTCAACAACATAGACATGTAAACAGACCCCGTTGCCATGATCGTATGAAATATAACCATTGATTGTTCATTCTCTTTTTCTTCCACTTCGGTTTCTTCTTCGCTTTCTTCATCTACTTCAATAAGACCCTGTTCAAATTCTCCTTCGTTTTCTTCTGTTTTCATAGACCAATCTTTTGTTCCTGCAGAATAACATGTCCATGCCAATGAAATAGACGTTACAAAACAGGCGAGTGTCAACTGTACATCTGTTTGTTTGCCAGGATTACATTCATCCGATGAAATAGACGACCAACATAAATATACTGCATATGCAGCCACAATGCACGATGTTAACAATGAACTTTCCGTTTCAGTGTTTAACTGAATCACTGTTGAAAAAAGAACCAAAAATACCGTGACAGTCGTAAAAACTTGTTGACGTGTACAATAGTTGTAGTTTGCATATAATAAAACGATGCATGTAACAATACTTGTTACGAGGAATCCACATATTGACAGAAGTAACTTTATTTTCCAGTTTGAGGGATTATCACCAACAAAATAATTATTCCAATGGAAAGCAGCATCAATAAATGATATGATCTGCGATACCAAAAAAATTACAGAGACTACTCTCGCGATGTGAACAAAACTGTCTTGACCCACAATTGGAATGAAAAAGAAGCCTATTACAATGACAATTAACGAAAGCAATTTCATTCCCCATATTCCTGTGTGAATTTTTTTTAAACACAAATTTCCAAACGCGATTAATATGAACCATATCGAAAGTCCAATCGAAATGCGGTATACGGCATTCTCTCCTTTGCACGCCGTGACATCAATGCCGGGGATATCTTCACATCCAACATTAAAAGAATAAAAATTAAACGAAGGCGCACCCCATTTTTGAAGGATAAATGCGACCAAAGTCATCACAATTAAAATTACCAAGTATATTGCATTTGCGACTTTCACTGACATTTGACCATCTTTTAACACACATTTACCCATTTGACAAGCACATGAAGCAGTTTCAAATATGGCACAGCATAACCCCATTCTGTGTTGTTTTTAAACGCTTTTATACATTTTTTCCACAAGAGTATAAGTGAAGTAACAGTCAACCAGCGATTGAATCTTACTCATGGTTCATAGTAAATTTTAAGTTTTGTTGGTATAAATAGTTGGAACTGTGTAGGTAAAATGCAACATTCTACGTATCATACACATGAAAAAAGAAGTTTGGTCCATACAATTCGATGTGCTGAAGGTACGGAAGGTAAGGGAAAGAAGAGAGTCCATTTATATTGTTGTAAAAATGACCATGTTATGTGGTACGTCAATGATACTGGCATTTGTCCTTTTTGTGGATACAATAATAGTAACAATCCACGTGACGAATCTCCTACAAACCCTACATAAGCTTTAACTATCAAACTTTAATTTTTTGATTGAAAATGTATCTGTATTATATTTTTTTCCTTCCAAAAATGTCAAGAAAAAACGGCCGTGCGTACAGAGCCGAGAAGTTTTTACATCGAACGAAGGTCGACGTTAGCTTAAAGAACAACCAGCAATAATAATAAAATGGACTTTTATGAAGTTTATGTGAAAAAAAGTAGATATTATGTACCAGGTATTGAAGATTCGTTCTCAGTGTGTGATACTATTTTTTATTGACAAAATGGGCTATTTCTGGCATACTACCGATGTGAATCAAATCTACTTTTCGTGTCGCTGACCGAGAGTATATAATAGCCAACGTTGTCATACAAATGCAAACTGAATTTGTTCCTTTACAAGAACAAATACGTACAAATCCTGGTACATATATTTGTGTAGGATGTTTACTTATTACTCATTTAATATTGATGACAGTATTGGTCACATCAGTAGCCGTCATTGCGCCAGAAGTGAAGACGACATTATCAGACGTCCAAGTGATCATGCCAGAGATGCGAAGGTCTTTATTGGAGCTGGGACAACTGATACCCGAAATTAAAACGGGAATGAATATTCTTTCCCAACTTTGTACAGATAGTGAAACATGCCATTAATAAATCTGTGGCAAATCAAACTCTCAAATACTACGTATAAATCACACGACAGATAACTCAAATGAATTTACCTCCAGAATGTTGGGCACACATTCAAACATTTTTAAAAATACATCATTTTCGCCGACCTTTTAAAATATCAAACGCAATTCGACAATACGTCACCTTCAGAGAAAGATGTCGACGTGCCAAACCTTTGCATAATTTGTTCACCAATGTATATAGAAATTGCGCAGTCAATAGATGCACTGCCTCACGGGGAGCGTTTCGAGATTTTATAGTGTCACCGTATTGCGTACAACATGCCTGTGAATGGTCCTGTCCCACAATACTTTAAAGCACCGTAAACGATAAACATAAGTGAAAATGAATATAAAATATAATTAATATGTACAAAATATGGAAGTATTACTACAAAAAGGACTTGAAATTATGTACAATGTTGATAACCCCACATGTGAACAACATCACCAACTTGAATACTGGGAAGAAGGTCAAACCAAATTGAAAAAAGTTGGCCAAATGGTACACAAGATGCATCCAAATTTGACCGACATGATCGATTTTGCGCAAAAAAACGTTCCCAAAGAATATCATGGGAATATCAATCACGCGTGGAGTGGCATTGGTGATTGGTTGGCTTAATATATTTATATATTCAACATCGGCATATTTGTGAGTTCAAATGTCAGCACTGGAGATTTGAGCAATTGTTCTTTGTTTGAAAGTTCCAACCATTGTATACAACAAGTTTCAGAACAAAACTGAAACACTTGATGTGAGACAAGAGCGCCTTTCCATTCATGATTTGAACGAGTGGCAAAACAATGGGCGCATTTCCGTAGGATTGGTATTCTTTCTTTCTTTTTTTCTTTCCGTGGGCTGCAGCATTCGCGGCTAGACGCACAACAATCTAACATTTACAAATAAGAAATTCTTTTATATAGTTAGCGTCATTGATTCTGGTTGTGTTACTGTGGAACCAAAAATATTTAAATACCATTGTTTAAACATTAGAAAAATAGAACCAAATATCAGGGTGTAATAAATTGTGTATGCGAGTGGCATTTTTGTATTTTTATGTGTATATTTATATAGAAAACTGTATGTTTCGTTCGTTAAAAGAACCGTCCGGAGTCGAACCGGAGTTAAATGCCACCAGGCACGATTCTAAAAAAAAATCAACGGGTGCGCTTTGGTCAAAGCCATTTCGTTAAAAAAATGGTTAGGAAAATGGGATTTGACCAAAGGCACCACGCTGTGAGCAGGATTCGAACCTGCGCGGGAAGCATCCCAGTAGATTTCAAGTCTACCCCCTTAACCGCTCGGGCATCACAGCAAAAAAAAATGTTCCGTATGGGGCTTGAACCCTGTGGGCAAAAAAAAAAGAGAGAAAATAATTAACCTTAATAATGTCAAAACATCAAGCGAAACATGTAGCTTACCATGACCTTTGGCTCATAAGACCAATGCTCTGCCAACTGAGCTAATGGAACAAAATCGCTGCGCCACACAGCGTGTGGCATCTGTGGGGTTTGAACCCACGAAGCATTACGCATCTTAAGTGCAACCCCTTTGACCACTCGGGAAAGATGACGGTAGTTCAAACTCATTTAGGAGTGTACAGCTATTATACGATTCGAACCACAGGCATTTTCATACTGCTCTACCCTACCTATAACCTATCCAATTTACAAATATCCCGACGACCTATATACCCTAACTTACATACTTAAAATGTTGAACTGTGGTGGTCCTAACCTGTTTGCTTGTGTAGCTGTTGAAAGATTCGAACTTTCTCGTTTTGCAAAAACTAATGTGCAACCATACACTAAACAGCAAAAAAAAAACCAACCTCACCTGCAACAAAAAAATATACGGGGAAAAAAAAAAACTTTTCAAACCCTCAGTAATTAGATAGTGTACAATAGTTTTTTTTTAAATATGTTAAATCAGAATCAAATAAACTCTAGCAACAACAATAAAAAAAACATCGGTGAGAAAGTGTATTATATTTTTAAATGTCAAACCAAAAATCATATATGTGTAACAATAATGAATATAATAAAAATGAAAAATGAAAAATGAAAAATGAAAAATGAAAAATGAAAAATAAATGTAAGATATTTTATCTTTGTTCTTTAAATACGCTATTTCAGAAATAAATGTTATTTAGTAGTTGTGCAAATAATAGTATCTCCTACAATCTCTTTCGTGACAAGCCAGTGGAGTTAAAAGCATGATAAATACCAAGAATAAAAAACAATAACACCAGAAATAGGAACTCTTTTCTTCAGGTGGATCTCCAAATGTAATTACATTATCTACCATCCTACTGCTTTTTTCAATTTTTTTCCATTCTTGCTGAGTAAGTTTTAGTGTGATCATTCCGTCGTCCATGTTTGATTTTTAATCCGTGTCTTTTATATCTATTTTTTATATTTGTGCATTGGGATCGTAGCCATCGCAGGGTACGTCTCCAAATGTTCCACAACTAATCTGAATTTTTGAATAATATGTACATCACACGTTTGTGAGCCCGTTAACTTTTGTGCGTCTGTGCGTGCGGCTTCTTTAGGGTCGCTTTCATTCTCAAGGTACAAGTTGCGAATACCTGTGGAATTACCATACCACAGGGGACAATTATAGGAATAAGTATACACGTCCATTTTTAATCAAAGAAAGGTTCCTTTTATATTTATTTTTTACTAGGGTAGTAGGATTGTAATGCACAAACTGCAAGGTCCATACTACTATCGTAATATTTTGTCAGCTCGACTTTACTGCATTGTGGCCCTCCGCAGTGGTCATGGTTGGCTAATTCGGATTTACGTTCCGCATTTGCTGTATTCCAACGTCCCAGAGGAACTGGTTTAAGTAGTGTCCATAAATTATTAAAATGGTCAAAGCAGCCCAACACGCGATCAAGTCAGGCCATGGTAGATACACAAATATGAAATGCAATCATCCAGTTCGTGACATACACAAAAATAAACAGTTTCGAGTAAAAGCATGTGAAAATGGACACACAAAGTTGGTTCGTTTTGGCGACTCTCACATGAAAAATAGATCCTATGATCCCAAACATCGCGCCTCTTTTCGCGCAAGGCACAAATGCGATCAAAAGAAAAGCAAACTTACAGCGGCTATTGGTCCTGTAAAAAATGGTAATATATTAAAAGTTTGGCAGTCGATGAACCCAATATTAAGCCTATAGATGCTGCGCCTTTGCGAAAAATGGTGGCATTCGATGCCAAATGCGATTTGGGTGCTTTTGGCATAGCGTTTATTCTTTCATTAATTTTATTCTCTTCTTTTCCTCATTCTTTTCTACCAGCTTTCTCTTCTTCTTTAAACGCGTCTCTTTCAATGTAGAAAGCGATTCACAGTATACTGGCTTTTTAGAATGAAAGCGTTCAGCCGCATGACGCCAAGTAACAATGGTAGAAGATTTCCAATCAGTACCAACCGCTTTTTCTCCCAT
>Ga0115000_10005587_pt1 | contig 10058 bp, 12 predicted proteins | sample ArcticOcean_MG_C_6_FD_89690 | JGI IMG/M metagenome (GOLD analysis project Ga0115000, IMG submission 89690) | Marine microbial communities from western Arctic Ocean - ArcticOcean_MG_CB8_128 | ecosystem: Environmental > Aquatic > Marine > Oceanic | place: Arctic Ocean: Canada Basin | collected... | reverse complement strand
TGATAGTAGACAAAACCCCATTACCCCATTACCCCATTACCCCATTACCTTGGCTACATCACTGGAGTGCCACGCGCAATTATTCGAGATGGATAATCGTTAAACGACACTCGTGTATATTATCTATCCTAGAATTGATCGGAAAAGAGATTATTTTTCCTAGTTCCAGTTAAAACCGTATTGCGGTGTTTCAAATTAACGCCGAATACAACTAAGCGAGGTATTATGTAGTTGATAGATACCAAATAACCTCGTAGGCGGTGATTATCTTTATTGTTATCGTCTATGGAATATCGCACACAACAAGAGGGCTCGTCATGAGTAATCGGAACATCCTTAAGCCTGAAATTATTCAATATTGTTGGGTTGTGCCAAGTCTAGAGTCTGCGGCCCAGATCTGGTTCGAGGCGTTGGGCGTCGGTCCATTTACCGTGATGCGCAACGTTTCCATTACCGAACCAATTTATCGCGGGAAGGCGGGTCAAGCCGAATTTTCCGTTGCACTTGCGATGAATGGCGGAGTGCAAATAGAGCTTATCGAGCAGCATGACGACGTACCCTCTGCCTACCGTGATACCGTCACTAAAGGCACGACAGCTTTTCACCATGTTGGGATTTTAGACGAGGATTACGATAAGGCTATCGAGTATTATACGGCGAGAGATTACGAGATAGCGCAGTCAGGGACATTTGGAGATGTTCGCTATGCCTACGTAGATACAAGCCCAATGCTAGGCCATATGATCGAACTCATTGAAGATAGAGAATCGATACGTGACCTATTCAGCTACATCGAACGAGCTCATGATAGCTGGGATAAAAATAGGGGGACGCTGATTCAGGAAATGGATTCTAAATAAAAAAATGGATATCAATGGTTGTTGCTACTCTTCTCTCGCTGTTGTCTGTGTTCTGAGCTTTATGATTATTGCGGTTGAGCGCAGGTGACTCATCGCTCTAATTGCAGTGCGTTTTTGGGCGGGAACTATGCAGATGAATATATCGGTGTTACTGGAAAATGGCCTGATCATTGATGGTAAGGAAAATCAGCCTAGTGGGAGATCCCTGCTATCCGTAGGTGAGCGTATCTCCAAAGTAGGTAACTTTGGCCCAGCATCTCTAGTCTTGGCAGGCCAGTGCCGTGGTATCGACATTGCCACATCACCTTTGATAAACTCAAATCCAATGATGAACTGTTTTTTCACCGGGGTCCTAGATTCGCTGCGATTGTGGCCGCGCGCAATACCCAGCAGCTTTTACGAGCAGGCGTGATGGGGTTTTTGGACCCTGACTCAATCTTCAATACAGGCGTGGATCTTCGAGATGCGATTGAGTCCGATGTGACCGATGATTACTTGGCGGACCTGATTTTTGTTGATGGTAATCCGGCGGAAGAGGCGTTCTATAATACCGCCACCGTACCTGACGTTCGACCGGGAAATACAACATCTTCCTGTTTGCCCTGGTAGCCTGTCACAAAGGCCGCAGAGTTAAACCTCAGCCGGTTATCAAGCAAGGTCAGGTTCAGTAAGAGAGACATCTGCCAATTTTAAACTAAATTAGAGGTGTCTAGATATGAGCATGCCCAACACCGAAAAGATGGTCAAGAAAATCGGTCGCAATGCCCCCCGTAAGTATTCCATCGGGAGAAAATACGTATTGCCCTGGAAAGGCTCCGAGGTGAGGTTCCATTGCCGAGCCGTGCTGTACAGAGAGCACCAAGGCTAATCTATACTACCGCTAGAACAAAGATTTTCTAGAAGCAGGGGAAAAGCGCCTGTCATGCGATACTGTTGAGGAACCCAATAATAACGAAGTCGCTAGTCTTAACCAAGGGATCTAGGATCTGAAGCAAACCGTCATCGGGGTCTTGGGACAGCCCGAGGATATCGCCAACGCAGTGCTGTTCCTAGCCTCGGATTATTCGTGTGGCCTAAATTATCGACACCTCCCTACAGTTCGACGGCGGTATAGTCCAGTCGGTCTAGCTGGCGACAGCAGAATCGGACTTTTGCTAGTTGCGATACAATTGCTCCAAGTTATCGCAGATCAGTGACTAGAACCCCATCATCATATCGTTGAGGTCATCGGGCTCGATATCGGTTTCCTGCCAGTTGCCGGACCACAAGATCCGGGTTTCCTCGGGACCGGTTTCGTCCAGGCAGATATAACTGACATAGTCGATGAAGGGTAGTGCGCAGCTGCCCAATACAGAGAATACGATGATTCTCTCGTCAATTACGGCGTCAAGTCGCTCTCGGACGACGCCGGGGTAGCCACTTGTCTCTTTGAAGTGAATTGTACGGACGCTTCCGGCATGGTTACCGTCACATTCAACCCGCTCAATCAGATCCGGTAGTAGGGTACCCACATCAGCCCATGCGGTAAAACTGTCGTAAAAAAATTTACTGGGAACGCTGACATTTCGTTCCAGGATTGTGCTTCCACTCATCATAATCTCCTTGAGTAATACTTAATAGGGGGGTGCCGTGTCTACTCGGCGTTGTTTTTGGCGATGTTAACCACTTGCATAGTTGTAAATTCTAGAAGCCCCTCGTCGGACCGCTCCACGCCTATACCCGACTCCTTGGCGGTGGGCAAGGGAATATGTGGTCCTATCGCGGCATGCTGATTTACCCAGACATTGGCCGCTTCCAGTTTTTGGGCCAGAGCCTGTCCACGTTTGATATTCCCCGACCAAACAGAACCTCCCAGAGCGTAGCCGCTGTTATTCGCGCGCCGCAGAGCGTCTTCGTCGGAACTGAAGCGCATAATAGGCAGCACGGGTCCAAAGGGCTCCTCATCGACCAGAAGACTGCCATCTTGAATATTTTTTACCAAAGTTATTGGTATGCAGTACCCCGGTAGTTCCTCAGGGTTTCCTCCTGCGATAATCTCGCCGTCGGCGCGACCGATTTCGATATATTTGCAGATCTTGTCGTATTGCATTTTATTCTGTACCGGGCCGAACTGCGCACTGGGATCCGTGCCGATACCGACAACAGTACGCACCGCTATGTGTTTTAGCTCGTCGCAGACTTCCTCGTAAATACTGTCGTGGACGTACAGGCGCTTCAGCGCAGCGCATACCTGCCCGCTATTGGCGAAGGCGGCATCGAAAAGTTTCTGGGCGATCTCGCGCGGAATGACGTCATCGAGTACGATGCCTGCATCATTGCCCCCCAACTCCAGGGTGAGGCGCTTAAGGGTGTTTGCGGCATTAGCCATAATTGCTTTGCCTGTTGCGGTTGAACCGGTGAAGGTAATTTTCGCAATACCGGCGTGGGCGGTGATCAGGGGGCCAAGTTCGCCCGCATCAGCCAGGATGTTCACCAGCCCAGGGGGCACTAAGTCACGGATTATCTCGCCGAGAAGTAAGGTGGTGAGCGGTGTGGTGGGTGAGGGTTTGAGAATAATACTGTTCCCCGCAAGTAGAGCGGGTGTTAGCTTGTAAACGGCTATAAGAAAAGGGAAATTCCAGGGGGTAATGCCCGCCACTACGCCTAGGGGCTTGCGATGTATTTCGATACGCTGATAGTCGTTGTCCAGCAGTACCTTTACGGGCAAGTCGCCGGTCGCAAGCTGGCGGCAAAAGGCTTCGGCGGCAGCTACCTCGATGGCAGATGCCGATAGGGTTTTGCCTTGTTCGCGGGTGAGCAAGGGGATGACACGCTCAGCATGGGCGTTAATTGCGTCCGCGACTTTGTTGAGAATCGAGCGCCGTTGCTCGATCGGGACCAGCCGCCATTTTTCAAAGGCAGCCTGAGCCGCGGCGACCGCCTGATCAAGGTGTTCGGAGCGGGCCTTCGGGCACTGGGCGAATACCTGGCCCGTGGCTGGATCGATAACGTCAAAAGTCTCAATAGTGCTTAGCAGTTCGCCGTTTATTAGAAGATTATGTAGGGGCATGGTTGTCTGAATACTCCTAGGTTTTCAGTTAGTTTTAACAGTCGCTGGCGGGAATTGCACACTCCTGAGCTTACCTTACCGCATCTTGCGATCTGCTTTTCACATTCAACTGCGCAGTGGCGACAGTTTTTTGTGCCGAAGAATATTTATCCTGCTTTCTCTCCAGAGAAGGTATGCCTATCCCTCCAAGAATTCTCACCAATGAGCTAGGTTGTAAATGCCTTGTTGTGGGTCGGACTGCCGCCTTCCCTCCCTTCGTTGAAGGCGTTGGAGACAAACAACGTCCAAAGTTCAGTCGGCACTATGTCATCAACGTGGAATTTCTTTCGCAGAGGACATCTCGAGGTAAAACCCCTCGTGGCGTCGATAGTAATGGCAATCATCGGGTCCAGTGCGGGCACTTTAACGGTTCAAACCGTCGATGGCGCGACGCTGAGCAGACTAATTCCCTTCTTGTTGCTGGGTATTACAATTTATTTTCTGATGTCGCCCAAGGTTAAGCAGACAGACAGCGCGCCAATACTGGGACTTAATGCCTTCGCCTGCACAGCGGCTCTTGGTATGGGTTTCTATGGCGGTTTTTTTGGGCAGGGAAGGGGCTCAAGTATGCCATTTTTATTCCTGTGGTTGCTGGGTCATAATTTAGTCAAGGCAACGGCCGAGACTAAGCTAATGATATTAGCCGTCAATGGCACGTCTGCGGTCATCTTTGCCGCTAATGGCTTGGTATTGTGGGAGCTAGCCTTGCCTATGGCGCTAGCGCAGATCATGGGCGCAAGACTCGAGTCTAATCTAGTCATGACGCGAGGATCTGGTCTAGTGCAGCCAATCATAATGGTAGTGACTATAGGGGTGGTGCTGAAGCTTCTGTTTTTCCCATGATGCTCTATTGTAACCGCATCTAAGCAGACCCATTTAGCCTGCTTTATCAGCCAATCTTCCCAAAGGCGGCTAAGGTCCGCGAGCAAGCCTGGGCTGCTTCTTACCCCTTCATATTTTGGCTACCAGCCTAACAGTTGCCTGCTGTCGAAACGACTGGTTTTGCAATGCTCTCAACGAGCCTTATCTACAGCTAATCGCCGTTGCAGGATTACGGGAACACCGTGTTTCGGTTTCATGGTTAAGCCCGTTAGTGGCTCAATTTTTGCGTTCTCTGTCAGGTTTAGACGAAATCGCTGACTAGTCATGGCGACAATAAAGACTGCCTCCATCAATGCAAAGTTATTACCTAAGCACAGTCTCGGGCCACCGCCAAAGGGAATGTAGGCAAATGTATGGCGCTCGCGCTGCGCCGCTTCATCAAAGCGGCTAGGATCAAACACCTCAGGCTGATGCCAGAAGTCCGGGTGTCGATGCAGTAGATAAGGGCTAAAAAGCACATCGGTACCGCCTTTAATGTGATAGTTGCCCAGCACAGCGTTCTCTTCCACATGCCGCGGTAACATTGGCACTGGCGGGTACAGGCGCATTGTCTCTTTAAATACCTTGAGGCAGTAGGGCAGGTTGGGGAAGTCAGCGGCAACTGGTAACCTGTCACCCAGCACCTCATCAACTTCACGCTCAATATTTTTTCTGATATCAGACTGGTCAGAGAGGATAGTCCATAGCCAACACAGCGCATTGGCTGTAGTTTCACGGCCCGCTATAAACATGGTCATAGCCTCATTTCTTAACTCCTTGTCCGTGAGGGGCATACCGGTATCTTCATCAGTCGCATCCATCAACATTTGTAGCAAGTCCATGGGTTTATCCGCTGCGGCTCTTCGTTCCTTAATAATTCTATAGATGATATCGTCCAGAGTTTGTATATAACCCTGATACTTTTTGTTGCTAGCCAGTGGTAACGTATTCAAAAACTGAATGGGAATAGTAATTCGACGATTGGTCGCCTCTAATAGAGGCGTGAACGCCTCAGCAATCGCGCTAATGTCTTTGTCGGAAAGGGCGGAACTAAACAGAGCTCTAACGACGACTTTGAGAGTTATCTCCATCATAGCGTCTGTCAGTTCAACGGTTTGGCCCTGATCGCAGAGAGTTTCCCAATGCGCCAACATCTCCTCAATGCAATTGGTCATGATGGTGGCTAGGTTAATGATTTTAGTTTTATGGAAAGAGGGCTGTACTGCGAGCCTTTTGCGTCGCCACTCTTCACCCATTGAGGTAAAGGTACTCTCTCCAAGCACTACCTTTATTATTTTAAAACTGAGAGTTCTCTTACTATAGTTGGCGCTGTCACGGGTCAACATGTCCTTGACCAAATCGGGGTGATTAATCAGATAAAACTGTTTATTCACCAACTTGAACGCAACAACATCACCGTACCTATCAGTCATCGACTGCAGCCATTTCAGACGATCTGGACTGGCAAGCTTTAAAAGGCTACCGATTAAAGGATAGCCCTTGGGTCCCTGCGGGGTAATGGACATTGTTGACATGCTCCGAGAACTAAAATTGACATGTCCGATAGTGTAGACTAAGTTAGGTAGCATTACCTAATTTTGGGCTAGGCCATGTCTCGAGTATTATTATATGAAGACTAAAGACAAAATATTGCATCAGGGGCTAAGGCTGTTTAATGAGTCAGGGGTTGATCAGGTGTCTGCGCTAGAAATTAGTCAATCGCTAGGAATTAGCTATGGCAACTTGACATACCACTTCAATAAAAAGGATGAAATTGTCCTAACCCTTTACACGCAGATGCAGGAAGAATTGGATGCCTCAATGGCAAATCTAGTTGAGCATCTTTTTGCTGAGACCTATTATCTCAAGCTAGTTAATGAACTATTTGAGATTGTCTGGAAATACCGATTTATTTACCTGAATATTAATAGCCTCATGAACCAGTTTGAGTCTATTCGCCAGGCTGAGAAAAGCTACTTGCTCACAAGGAAAAAAATACTCAACAAAGCAAAAATACTATTAATTAAAGAGGGCTATTTGCATCCAGAAGTCGGTGAAAATTATCAAAGGGTGATACAAAATCTCAATATAGTTCTGACGGCTTGGATTATAGATGCCAAGCTATTCTCCGATGGATCGATAACTGAAAAGATAACTAGCTACGCGAGTTTGTTCTATAGCATTGCCCTAACTCATGCTACGAATAAAGGTCACAAACGCTATCAACAGTTAATAGATCATGTTGCTGTTATCGATAAAGCTATCGGCGTGTAATCAAGGACCTTTTGATCGTTACTGGCTAAATTATAATCGCTCGATAGCTATCTAGAAAAGACAGTACAGTATGTGCTAATAGCATCTTGGAGTTTATAGGTGCTGGGATTAATCACTGTGGTTGCGACACCATTTATGGCCTCGTCATCTATGATCTTATCAATAAGATAATTTAAGGGGATTCCCATAGTGATACGTGGACATGACCCGATCTGGCTCTTCAATAGTTTCTCGCGACTTTGAGATAAGTCCTAGTCTATTTAACGGAGGGAGCTATTAGAGGTGAATTTGAAGTCTTATCCTACTATTGGATTATGCTAAGACGCGGCGTATTTATGCGCTATATTGACTATGTCGATAGTCAGCTGCAAGCATGGAAGAAAGCTTCCTATCTGAGTTTTTTGCCGATTTATCCCCATCATATTTTGGTTAGGCATGCGCCTTAATCTGTGTGCTTATTGGCCTTATTTAGTGATCTATGTCCATCGAGGGAGCGCAGGTCAAAAAACCAGCGATAGGTAGCCGTTAAGACTACATATTTGAGCATAGCCCTGATTTGTATGGTTACAAGTGGGGTTGATTTTTTAAGCCTATTATCGTTTTTCGGACTTTGTTTGTTGTTGTATGACCATGCGCTATGACTTTTGATCTGTTACATATGTTCGATGAGAGGATGGCAATTGGCTCAGGTGCAGGATAGAGTTTTTTATCAGTCGCTGGCCTGTATAGATCACTTTTATTGGCTTTTAGGATACAAATATTTTCCCATAATTATCTAACTAGGGTACTATTTTGGACTTCTATTATTCATTTTAGGAAGATGATTTATGCCTTTTTATACTGTTATTTTTGGCAGAGCCAACGTCTATACTCGTGGTTTAGATGGTTGCGCTACTTTGATCTTTGGTGTAGTACATTGAAAGTGTTAGTTGACTCGGTTTTGGTGAGGCAGGCGCGGTTCCAGTCGACGCTTGAAATTGAGACACTGCAGCGGCGCTATGCTATCGCAACTGACTTACTAGGGCATAGTGAATCGGGGTCTGTTGCCCATGGCTCCGCTATCTATCATTCTATCTTTACACCGGATGTGACGATGACACTAGTACGCCTGGATGGCGAGATCAAACAATTTTCGGGTATTGATGCTTGGGCTGGTTTGGTTGAAATAACTCTTGGGCAGTACATTTCGACACAGCATTTGATTGGTACTCAGGTGGTGGATTTTGAGTCCCTAGTGGTCGATGAGTCTGGTCTAGTGACTGCAGGCGATGGTCTGCTCAAGAGCTATCTGCAAGGATGGCATACTTTTCCTGATGGTCGCATTTGGTTAGTCGTAGGTATTTACCATGCTAAGGTTCGCTATACCAATGCCGCTGGCTGGCAAATTTGGCATATGAAACTCGAACATGTTGCCAATGAAACTAGGCCCGCGAGTTCGAGTTGATCGCTTGATTATCTTCTAAATTTTGCGATTGACGATGCGCTCTGAACTAAATTGCTTGGTCCATCCTCCGTTCTAACTCGGTATGGAAATGTCTTAGCCGCTGTTCCTGCTCACCCCAAAGTTGACCTTTAAAGCCTTTTGAACGCATACCTTTTTGCACCTGTGTTAAGAGGTCGGCGTCTTGGCTTAAGACCACACCGAGGTTGGCGTCTTCGCCAAGTTTATATTTTTCAGACAGAGGCCTGATCGCCCCAGTTAAGTCTGTACCATCCGGAATACCCATCCAGGCGGGAGCCTTGGTGTTGTCGTCAAGGATTGGCGCAATAAGTGTCATTGTGTCGTAGTAAAATCGTTCGGGATCGGTCTCATGAGGCAAAAAGCGCATAATAAAAACGCCCTCAGGGTGACAGCCGATTTGAACATTGGGAAATATTCCTGTGGCCCAGCTGTCTGATAACTGTCCATCTTCGAGTTTGGAATAATCCACCCCTAAGACTTCAGCCCGTTTACGTTTTGATTGCTGAATCGCCTTGCGAACCTCTGCGGCGGTACCCGTAAAGCTGTCCGAATCAATGCCGGCATCTTCCAACATATATTTTAGCCCGGCATTGACGGTGGTTTGATCTTCAAGTCTTGGGCTGGGCTGGCCCAGAGGTACGATCATACGACTTGCGCCATTGGGATACAGATCGTATTGGACATTTAAATCTCCCATCACTGGACGAGTTTCCGGGTGGACTGAATGCAGGTGATAGCTCTCATAAAATGCTTCAACGCCGACTTTCCAGTTGGCATCCCACTCCACCTGTACATGGCGAACGACTTTCATTTTGTCTATATTATAAGCCTCTAAATACCCGCTTGGCAGTCCGATGGACGCGGCTAGAGGGGCTGGCGACTCGCTCATGTTTATAAAAATGATACCTGCCAGCTCCGCACATGCCACTTCCACAAGCCCTGGATTGTGAGCTATAACTTCTGGTCTAAAGGTGTCCTTATCAGTAATGCTAATCAGCTCGCCGGTGTTTTTAAAGGTCCAAGAGTGGAAGGGGCATATAAAGGTTTTCTTGCGTCCACGATCGCACTGCTCGAGACGATTACCGCGGTGACTGCAGACATTGTAAAAGGCCTTAACACCCTGCGCTGTGTGAGTGACAATGATAGACTCGTTGTTGATATCAAATGTGAAGAACTCCCCGAGCTTGGCAATGTCAGACTTAACCCCCGCCAGCAACCATGTATTGGGCCAGAGCCTATCTTTTTCCTGTTGCATGAATTCAGCGCTGATATAACAATCTTTGCTTACGGTGGCTACGCCGTTGTCAATGTAGGGCTGTTTTCTTTCCAACGAGCCAGGTGGAGCGCTGGGGTTAATAATGGTTCCAGTCTTATAGTTATAGGCCACGTTATTTCTCCATTCGCTGAGTCATGTATTTGTATACTAGGGCGCTATTGGTCTGAATTTTGGGATAGTTATTTCATCGGTCCAGTCTTCAAAGCAGACCTTAAGCGGCATGCCGATATGCACTTG
>Ga0115000_10005582_pt1 | contig 10063 bp, 9 predicted proteins | sample ArcticOcean_MG_C_6_FD_89690 | JGI IMG/M metagenome (GOLD analysis project Ga0115000, IMG submission 89690) | Marine microbial communities from western Arctic Ocean - ArcticOcean_MG_CB8_128 | ecosystem: Environmental > Aquatic > Marine > Oceanic | place: Arctic Ocean: Canada Basin | collected... | reverse complement strand
CCCATTCTGTTTTTAACCACTTGGCATCTAGTTTTAATTCCGATAGCCTGATCGACACCGTCCTTTTTAACTTTGATCTGACCAACTGATTTGAGTCGTAACCTTACCGAAGCGTGGAATGGAATTGCTTTACCACCTGATGTAGTATAAGGGTCTCCAAATGCTACCCCTAGTCTAGTTCGTAATTGATTTGTGAATATTAAACAAATTTTGTTACGGCCAATCATATTGGTAAGCTTTCGCATACCTTTTGATAATATAATAGCTTTACTTGTCGCATAACCATCCTTATCAAATTCTTTAGCCATTTCAATTTTTGTAGAAGCTCCCATTACAGAATCTACTACGATTGTTACCAATCTATCTTTGTTTGATTCACGAATCTTTATAACTATACTTTCGATAGCTTCGAAAATGTCTTCAATTGTTTCGAGTGGAACATATAACATCTTATTCAGATCAAGTCCAATTGCCTCTAAAAACTCTCTACTTATTGCATTTTCGGTATCTATATAAACAGCCAATCCACCTGCCTTTTGACAATTGGCAAGTGCATGTGCTGCTAATAATGATTTTCCTGATGCCTCCAATCCTGTAATTTCTGATATTCTACCGATTGGAAAGCCACCTTCCTTACGATTTGAAATTGCAAGATCAAGCATCGATGAGCCGCTTCCAACCCATCCTTTGACTTCACTCGGAGCCTTAGTATCTCCGTCTAAGAAAAATGCAGTTTGATATCCTGTATTCTTAAACTTCTTATTAAGACCATCCGCTAATTCAACCGCTAGGCTGTCTTGAAGCTCGCTTTTTGATTTTGCTTTTGCTTTCGCCATATGTAACTTTTTTATTCGTTAAATAAATCGTCGAATGCCGCAGATACATCATCTACTTTATTGACACCTGCCGGAACTTTTTCTTCTTTCGTAGCTGCTGCTACTGGTCTTGCATCCGTCGATCCTCCTTCACTATCTGGGTTCAACCACTCTTCCAATGCTAATTTCAAATCATCATATGCTGGCTCTTTGAAAATATCATCTAAATTAGATTGACTATTTGCTGCTTGTTCTGCAACATTTTTGTCTTCTGTCATTGGAGTAACATTTGGTTTAACTCTAATAGTTGTTTTTGGAAATGCTCCTGCTTCTGCTGGAGTAAATTCAACTAAGATATCTCTTCCACCCATTGGGTCTGAAATATCACCGTAATCCGGATCTGATATAATACCTAATAATTCAGTATATACTTGTTTTCCGAATCCCCAAAATTTAACACCTTCCGATTCTGCACCTCTTACAAGGATAGGAACATATGTTCTCATTTTAGGTTCCATTTTCTTACCTAACTTCCATTCATCGGAATTACCTGATGATTTAAGTTTTTCACAAAACTCAACAACAGGATCTGGTTTTCCGTTTGTAATTGGAGAAAGGTAATTTTTCTTACCTAAATCATAATGAAAATAAAGTTCTCTGAAAGGATTACTTCTGTCGTGCTGATAAGGCACAATTCTAACAACTTGTTTACCTGGTTCAGGTCTCCATAAATTGTTTCGGCGCGTGCCGGTTGTTTGTAGTTGATTAAGCTTCGCTTTAATCGCATTTAAGTCAATTGCCATTTTTTTCTTTTTTTAATGGTTAATAATTAATAATTAATATAACAAATTTATTTCATTTATCCTAAGGATTATCGAAAAAAGTTGTAAAAAAGTTTTTATTTTTTATTTTTTAGTTTTGAGTTTAATTATGGCTAAACTCTAATCCTTTTTATTATATAAAATATAATGAATATATTTCATATATCCTAATTTTTTATTCAAATTCTCCTAACGCATCTTGCATTGTAGCCATTAAAGCATTTAGATTAGTACCTGAAAGTGTTTCGTTATTTAGAAACTTATCATATTCTTTTTCTAGACCAGAATCTTCAATATATTGATTTAATGTTTCTAATGCCTCTTCACCATTTTCAGCTACTGCATCATATACATCCTGTACTTTCTGCTTAGAATTGTCGTTATGGAGCGTACTCCAAGTTATGTTAGCTTCTTTTAATATATTTTTTAGTTTGAGCATGTTCCTTATTCTTTAATATAAATATACGTTATAAATCTATTCTTTTATGTAAATCTAAATGAATATGTCTTAACTCATCACCATCTGTTAATAATAATGAATTTTCATATACTGGCCAATTGATAATAAATTTCTTATCTAGTATACCATTGTTAGCTTTCAATATAATACAATTCAATGCATTCACCGTATATAATGTATTTGTTTCTTTCTTTCTATGTATCATTATAGTATTAGGCGTCTTACTATAATCATCTGGTCTAACATTATACGTCACATATAATTCTGCTTTGTCATCTGCATTAGAGAACACAAACATTCGCTTTTCAGATACTGTATATGACTTGTTGATATAATCAACAATCAGTTCTAAATCCTTTCTATGTGCAAATGTGCATAATAATTGTGTTCTCAATTAACTACTCCTTTTCTATAATTTTTATTCCACCCTGACTAATTGTAGCTAATTTGAAATCTTTAGTAATCTTAATATCATTTTTTCTAAATACTATAAATGGTATCTCTTGTCCGACGGTCTTATCAACAGTAGATTGTATATCCGTCTCTAATTGTTCTGGGTTTCTTATGTATTCATTTCTTCTTAACTTTGTAACTAAATTTTCTAACCCAGCATCACTTTGTACATTCAAAGTTACTTTATCTTTTATGTCTGCAGGAATTTCATCTATTGTAAGTGCTAATGGTTTTATATTTGGTCCACGTAATGTAACCATTGTATAACCTTTAGCATCTGCTTGAGCAAAATTACCCAATGCTTTATATCCAGCTATAAATTGTTTTAAATCGGTTTTGTTAAATTCTCCGGTAGGAATCATTTGATATCTAGTTCCACCCCTCTTTGATGTGTTTAAATATTTAGCAAATAATTTTATATCATTATCATCGATTTGATCAAATGCACCACTTTCTTCTAACTCCTCCATTAGTTCTAATGTTTCGATAAGATTTTTCCAAAAAGGAAATCTTACAACATTACCTTTAGTTCCTAATCTAATAGCAGAACTATCACTAACACGGTAATCTTTGACTTCATATCTATCCGGACCTACGGTCAAATCAAAACTTTCTCCACCACCACTTACCTTTCCACCTTTAATTAACGTTGCTAAAAATATTTCTCCTCTACCTATACCTTTTGGTTCTAGATTATACAATTTTGCTCCAACACCTTTTGTATAATCATTTTTATCTATCTGTTCTACCGATGTCCTACTATATAATATTTTAACAAATTCTACTTGTTCTTGTTTAGATATGTTATCAAAAAAGTTTTGTAACATTATATCTGTTGTTCCGCCTGGCATACCAGCTAAAAATTCTTCGAAGTCATCCATTTTAGGTTGTAATAGATTCAGAAAGTCGTCACTTAAATTAAAATCGCCTGTAATAGCTTCTTTAAGATCTTCTACTGGTTCTGCCTTTAAGAATGCTTGATCTAATTGATCTACTTCATTTACAAAGACAGACCCATTCAATCCATTCTCTTCAAGAATTTCATGTAACATAGCCATTTCCGCTTTGGTGTATGGAGCATTTGCGTAACCTTTTGGTAACCTGTAAAACCACTCTTGTATGATAGAATCTTTATCCATTGACAAACCTTTTTAATAAATATCAAGCTAGACGTGAAGTCATGTCCTGCATGACATGGTAATTAACACCTGCCTTTGTTTTAACCGGGAATTTACCTGATTGGCTCATTACTTCTCGCAACTTTAATAATAATTCCTTACCATCTGATAAATCGTAATCAAATAGTAAAGAATCGTAAGTGTACAGGATTATATCTGTATTATAATCTCTTAGCAAATCATTTACATTATTTAGAACATATAAGTTATATTCTGTTTCAGAAGCTTGTAGTAAGTAGTTAAATAACTTATTAGGATTCATGTCATGTAAACAATTTTTATACAAAGGACGTTTCATTAAAGGTGTTACTACAAAGCCATTTTCTTTAAAGTTACTCCATAAGTTTCTAATAAATGACCTTGTCTTTTTAAAGAATGGGATCGTTGCAAAATCATCATCTATACCACCATATAATAATCTAAATGTTATTTTTTTACTTTGGTCATATTCTTCTTCTGTTAACACACTTTTACCAAAATACTGTTTTCCAAAATATTCGTGCACGCTCCCATCCGGTAAATCATATCCTATTATATCTGCAATTAGTCTTGGATGATATGCATCAAAGTCCATTTCTAATAACATTCCTCGTTCCCATCTAGAAATAAATGACTCTCTACATCCGGACTCCTTTGGTAACGCTGCGTAATTAACTCCTCCAAATTTATTACTAGGTCTACCGGTTGTAGTCCATATATTATATTCTGTATGTGCTCTATTCTTAGCAATGCCATTTGATTTAAAATGTTCTACAAATTTATTATAATCTACCTGTATACCTGTTCTTTCAATAGTCGAAAAATTATCTGTTACTAATTGTTCATATTCTTGGAACGCATTAGTCTTATCAAAGGTCTGATAAAACTCCATGAACTTGTTTTTCATTTCTTCACATCGTTCAATATGTTTCATTATAGGCAACCAGTCATGTGTATTTGTTTCATTATGCCACCACCTATTCCAAGCATCATGAGCTGATGTATTTGATTCATCTAATGGTAACATTTTATGATTTTGCCACCACGAAACCATGTCAGCATCATAACACTTTATAGAACTAAATTGGCTAAAGCGTTTCTTAGCTAATACATATATATCACCCTTACTTGTAAGGTCGTTTAGATGTTCTATATTTAGGTTAAAGCAATCTTTATGTCGGAATGGTAGAATATATTGTTTTGAATCATTAATACAATATATATAAATAAAGCTTATTGTATTATTCATAAAGTGACCATATGGATCTGAATACATTGGTATCCAAAAAGAGTCTCCTTTATATATAGAATCTTTAACTTTAACTAAATCTTTTTCTTTCTCAATTATCATTATGATTAATATAAGAAAAAAATATCAATTATCAAAGTTTTTCTGTAATTTTATGTTTGTTTTTATGAAATTCATCATGATCAGTTAAATATGTACTTAAATTGTAAAACTGATCATTTCGTTCTGCATGTGATATAACTCGTACGTTTGCAGCACGAACATCATCTATAGGCCCATCAATTGTCCATTGTAATTTTAAGAATTTATATAACCCTTCATCGATACCCGACATGTTATCGACATTTTTACGACTAAATTCATCCTTGGTTATTTCTGTTACATCTAATCTATCATTTATTTTTTGTACAAAAAATCTTTCCATATTACCTTTGTCATAATCTTTTGATGTAGGCTCAGGATAATAATATGGAGGTTTATAATAATTGTTAAATCGTTTTTCTGTTAATTTAAAATATATACTATTATTAAGCGATTCTACTCCAATATCATTGCCATCAATATCTAAACTAGGACCTGGTGTAGTTTGTGGTGCATATTGTATTAATGGTCTACTAGTGTCAGGTCTCCAATTAACTTCTGAATATACAGCATTGTTTGGATATATATGATATAATCCTTTATATTCCTTTAATGTATCTGCATACATATATTCATTACCTTCAGTATATAATGAGTCGCGTATTTTTGCTGGTGGCGTATATACTGGTTTTTGTTTAAATTGTGCCATATTATCTCATCCTCGCTAATGCTGTTATACTTGTTGTCCAGTCATTATCAGCAAATTCATGTGCATATGATATTATTGTAAATACTACTTTAGGCCCTGAGTCACTTTTCATATAACGTGTAGGTAAGTAATTACTACCAATAGTGTCGCCGAACTTAAATCCTTCAACTCCATCTATTTTCGCGGTAAATTCTAATGGAAATGGAGTTTGACTATAATCAGTACCATCATCAAATTGTCCTTTTTCAGCTCGTTCTACTCCAGTAATATTTGAAACTAAAGCTTTTAATGCTGCCTTTGCTGTGGCAATTGGTCCGGTTCCATAATCTCCTTCAGTTAATCCGTTACGGGCATTTGAACACTGTGTTTTGCCCGGGATTGGAGGTGGGGTTGGCTTTGGTGTATCCTTTTTGTTTATTGTATCTGTGGCTGCTTTCGTCTCTGGTGCAGCACCAAAAGCTTTGGCTTGTATATCTTTTGGAACTTTTCCAGAAATATTTAATTCTCGTATTCCATTTGTGCCTCCTATAGGGTCTAACATTAACACATCATGCCCACCTCCAAGGCCAGGAGATCGCCTATTTACAATCCATATATTTACTGGATCATCTTCATCTTGATCTAAATATAAATCCCATGCGCCTCCGCTATTCTCTTTAATAGCTGAAAATATTTTTTTCATCAATTTATGTAATGGCATGCCTCCAGTTGCCTTATCCGGGTCATCTTTATCTGCTGCAGAAGATGATATTGCATCATCTGAAAATGATTGTGCAATTGATCTCATTAAGTCACGGCCGATCAATATCTTTTCTGGAGTATCTATTGATGATTTCATCCTAGGGATTGTTCCTTTGAAAGAATCTACCGTAATATATTCTTTACTTGCTCCGGTTTTCTCACTATATGAATTTTCTGGCGCGCTTGAATATGGAAATAACATCATCACCGGATCTGCACTAAATATTAATCCATCCGGAAATGCACATTGTAAATTAGAATATTCTGGCTTTATTGCTAGTTTATGTTTTGGATCTTCTATTGGATCTAACATAAACTTATTTATCATATTTATAATTCCGCCTAGTGTCATATATTGAATATAATCAGACTCAAACATTCCTCCTCCCATTTTTGTAGGTGGGTTATATTCTTCCGGAGCTTTTAAACACCCATAATGTCCGAGTCCGTCATCTGTTGGACCTGATGTTCCGTGGCCAGGATCAAATCCATATCCATCTTGGCCACTTGATTTCTGAACTTGCCAATCTATATAATCAAATATACTACCTATTTTTACTTTAGAATCAAATCCATCATAATTTGTTACAAATTCTCTATCCGGAAATTTACCATTTGCATATAAGTCTATAGAGGCATATGTCCCACCTTTACCCACTGCTTTAAATGAACAGTCAAAATAATTTTCTTTAGTTATTTTAAATGAATAATCAAATACACGAAATTTATGAGATCCTCCTTTGCTCGGAGATTCTGGTCCTACATACCCATATGCAACTGTAATTTCTGATCCTGGAAGTAATAATGCTTGTTCTGCTGCATCAAATGAGGTTTTATCAAAACATGTAAATGATACATCTGCACCACGTAGTGATCCAGCATCGCCTTTTAATTCTACCTTTACTGATTTTAATACAGCAGCTGGGCGGCCTGTTTTGTTAGGATTATATGTCGATGCCATATCCGATGTGGCTACCGGTAAAGAAAATCCATCCGCGGTTACTGTCACCCATGCGTTGTTACGTATACGGCCACCAGTTGGTATATCTACAGTACATTTTCTATAGAAAAAATCAGCCATTATTTATTTTTCTCTACCTCAATAAACGCTAGGTCTAAATTTGGCAATGGCATTGGGATTCGAATTTGTACGCCCATTGGTACATCTAATGTCCCTTTACCTAAATTATTTACTTTAGCTAATATCCACCAATATCTAGGATCTTCATAGAACTCATTTGATAATAAATCTAATCTATCTTGTTCACGTGATATAATATATAAATCTGTTTGTTTTTTCGGGAACTCCGGATAATGTGCCGTTTTATAACGAGCATCTTCTATTTTACTTTCTTGATATCTATTTAATGGCATTATATTCTTTTATTTTAGCATTTGATATACCTTAGTACCACTATTTGGTTTACTACCTAATACTGTAAATGATATACTTACGCCGGTATACATCGGTGCTTGTTCGCCTTCGGTTATCTCCCATGGTGTTTCATTATCCCAATCATAAGATAAATCTGTTATAATCATTGGCTGGTTTTTAAATACATCACCTACCGTAACATTAACTGTTTGTCCATGGAAACCATTTGTCCCATATACTGGATATGTCTTTTGTGCTAGACTTTGTAGGTTACCCCATACGGTTTGATAATCATTTTTAGATTCTATAGGTACTATAAAGTCCATAGTCACATTTCTTTCGAAACTTTGATATAAATATCTTGAATCAGCTCTACCTTGATCTGCTTGGCCGGTCCAAGCTCCAGCAAAACTATCATTCATACTACCTAAGTATGCTTTAAATTTAATGCCTGCTATGTTAAATTTAATTAATGATGTATCTACCTTTGAATCGATAATATCAATCTTAGTATCTTCATCCCATCGTTTTATACCGCCGGGCGAGTCATTTTTTACAAGTTCTCTAAAATCATCATGATTTACTCTAGAATCTTTAAGTCCTTTAACTCCAGTTCTAGTTGGTATATCACCATATGCCATTCTTTTATAATCATTAATAATAGAACCAATGCCTAATTGTTCTGGTATGCCGCCTCCTGCTCCGCCATCGCCTTGGCCGCTTCTTCCTCCACGGTCATAACCTATAATTTTCCCATTTCCCCATTCGGTATACTTAGTCTTTAACGAATCTTTATCTTTATCAATATCTGATTCGTTATCTGATCCATTAATGATACCCGATGAATCATTGCCTAATTTATTAAGATATGGTTCTTCATCTGTATATTTATGTAGCTTACCACGTCCGAAGTCAGGCGCATCACCAGAATTAGGTGTTACAGTTGGTAACCAAGAAGCTTGTCCATCATCTGTCCAATGAATATATTGAGCTTCTTTCGCACCTATTCTTTTTTTGAAACTTTCGCCATCTAATTGATTATGGTTTCTTTCTGTGTCGAACTCATAATCTTTACCGGTCGTATAATCTGTATTTAATTCTGATGTTGTTTTTCCTGTTTCTTTATTGACAACATCTTTTCTTTCTTTTGCTAATGAATCGAGAGTTCCTACATCAGGTGTAGTTATATGTCTTCGTATTGTAGTTGCTCCTATACCTAATAATGAACCGGGCCCAGTTAATCCTGTTAATGCAGATATAGGTTCTCCAGTTCTACCAGAAACTTTAGCAGCAAGTTTACTAAAGAATTTTAATATTTTACCAGCGTCGCCTGGTAATCCGCCGGCGCCTAATAATTCTTTACGTATTTTAACTAATCTATTTTGAGATGTTGCAAGATCACCAATCCTTGAACCAAGTACACCTTCATATGTCGACAATTTACTTCTAATTAATGGTGGAAAATGTCTATCTGTTCTTAGGCCATATGCTCCTCCAATTGAATTTGTAATTGATGATATTGGGTCATACAATTTAGTCATAAATGTACTAGTCTTTGCAGTACCATCAATGCCTTCTACATTTGGATTGGTTAATTGTAACCAAATTGTTTAACTAAGAATGAAATGCCTGGAGGTCTAATTAGAAATTTTCCTATTCTAGCTGCATCTACCAACCCTCTCTCTAGAGATGCTACTATACCACCTCGAGGTATATCAAATACGCCGGAGCCAAATTTGCCTCCCCAATTTTGTGGATCTGAATTACCATCTCTCTGTATTCCTCTTAATATAAATGGTGGCTTTGCATATCCATATGGGTCATGAGATTCTTCTCGAACCTTAAATTTATTATACATATCATCAATTGGAGACTTTAATGTATACGTATCTGATAGTCCGGAATTTTTATGTCGAACACCATATAAATCAGAATATTTATTTGTTCCATGGAACCCAGTTCTTACTTTATCAAATTCATGAATCTGTCCTTCTGGTCCGATTGGAAATTTAGTACCTACACCTAATTGTGCTTTTCGGCTAGCCGATGATGTATCAGTTATTGCAAAACCATCTCCGGCTGCTACTTGTCTAAACCCTACAGATGAATTTCCTCGAGGTGCATACCCAGTTACTGATACACCTGGGATACCATCATTATTTGTAAACTTAGTATCCTTTACACTAGTGTTAGGTTTATATG
>Ga0115000_10005581_pt1 | contig 10063 bp, 7 predicted proteins | sample ArcticOcean_MG_C_6_FD_89690 | JGI IMG/M metagenome (GOLD analysis project Ga0115000, IMG submission 89690) | Marine microbial communities from western Arctic Ocean - ArcticOcean_MG_CB8_128 | ecosystem: Environmental > Aquatic > Marine > Oceanic | place: Arctic Ocean: Canada Basin | collected... | reverse complement strand
GTCGTCTTCTTGTCCGTCGCGCGTCACCGAAACCAGCGTAAGTTCGACGAGCTTCTCGCCAAACAAACTACTTTACGTGACAATTACAACAAGGTATAAATACGAGAACTGCATCGATTATTCACCTTGTTCGTGACATGCAGTATAAAAGCGCTTTGTTACAACGAAAAAAGAGCATTGAAGTTTGGTTTTGATTAGGATAAATTGTCCTGAATGTAGCGCTTTTTTTTGCTCTGTGCAATGGGGTACCCAATTTTCTAATAATTCCATCGAATGAGTTCAAATATATAAAAAATTCTGCTTCTAAATTATCGCTCAACAATTAGAAACTTTTCCCGAATAACGAACCTCACTTTTCAAACGCGTACGACGGTACTTCAAAACAAGCACTCGTGACAACAACTCGTCGTAAAGGAAATATATTTTCATCACGCATTATTATTCATCGATCATCGAGCAAAAAAGAAGCAAAAAAGAAAGTACTCTCACTCATAAATGGGCATTTGCAGTTCGAAAGGAAAGGAGCCATTGAAGTTGGAGCCGGCGCCTCGCGATCCCATCGATCGCGTCGCGTGGAAGCTTCACAGAGCGATCCACGTGGACGACGTGGAACAAGTCGTGAAACAAATGGTGATCAAAGTGCCGTCTCTGGCGACGCCGCGCGGCATCTCGCGCGGTCGGTTCGTGAAAGAGATTTTGACACAAAAGTACGAAGCAATGGGCTACGGGGATTTACTGAGCGACGTGTTGGACTGCGTGCCGCGCGGCACGCTGCGGGATCTCATGGTGGCGCTGCTCTCGGAGAAACTGGATTTTCAAGCGCAAATCATGAAACGAGCGATGGGAGGTTTCGGGACGGACGAAGCGATGCTGATTGCGTTTTTGTGCACGTTAGACGAAGAGGAGATCTACGCGGTACAAACGGCGTACGCGGAGAGATACGAAGAAAGCCTCGAACGCGCCGTGCTCTCGAAAACGTCTGGAAAGTTCAAACGGACGTTGCTCTTAGCGGGATGCGACGCCGCGCCCGAATGCTACGCGAAAGTGTTTCACGCCGCGATTAAAGGTGTTGGTACCGATTGCAAAGCCATCGTGCGATTACTCGTCACGTTAGACCACAAGACGATAGCAAAGACGAGAGAATCGTACATGCGTCTGTTCAAGATAGATTTACTTCGCGCGTTGTCATCTGAGTTTAAAGTCTCCGGTGATTTTAAGAAAATTGTCGTCGCACTCGCGACGAAACATCCATCGAGGATCCAAGAGACGCTTTCTGATGAGCAATACGAGGCGGAGGTTAACGAAATGTACGACGCGGTTAAAGGAATCGGCACGGACGAGTCAAAAATCATTCAACTTCTGTGCAACAAAACGCCCGAACAGATTGAAGAGTTTAAGTTTCGGTACCAAATGAAATACGCCGAAATGCTCAAGGATCGTTTGAAAGTCGAAACGACGGGAATATTTGAGAATAAATACTTTCGAGAAACGATTCAAGGCTTGCTCACAAACAGAGAAGAGCAAATCGCCGTTTACCTTAAAGAAGCGTTTGGAGGATGGCTTTCTTCCAACGATGATTGGGGGTTAATTTCGATGTTGGTTCACAGAACGCCCAAACAAATGAAGGAAATCCGCGAACAGTATATGATAACGTATGGAAATGATTTAGTTCGCGATATTCGCAAAAACTGTAAGGGCGATTACGAAGAATCTTTAGTCGCGTTAGTTGTTGAGCGCGAACGTACCGTGGCGAGAGCGTTGCGAGCTGCTATTCAATCGTGGGGTGATAAATCGAAACAGGGTTCGCTCATCGCGTTGTTAACCAACCGAGACGAGGAGATGCATACCTTGAGAAAGGCATTCATGAAGGAGTTTAACAACACGACGTTGCAAAGTATGATTAAGAAAGAGTGCTCGGGCTTGTTCGAGGCGTGTTTGCTTTCTCTGGCTATGTATACGGAACCAAAAAAGGGAAAGGCTTACGATAAGAATTATGGCGTAGACACGAGCGGGCCGTCGGGTGTGACTGGAGGTGGATTTCCTGCTGCTTCCGGAACATCAACCGCGACGCGCCATCAGAGAAGCGATTCAGACGCGTCGTCGTCGTTTTAAATGTTTGTTATTTTACAACACGCGGGGGTTTTTATCCCAACGGTTTTATACAGTGATTTTTATTAAATGCATCAAATGTAATTCCAGTCGTCGTCGTCGTCGTCGTTCTTGTCATCGTTCTTCATCAAAACGGTAGGTCAGCGTTTAAGTCCTTTTTAATTTCTCTCGGTCCAAATTCCGTACAGCAAATGTGCCCAAAGATGAGCGCAAAACCGGGATCGATGCCTTCTTTCGTGTGCACGCGATGCGTCCACGTGCCGAACCCACAGAGCCATCCGTTAAAAAATTTATGGTATTCGAACGACGCGTCGAAGCACCTCGAGTGTATCTCGCTTTGACCGAGACGCCCGCCGACCTCGTCGCCGCCCGAGGTGCACGCGAACTCGTCGAGCACGTTTTTGTCCTTATCGTACACGACGTAACTGATTTTGGACACTCGAGAATCGTACGATGTGCTCGATTTCTCCACCATTTCCCGATGTACAACGTTTCCCTCTTTGTCTCTCTCGAACTCTTCTTCGAGCCAGTAGCGCTGCTCTTTCGACACCCATCCTCGCGAGTCGCACACGAACGTATACTCGAATCCGTCGACTTTAATCGAACGACACTTCGCTTCGCTTTGCATTCTGTACTTGTGCGCTTCGCAATAATCTTTGCCGAGTTCGCCCTCTGCGTAATACGTCCGCGGTCCCGTGTATTCCGCGTCCTTGTCCTCGTCGAATTGGCTCTCGACTTGGTGCGATGACCCACTCCTCCCAAAGTTTCTTTCGACTCGAGCGAATCGAAATGTTGGCCGTTCGTCGTACGCGCATCTCCAAAGAATCTCGCCTCGCTTCGGGAACGCCGGGTCTTCCCTGACGTAGTTCTCCAGTTCGTACACCCACTTTTCGCCGCCTTTTTCCTTCGTCGTGTCGCGGGATCGGTTCAAGAACAGCCACTTCTTCGACTCGTTCACGCGCTTCGAATACACGACGTAGTCCTTGTTAAATCGGGAGCATTTTTTCACGTCGAATCTCGACGCGCCGGTCGGGTCGGGGTGAATCACCGCCGGAGGATCCGGCGTCGATTCCAAGCAGTCGCTTGGGCCGCAACACCGACCCATACTTTTTGTTACCCCAAAAGACGAACACTACTATACGAATAAATACACGAGCTTTGATGAGTTTGGGGGTTTGGGGGTGTTTTTGTGTCGTTCGACTCCCCTCTTTTCCCCTTTGGTCTGCCGTTGCTTTTGTAATATATTTTTACATCTTCTTTTTCCGTTCACTACGTGTCTATTATTATCTCGGTCCTTTAGTACTCCCTTCGCTTTCCTCCTCCCCGTCATTCTCCTCCTCGTCGTTCGGAGATAACAAACCTAAACTCAACAGCATATCTCTAAACATTTCGTCTCTAGCTAAAACCGCTTTCGGCTGGCTTACCATGTTCCGTCTGAACTTATCGCTCGTCGCCAGGTTGATCCACGCAGCGACGATTTCATCCTTGATCTCCAAGGCTAATTTGGTTTCGTTTTCATCTCGGACCATTTTAGCGAACGAACTAGTGATGGTGTCCCACAAAGCGACAGAAATTTCTCCGGATTCGAAGTATTCGCGAACGAATATGCCGCTCACGTCTTCCGCGGTGACTTTTTGGCCTTTCTTGCTTGACTCCGGGTACTTGGCCGGTCGAAACGCGCAGTCACCAAAGATGTCGACGGATAATTTCAACGTCTTTTCGAAAAGTTCAGTCATCTCGGTCGCTTCTTTTGGCAACAAATCTTTGTTTTCTCGCATTTCTTCGTTCAACCAGGACTTGGCTGGCAAATAAAACCCACTCGGAGTCGTGCGTTGCATGGTGAAAAATCGCAAAATCAACTCTCGGTCGCGCATTCTCAAATGTGGCATTTTCGATCGATTCGCAAACAAGAAGCTTTCGTTCAAGGTCAACTCCTCCAACAAATCCGTATACGCGCCTTGATAGATGCAATTCCTCAACTCTTGTTCGTTCAACTGCGTCGCACCCATGTTCAACCTCTCAAAAACCTCAAACACAAAATCCGGTTGCGACGTCTTGGAAATCGTGTGCACGTTCAACGGGTAATCAAAAATAATCTCCTGGAACGTCTCGTTCAACTCGTCGAACGTCTTCCCGTTCAACTCGTGATAAACCTCCAACCCACTCAACTTAAACGCTTGCCCGCCCGGAAACTCGTTCTGCACGAACGACCATATCGACGTCAAGCGCTGCTTCCCGTCCACGACTTCCAACTTTCCCGATTTCACCTCGTGGAAAAACATCGTCGGCACTGGAATGTTCAACAATAAACTCTCCATTAACTTCGACGCCGTCCGAACCGTCCACACATACTCTCTCTGATAACTCGGTCTCAAATCGACCTTCCCTCGGTTGATTTTATCGATGATTGAGGATACGGTAAAATCAGATTTCGATATGCGCAACGCGTCTCTCGTGGTATCGCGAAAGAGTTCCGCCGCCGCGTCTTCCGCGGAGATGTCCTCGTCCTCTCTCTTCTTTTGAGAGGAGGAGGAGGAGGACGATGACGATTTAGCGCGCAGCGCTTTCGTCGTCGTCTTTGCCGATGATGATGATGATGATTTTTTCTTCGCCTTCCCGTTGTTTGCTTTTTTTTTCAAAGCTCTTCTGTTCTCCTCCTCTTCCTCGTCGGCTAACATCTCCCACAGAGGCTGTTCCGACGATACGTCGTCGTCGGTTCTCGTCGTCGTCGTCGTCATCACTTTTGCAGAAGCAGATGATTGGTACTCACCACCACCATCGGAGGACTGATCAGAGGTGTCTTCCGCCTCTAACAGTTCGTCCCATAAACTCTTGTCCTCGCGATCTCCCAACAAGGAGGCGGGAAGGATTTCGACACGTTGTTTGGAGGAGATTTTGCTTCGTCTCGCAAAGCTTAGAGAAGCTTTCTTTTTCGAGAACGAAGAAGAGGAAGAAGAGGAGACGAAGGAACGCGTCGTCGTCGTCACGGTTTGTTGCAGAAGCGCCGTCGTCGTCGTCATGTTATTAAAGAGAAAGGCTAAACGCGGTGTAATCAATATCAATAATGGAGAGAGATATTTGCACAAAAAGGAGAGTCTTTTTTAAATTTTGGCGAATTTTGGCGCCAAATCTCACGAGACTGAAAACAAGAAAAAGAGAATTTCAGCAGCAACTCTAACCACTTTTCTGCGAACGAGTTTTAGACGATGATGATGTTTGATGACGAAGAAGAGAATAATCGAGATGATTTTACTTGTATAAGTATACTACTACGTGATTACATTCTCTACTCATTCTCTCTTTTACTAAAACCAACCTCCAAACGAGATCCCTTCCTCTGCGTTTTCGACAAACACGCGACCGAGGCCGACGCCGGTGGATAAGTCGCATTGGACTATTTTACCAATCGCGGAGGAAGAGGCGTATCCGTTTTCGCGAAGTTTTTGAATGCACTCGCTCGCTTCGTTCGCTGGAATCGTTGCGAGCATACCGCCGGCGGTTTGTGGATCGAATAAGAGAGGATAGGCGTCGAAATTTTTCACGTCGTCGATGTTCGCTATGGCTCGGTTTAACCGCGCGTTGGACTTTTGGAGGCTACTGGTGATGCCATTTTGTACGCACTCGACGGCGCCGTCGAGTAGAGGGAGCGAAGCTAAGTCAATAGTGGCACCTGAAGTGGCGCTGTCTTTGATCATTTCGTGAAGATGGCCTAAAATACCAAAGCCAGTGACGTCTGTGCACGCGGTGGCGCCGTGGAGGAAGAGGATTTCCGCCGCGCGTTTGCTCGGTTGTCGCATGCTTTCTAAAGCTTTTTGGACGTCCGAGGCTTTCGCTCGGGACCGCATGTCGGCTGCGAACAACGCACCGGTACCGACTGGTTTGGTTAAAACGAGAACTTGACCGGATTCGACGCTCGTTTTCCTCAAAATCAAATCTTTTTCGACTTCGCCGGTGACGGAGAAACCGAGCGAGAGTTCCGCGCCTTCGCCAGAATGGCCGCCGCCAAGGGCACACCCGGCGTCGCGCAACGCGTCGCACGCGCCGGACATGAGTTGAAACAACGTTTCTTCAACTTCCGATTCGATGCCAAACGGGACGACGACAGTCGCTAACGCACTCACGGGGTCTGCGTTCATCGCCCACACGTCGCCGAGCGCGTGGACGGCGGCGATTTGGCCAAACACGTACGGATCGTCGATGAAACTTCGAAAAAAATCAACCGTTTGGACAGAAACTTTACCAGGAGAGGTTTCAACGATAGCCGCATCGTCACCAGCGCCGAGCAAAACGTTCTGATGCGTTGGAATCGGTTCTAATCGTTTCATAACTCGCGATAATATCGTGGAGCCGACTTTCGCGCCGCATCCGCCGCATCGCATCGGCGTCGCTTTAATCGCATCTAGCGCCTCTTGTCCGGCAAACGCGGCAACTTTGTTCGCTTTAGCATTTAACGCGTTCTCCTGCTCTTCGCGTTCCATTTTTTCGAGCATCTCTAAATTCGGTTCGTACATTTTCATCCACTTTTTATCGATTTTATCTTTCCACCGCCACAATCTTTCGCCGATGGCGGTATCGTGCGCGCCCCAAGATCGAGATCCGTACGACGCGATGGCGTGACCGTCGCCAGTGCTAATGAGCGCTAGGCACGTCTTTTGCGGCGTGAACGGGACGACGTTTTCTCCAACGCACCGTCTTCGTAAGTTCTCTGCTAAAGGCGGACCTTGTCTGACGGCGTACACGCCCGCTTTTGGTCTCGGATGTTCGACGTTGTTACACACGTCTCCAACCGCAAAGACGTCTGGAATGTTCGTCGATTCTAAAGTCGCTTTAATGTTTACAAACCCTTTTTCATTCAACTCTAAGTTTGTATTCGTACGCAGCCATTTCTGCGCTTTCGCATCCGTGCACCACACGCACTCGTTAAAACCGAGTTTCTTCCCAGACTCTAAAGACAAACTCGACTCCGCCACTTCTTCGACGCCGTCGTTTTCGTACACTTCAAAGTTTCTCGCTTTCAAAGCCGCTAATATTTTCTCCCGCGCAGATTTTCCGTGTCCTTTGAGGACTTCACCCCTCGTCACGAGCGCGAACTGATACGGCAACGCATCGTCGGAGGGGGAGGAGGAGGATGACGACGTCAGGCCAACTTCGCTGGCGAACCTTCGCTCCATGGCCAAAGCGAGTTCCACGCCTCCGGCGCCGCCGCCGACGACCACCACTCGAAACCGTTCATCTTCTTTCCTCGTATCGCACAATTCTTTGAAGTGTCTCAGAACGGTCTCAAACCTCGTCGCAAACGTCCCGATCGGTTTCACCGGCGTTACGAGAAGCGCCTCTTCTTTCGCGTCGTTCTCCGTCGCGCTCTTCGCCTCCGCCCCCGACGGCGGCGAATTCGAGGACGACGCCGCTCCCGGCAACATCCCCGGCGTAATCCCAACATCCAAGCTGCACACGTCGTACTTCACACTCGGTTGATTCTTTAACAAAATCCTCTTACTCTTATCGTCAATCCCGACGCACTCGTCGTGTATCAATCGATGTCCGCCTTCGCGGCATAACTTCCCCAAATCCACGTGACACTCTTCGTACGAGTACTTCCCGGAGACATTTCCGGGAAGCATTCCGCTGTACGGCGTCATCACGTCTTTCGCGACGAGCGTGATTCTCACGCCAGGTTCTGGATGCATGGTGAAATTTTTCAGAACGAAGACGTGCGAGTGTCCGCCGCCGACGAGGACGATGTCTCTGATGATTGTTTGACGACGCATGTTGTTAAAGTTGAGGGCGGCGGCAGCGATGTTTCCAATCGATGATGGTTTCTGATGAAGTCGTTCGAGTTTTTTGCGTTTTCTATCACGTCTGCTCCTACTTCTCCTGCAAAAAGACGACGACGATGAAAGCAGCGACGACTGCTTTTCGCAAACTTTTTTTTGTTGCGCGAGAGAGAGCAGAGTTTTGGTCGTCTGCGCGTACATTTGTGTGGAACGAAACGATGAAAATACAAGCTCGTGTCATTCTTACTTCGTATTCGATACAACACAAACATCTCTAATCTAAAAGTCTAATTAAGTATCATCTATCTCTACCTACCTACCCCCGAGCATTCTCCGAATGACAAACCTGGCGACGTTTTCTAACACTCGGAACGCGACACCGACAATCATTCGAACGCCGGCGGAGCGCATCCACGTCGCGGCGACGGTGGCGAGAGCCGCGAGCGGACTCAAGGCGAGCGGATGGTGTTGATTCTGTCCGCCGTAGTCGTACGATTGTTCTTCGCTACCGCCACTGTATTGCTGTTGAGTAGTATTACCACCACCACTTGCGGCGGATGATCTTCTGACCACTCTCCCCGCGTTTGGTCCGCTGATGACTCGCTCCACAATCTCTCGCTTCCCGGTTCGCATATCCGTCGACGTGACTCGAGAAACGACGTTTCCGTTTTGATCTTGGAATCTTTCTTCGCTGTAACTCGCGCCAAACGCCGCCGCACCTCTCGTCATCGCTTGCATCCCTCCGAAAACGGCTCTCGCTAACTCTTCTATGTCTATGCCGTCAAAGCCGGGAGGCGCGCCGGCGGGTCGCCCACCTCTCCGGAAATTTCCATACGGCGCGTACCCGCCGCCGTTCATGCCGCCCGTGGATCCCATAGAACCTCTCATTCGCATTTGGCGTTCAAATTCCCTCACGAAAGCCTCACCCGTGGTCCCAAACACGTCTCTAAAAATTCTATCCGCATCTTCTCGCGTAAAATCGTCGCTTCTGTACGTGTACTGTTGCTGCTGATTATTATATTGTTGCTGTTGATATTGTTGTTGCTGTTGTCGTTGCGCCTGTCGGTACCTCCCGCTCGCGCTCGCGCTCGACGCCGATCCGTACTCGTAACTTTGTCTTTTCATCGGATCCTTCAACGTCTCGTACGCTTCGCTCACCTTCTTAAATCTCGCCTCTGCTTCCACTCTTTTCTCCGGATTTCGATCCGGATGCCATTTCAACGCTTGCACGCGATACGCTTTCTTTAAAACTTCCTCGTCTGTCGTGCCTCTCGGGACGTGTAATATTTCGTACGGGTCTGACGAAGACGCCATCGACGCCATCGTGGAGGTTTGGAATCCCCTCCTAACAGTCGCATTTCTCTTCATAAAATCTTCAACGACTCCTGGCTTACCACCACGACCACCTCGTTTTGTGCTCTCATCACCCTCGGCGGCCGTCCTCGCGCGATGATTGAAAAATCGACTCCGAGGCGATGATGTTTCCCGAAGAGAATCTCCTCCTCCTCTCTCGCTTTCGTTTTGTTTCCGCTGTTGGTGTTCGGACCCAGCGAGACGGCAGAAACTGCAACAACTGCTAAAAATCCTACTCGTTTTGCTGCTGCCTTCTTCCGTCGTCGTTGTTAAAGAAGAGCTTCGTGTTCGAAGAAGAAGACGAAGATGCATCCTCCTCATCTCGAATTCTCTTTTCCTTTTTTAAAGCGAATTGAAGCAGAGAAATTTTGTTTTTCTTCTCGTGTGCTCTGCTCTTGCCCTTCTTTCGAGTGTTGTTTCGAGTAAAAAAAACTTTTTGTGAAAAAAAAGTTCATAATAGTATAATACTATGCGCGAGCAAGAACCTCTCTGCGACACTCAACGAACAACAAGTAATGAGGCGAAAGAATCCACATCCTAAACGCGCGGTGAACGCGAGGACGGTTTTGAAGGTACGTGAGAAAGAAGAACCTTTGGTGTTGTGTTCGAGGATTCCTGATGATGTCGAGGCAAATCATCAGATGCGAAAAGAAGAAGAAGAAGAAGAAGACGAAGACGTGAAGCGATTGCGGAGGATTCTCATGTGCGTGCCGTGTGACGACGATGTCGTGGAGCAAAATCAGTGGAAAGAAGAAACTGCTTTTATTGCTAAAGGAGTGAAGAGAAAGAGAGGGCACGAGTGCGATGTTTGCGAGAAACGTTTTACT
>Ga0115000_10005579_pt1 | contig 10064 bp, 2 predicted proteins | sample ArcticOcean_MG_C_6_FD_89690 | JGI IMG/M metagenome (GOLD analysis project Ga0115000, IMG submission 89690) | Marine microbial communities from western Arctic Ocean - ArcticOcean_MG_CB8_128 | ecosystem: Environmental > Aquatic > Marine > Oceanic | place: Arctic Ocean: Canada Basin | collected... | reverse complement strand
GCGGTGATTTTGGAGTCCATCATTAGCAAAGATTATAAGCGGATTAAAACGGAATCGAGGTTTAAACGGTTGACGAGGTTAGTCGAAGGGATTAACGTCGCTCGATGGGGATTCGAAGGCATCGAGGACGAGGAGGAAGTTAGGATTACCAAAGAGTTTTACGATTTGTCGCAGTATTACGAAACGAAGAAATCGAAGAAGGAGAAGAAGAGACGGCTGAAAGAGTTGGAGAGAAAGAAAAGGAAGGAGGAGAAGAGGCGTAATTTTGTGCCGAAAACGATCGTCGCCAGACGGTTGGCCGCGGTGATGGATTTTCGAAAACCGAAAGCGAGAACGCATCCCATACGCTTTTTGAAGAAAGATACAAACGAGGAAGAAGAAGAAGAAGAACAAGAAGGTGTTCAAATGCAAGCGAAAGCCTTATCGTCTCCTTCTTACTCGTTCACGGATGTCCTCGACACCATTCACGATTGGGTCGGCTCGAATTTGCTGAACCTTCGCGAGACGTGTCAAAACATAAACGCGAGGAAACAGGAGCACATTATGGATCACATCGACGCGATAAGTACCATGCATATGCCCAAAGCCATCAGCGCACAAAAAGACATTTACAGAGATTTTTTGAGATCTCTGGATGTGTCCGTCGTACCCGCGCACGGGACTATAAAAATGTATCAGAACTTGTTCGCCGATGCGAAACGTCGCGTACAAAATCTAGTTTCGGACACGAAAGTACGAGACGAGTGGTTTCTTACCGCCACAAATTTGCGTCGTGGTCGAGTGCAACAACAAAAACAAGTAGAAGTTACTCTTCCATGCGAAGATGAAGATGTCGACGACGATCACGAAAGGTGCATCGTTCGTACGCTCGTTAAAGAAGCCATCGAACGCGTCGTCGAGTCGAGCGAAGCTCTCGTCCATCGCATCACACCGTTTCCAAGAACAGAACTCGCCACGAATGCCTCAGATTTAATCTGGGATGCAAGCACGTTTGAAAGCTACGCTAAGAGAACATCGCTTTCGCCATCTTTCCCTACTGCTGCGGTTGCCGTCGTCGTGAAACCAAAAGTCACGTGGTTGGCAAAATCCAAGCGAAGCGGTCCGCGAACGCCGGGCGAACGCGGGTGGTTCCGATCCGGAAACGCCTTCGAAAACGCTTCTCAAGATGCTCAGCAAAGATGGCGACATCCGAATCCAGAGATAGAATCACGACCGCGCGAATCGTACGACGATTATTTCTCCTCCGATAGTAGCACTAGTAGCAGCGAATCGGACTCGGAAGATATCTTCTTTCGCGACGTGCCGCGAAGGCGAGCTCCGCCGCCTCCTCTCGCGCAGCAGCAATCGAAGAAGAAAAACGTCATCCCGAAAATCTGGAAAGGGCGACAACTCGCCATTCAAAAGTTTGGTCACGATGAGAAACGGATGTGGCGCGATAAAATCGGTGAGTTTCTTCGTAAATCGCGTAAAACTCTCGGTCATAGACCTTTGGACGTCTCCTGGGGCGGTTCAGTCCTCGATTCGGTCATCGGCGCGAATTTAACGCAAAACGTGACGGACGTTTTATCATCAACAGCGATGTTAAACTTGATGGCCAAGTTTCCAGTGATGGAGGAAACGCAAAGTGAGCATTTAGAACGCGTCGAGAGAGCGGTAAGAGTGAAGGCTTTGGTGAAAAATGTCATCAATTCGGTCGTTGAAAAAGATAGGGAGAGGTACGAGAATGAATGCGCGCAAGCGGCGAGCGAGGTTGTACGAAATGCAATTGATCGCATTGTTTCTGGAGAAACCGGGAGAGATAACGTTGCTCAGGAGGAGGATGTAGAAATGCGAGATGCTTTAGATATAGAAACTGAGATGGAAGCAGCAGCCGTGGCGGAAGTGATTGAGCGCATGCAGATTGACACTAAAAATGACATCGAGCAACCTTCCTTCTTCCTTTGTCGCGGTGTTCCGAAGATCAACTCGTCCTCGTTTGAGCTCGATAGGACATCACTTGATGAAAATACTGACCTTCATGAGTCTTCAGTTATTGTCGAGTTACCTGTCATGTCTCCGTTAGAGCAACTGGATTACAGCGAGCGACAAATGTGGAACGATTTTTCGAAAACGCCGTTGACGAAGCGCAGATTTAGCGAGAAAGAGGCGTGGATCGAATGTTCGAACGAGGATTGCGGTAAGTGGCGACGGATACCAAAAGCGTTAGCAGATTCATTACTTACTCACAGCACGACGTCGGAGAACGTAGAAGCAGCGGATTACTTGAACTGGACCTGCTCTCGAAGTTTCGATAAAAGACACAACGGGTGCGATAAGCCGCAGGAGATGTTGAACGACGATATCGACGAAATCGTCCGGGAAGCGGAAATTTTGCGCAAAGAAGACGAAGAGCAGAAAGCAAAAGAAAAGAAAATGCGCGAAAACGAAGCAAAACTGAGAGAAGAGAGAGAAGCGTCGAAGCAACAAGCAGCCTCGAGGGCAGAATTGAACCGACGCGAGCGACGAGCAAAGACAGATAAATTGAAAGCGCTCGCACAAGCTGCTCGAGATCGTCAAGACTGTATTTGCGACAACGATACTAACGAGAATGAAATTATAATGCGCGACTGCGTAGATTGGCACCGCGTTTTGCACGAAGCCTCAATCGACGATATCATCGAGTGCATTCGATGTCGCGGCATGCACTCCATGCTCGCGCATAGAATCAAGAAAATTCTTCGGCGTGTGCTCGACGAACGCGGCGTTTTGTCGCTAGAATTCCTTCGTGAAGCCTCCACAGAAGAAGCAAACGCGTATCTCAACGAGATAGAAGGCATGGGCGCAAAGACTTCGGCGTGCGTAAACTTACTCTCGTTGGAAAACAGAGACTTCCCTGTAGACGTCAACGTCGGACGAATCATGGCGCGCCTAGGATGGGTTCCGCTCGAAGACGATTTCAAGCTCGAACTTCTCGAGCAGTACGCCCCAGAAGAATCAGTGTACGAATTTTTGAGCGAAAGATTGAACACGTTCGACGTGACGATGTTGTACGAGCTCCATTATCACATGATTACGCTTGGGAAGGTGTTTTGCGCGAAGCGTGATCCGAATTGCGCGAGTTGTCCAATGAACTCCGACTGCGAATACGCCAAGTGTGGTGGTAAACGAAGGAATAATAACATGAACAACGTCGGAGTATACACGCCTGCACCGAACGTCAACAGCGCAGAACCTCCAACGCCTTCATCACCACCGCCACCGAAAGAAGTAGTAACGATTGATTTTACGAAGGAGCAAACGAGAACGCAACCAATCGAAGATATCGAAGATATCGGCTTGGCGTCGCCGTCGGGGGGTTCGTCGCCGAAGATGCCGTTGACGCCAACGGCGACGAATAATAACGTCATTGGAAAACGGTTTCCATCGAATTCGAGCATAGAATCACCGTCTAGTCTAGATGGATTCAACAGCCCTACGGGATTGTCTGATAATCTTGCGGATGTTCTCACAGTTGAAGAATTCGTTGAGCGTGCAAAAGTGCAGAAGTACCAGCAGCAAAATGAGAAGGATTTCCCCGAAGCAACAGCAGCATTGGTAGAAGATACGTCTCCTCCGCACGTAGAACCATCACATACTGTGCCCCTTGCTCCTTTCTCTCTACAAAACGACGCGTTCGCTAACAACGTCGCGGAAACGATGGATTCAATCGTCGCCGCCGGGAAGATCTGGACAGATTTGGGTAAACCCGCCGGCAAGAAAGCCATGCGCGTTCTTTTACTCCTTTCCTCGGACGATGATTCCGACGACGACAATGTCGAAGAAAACAAAAGCGCCGTGGCAGCGATGATCATGGGCCGATTTAAATCGTTGTCAAAAATCTGCCACCCGGACAAAAATCGAAACGATCTCGAGAGAGCGTCCGCCGCGTTTGGCATTTTAGCCGAGGCGAAAACAAAGGCGATGGAAGCGGTCGCTGAAGTCGACGAGAGAGCGCTGAAAGATGATGCGGCGTTTGAAAGCGAAGCCGAAGACGAAGTTTTGAGGGAAGTCGAGGATCCTCGGTTCGCAAAGTTCAATACAGCAACTACCGCGAAGACGACAACCGCCGAGGAGGAGGAGGAGGCGTTTTTAACCCCTAATCGACACAATCAACTCGCGGATTTATCCTCGTTCACAAAAGCGCAGTTTCGTTCAGAGGTACAAGGGTGGCGAGTGCCAGATGAGTGCGTTCCGGAGGAACTTTTGCATTCGCTCTCGCCGCATCCAACGTCTATAATCGGCGAATGCGACGCAACGCGGCGGTATTACGTCATTGCAGCTCCGAGAGAGGCGAGCGATTTTGAACGCGTCTATAAAATATCAACGTCGTCCGAAGAGGAGCATGAACAGAATAACCATGATAATGACGACAACGACGACGATATCGTCATGGAAGATGCAAAGACGAACATCAGCAAAGAGAATGATGAAGAGGATGTTATCATTACCACTCCTTCTCCTCCTCCTGCTCCCCCTCATCTTTCTCCTCCCTCTGAGCCTTCTTCAATCAAATGCGTCTTCTTCGTCACCGCCTTGTGCGCCTGTAAACGCAGCTTCCCGCTGCACGGCACGTACTTTCAAGTGAAAGAAGTCTTTCTCGACCTTCGCTCGGCGGCTGAACCTGTGAGTGTCGACATTGAAACTCTCAAAACGTCGCCGAAAATAGTCACTCTACTCGGCGCGTCCATCGGTTCGGTCACGCGAGGGATGACGAGGACGGAAGTCACGCGTTTGTTTAATCACCAAGTCTTGTGCGTTCGGGCATGGGAGCGCCGCACCGGGTATCCGCGAGAGTTGCCAAAATGGATATGTCCTGTCGTTCCAGTCGCTTCGACCGGGCAAGAGTTCACTGAATTTGACTTTCCGAGTTCTTTGCTGCACCCAGAAAAAAGTGCAGCCGCGATGGCGAGTAAAGCGCCAAAACTCGGTAGACCAAAGAAAAAACGTCCGGCGGAGACGATATCAATCGCCATCAATCGAGAACCGACGCCGCCGGAAACGCTTTTCAATAACGATATCTTTCGTTCGTACTTGAAACGTAAATCTGTCGAGAAAGAACAACAGAAGAACAATAACCGGGCGAGCGCAAAGAAAACGAAGAAGAGCGAGAAGGACAGCGATGGAAACAACAGCGAGCAAAAAAGGGCAAAGAAGAAATTCACCTTCCCACTCATACGTTCGAGTCAAAAATGCGGCAAATGCAAGACGTGCTTGAACCCGCAAATGCGCAAAGCGTGCTTGACGAGGCGAGCAGAAATGACGACAATGGGAGGAATGAAAATACACGAGTCGTCGTCGCCGTTGTCGTCGCCGCTGGCAGCACCGCCAACAACGCCGGTAACAGCGATGGTAACCACAACGATCGACGCCTTCGTCATTCGTTCGAAAGATTACGAAATCGTAGATTGATAATAGATTTACAAAAACGCCCGCACGCTCCCTCGAGCGAGGGCAAGAAACGTCAGAAAATCTTGCCTCCTGCTAAAAGATTTTGCCTAAATTACCGTTCCCCCAATTACTCTTCCCCCGATTGTGCCCTCCAAAACCATCCGCAGAAAGAACGTTATCGTTCAATTGCAACGCGTCCACGTACTTCCACTTCCCATCTTTATCCTTTCGATACCTCGCTCGCTCGGCGAGCGTTTTCGCCTTGGCCCTGGATTTCTTCGCCCTCTTCTCTCCCGCGTCGAATGCGCACTCGTACGAAACAAACGCCTCTTCACCACCACTCTCATTTTCACCGCTACTCCCTTTCTTCATGATTTTCAAGCTTAAAAACCGAATCTTCTTCGACGTCGCCTTCGCGTCCGATTCGAGCGTCCTCCGCGCGTTTTCCGCATCCTTCTCGTCTCTCTTGGTAAAGTCTGGACTTCCCTCGTGCGTGCTCTCGACGATAAACTCCGGTTTATTCTCCTTATAGCTCGTAAATCTCGCGCGAACGATCATTTCTGGCGTCGTGTCTCGCGTTATCCCGTTCTCGTGTACACGTTTGCAGCAGTTTTCGTACGTCTCGTTGCTGTTGCACGCGCACATTCGCACCTCATCCCCCAACACATCTTCCCCGCCGACGGCTTCGTTCGTGTCCTCCTCCTCCTTCTCGAACTTTTCCGCGAGTAAACCTTTCCTCGCTCTGACCACGACACCAGCGTGTGAACCACAAAAACCACCCTTCCGCCTCCTTTCAACGACATAATAATGCGCGGATGATCGAACGCAGGGTGAGACGTTTTGCATCGTAAACATAGTATCTCTCTTAGAACTTTTTCCGGGAAAACTTGGAAAAAAGTGGCGGCTTCCTCATTACAATTTGCACACATCAAACACACAAAATGATTGCGAGGACACCACAATTCGCCACTGCCACCGCTCCGAACACTGCTGCGGCTTCTTTATATATCTCTCGAAGATATTATTCGCCTTTAATGGCGAGGAGGAGGAAGAAGAGAGGAGACTCGCGCGCTGAAAATACAAATTGGAAAATTCAAGCGATTCAACAGACGGATTCAATCGACGCCTCGTTTGAGCGGCGTTTGAGCGGCCCCGGCGGAAAAGGAGGAGGAGAAGATGATGATGATGAAGAAGAAAGCGAACAACAGATGCAACTCTTATTATCGAAACTAAAAGTCCCGGACTTAAAGAGCGAACTGGAGAAGCGAAAGTTGAAGAAAACTGGGAAGAAGCAAGAGCTCGTGGACCGGTTGGTGATGGCGTTGGAGAGGGAGAGGAAAAGCCTCGCGACGACGAAGAAGATGATGTTGGCAAAAGAGAAAGAAGTGGCTTTAGGGGAAGAGGAGAGTGATACTGCCAGTAGTAGTAGTAGTAGTAGTAGTAGTCGAGAGAAGAAGAACGAGAGCGACGAACGAGAAGACGACGATTCAGACGACGGAGAAGAAGATATGACTACCGCGACGGCCGCTACTTCGCCTCCGGCGGGAGTGCAACACGCGAAAGTGCGCAGGCGCGTCGTTAGAAGAGGTGGCGGGATCTCCGACGCTACCGCGTCTTCGTCGTCTTCTTCGAAAAAAGGAGTGAAAAAGAAGAGCAGCGCGGTGAAAAGAGGTTCTAAAGCAGTCAACGGGAACGCCAAAGACGGTTCGTCGGTGACCGCGATGATGCCTTCATCGTCTTTTTCGTCGTCGTCGTCTTCGCACATTATCGCGCCGAAATACAATCCGTCGCGAGAGGCGAGAGAAAAGCAAAACGAAATGGAATTCGTGGCGGATTTTGAAAAGGCGTTCAAGACGTTGAGAGAGCGGTTAAAGTTGGAACGGCTGAAAGCGTCCTCGGATCCAGAGACGAAGTTGGCGAGGATGTTCGAGGAGAACAAAATGGAGGAGGATAATAGTAATAGCAGCAGCAGCAGCAATAGTGATAGCAGCAAAACAAACGAGGAGAAAGCGAGCGACCGTTTGCGTCGATTATTCACGGAGAGAAGGCAAAGAGGCATGAGAGCGGTGAAACGGTCGTTCAACGAAGGCGAAGACGCGGCGAAGCTGGGCGCTATGACGACCATGGCAGCAAGCATAGTTGACGTCGAAAAGACGCGGTTAGGAGCATCATCGTCGTCGTCAGAGGACGAAGAAGGATTAGCTGAGATGATGCGCGAACTGGATGTGCGAGACGCGCTCGATGGAATCGGCTACGCGTTGGAAGTGAACAACCGTGTTTTGGAAGGCTACAACGACAGCACCCACGGATTAGCGAACAATTCTATTGATCCGTTCAAGTTGGTTATCGGTGAATACGTCGTCCACCGAAAATACGGCATTGGGAAGTTTTTAGGTATGCGTTCGATCAACCACGAAGACGAGGAGACCGGAAGAAACGAAGGCACGAGGAAAGTGTTCTTGTTCATTCAGTTCGCGGATGACACCGCAAAAATTGAACCGAAGAAAGCGTCCATGCAATTGTATAGATACGCCAGTCCCGGCGCGCAAGTTAAACCGCCGAGACTTTCAAAGCTGTACGATAAACTCGGGTCGTGGGAAGCGAAAGAAGCGCAGATGCAAAAACAGATTCGCGATTTAGTCGTGCACCAAATGTGCGTGTATTTACAACGATTACAGTGCGTCCGAGCACCGTATAGAATATCGAAACCGGATGAAGAAGCAAAATTTGCTGAAGGATTTCGTTTTGAGCTCACTCCTGACCAAAAGATGGCTATCGAGGATATCAACGAGGACATGACTCGAGACACGCCCATGGATAGAATCATCGTCGGCGATGTCGGTTTTGGTAAGACAGAAGTCGCTTTCAGAGCCATATCTCGAGCGTGCTTTTCCGGCAAGAATTCGTTTATTCTCGCGCCAACGACGGTTCTGGCGAAACAGCACGCCGCGAACGTCGCTGCGCGATTTCGACACTTGGGTGTAGAAGTCAATCTTCTCACGAGGCACGTCAAGATGAAAGATCAAAAAGAAATTTTCGAGAAGTTTAGCCAAAAGGACTCAGGAAGACCACAAATCATCGTCGGTACGCACGGTTTGTTGAACTTATCGACGGAAGTCTACGACAACTTGGATCTGTTGATCATTGACGAAGAGCAAAGGTTCGGGGTGAGGCACAAAGACCAAATTTCCGCGTTGAAAGCTACCGTGGACGTTTTAACTTTATCGGCGACCCCTATTCCGCGAACGTTGCATATGGCCATCTCTGGTTTTCGGGACGCGAGTTTAGTTCAAACGCCACCACCAGAACGTCGACCGATTCGAACAAACTTATTGCCAATGGACGAAGATAAAATTTGCGAGGCTATTGAGTACGAAATCAATCGAGGCGGGCAAATTTATTACATCGTTCCCAGAATCATGATGATGGGCGAATCGCGGAAAAGGTTGTTCGACATTTTGCCAAACTTACGCGTGATTGAAGCGCACGGACAAATGGACGGCGATACTTTGGATGCGGTCATGGATGAATTCTCCAACGGCGAGGCGGATGTCTTATTGTGCACGACGATTGTTGAGTCTGGTTTAGATATTCCGAATTGCAACACGATTATCATCGAAGAAGTGCAATCGTTCGGCTTAGCGTCGTTGTATCAGTTGCGTGGTCGCGTCGGTCGCGCCGATCGTCAAGCGCATGCTTGGATGTTTTACGGGCTAGATCCAGAATCGTTGAACGAAAAAGCGAAGGAACGCTTGTTAGCGTTGGAAGAGTCGTGTGGATTAGGCGAAGGTTTCAAGTTGGCGGAAAGAGACATGTCCATTCGAGGCGTCGGTACTCTCTTCGGCGAGAAACAATCCGGCGAAGTCGATTCGGTTGGTGCAGATTTGTACCTCGAGTTGCTTTATTCGCAGTTACAGCGCGTTGAAATGATGCGCTTGAAAGCATGCCTTCCAGGGGAAGTGAAAATCATTCACAAAACGCTCGTCCCAGACGACAAGAATCCTGGGATTGAAGACGACGCGATGCTGGTTACGACTGAAGTTCGCGAATCGACGGAAGACTTGTCCATCTCTCCAGCTTACATCGCCACGGATACCGCCAGGAGAACGGCTGAAAATATCGTGTTCAAAGCAAAAACCGCGCGTGAATTTTCCGTCGCTTCGCACTGTTTGTTAAAACATTTCGGCGAAGTGACGGACAGTTTCACTTCGTGCGCTTTGCTCGAACGCGAAATTGCGTACGCTGCGTCTGAATTAGGTATCAAAGAAGTCATCGCGGTGAGCTCGAGCGTAAAGAATAAAAACGGGTACATCGATTGTATCATCGATTTACCCGGAGAAGTAAAAGATATGCTCGTCACCGGTATGGACGAACGATTCCAAGGCGATGTGTTGACAACCGACGACGGCATACGCATTTTAGGGCAGAAGAAGGAAAGTGAATCCAAGGCGGACATTTTGCTCTTAGCGGTCATGTCTTTGCGAAGAATTAGCGAAGGTGTCCCGGCGTTTGTAAAGTATTTGTAATTATATGTACCTAGCTAGGTACACTTAGGAAACAGGTACTGGTACCGGTAATATATATTTAAAGCGCGTGTCTTTCTCTTTCGCTAAATTCTGTTTTTACAACCTTATGAGTGTATGTTTTTAAAACCTTCG
>Ga0115000_10005572_pt1 | contig 10078 bp, 6 predicted proteins | sample ArcticOcean_MG_C_6_FD_89690 | JGI IMG/M metagenome (GOLD analysis project Ga0115000, IMG submission 89690) | Marine microbial communities from western Arctic Ocean - ArcticOcean_MG_CB8_128 | ecosystem: Environmental > Aquatic > Marine > Oceanic | place: Arctic Ocean: Canada Basin | collected... | reverse complement strand
GCCGCCGCGAAGCAGGCCTACGCGCGGTACGGCGACGGCCCCACGGCCCGTTCGTTACGACGCCGGTCCGAAGGTCAAAAGCCCTCGCCGCGCGTCAAGCTCAGTGAGCCCGCCCTGGAGAAGCGCATGAGCGGCAAACCCATGCCCCTCCAGCTCAACCGGCGGCCGCCGCCACCGACGCGTCGGAAATCCGAGTCCGACAAGGTCCTGTGCTGCGACCGGTGCGACGGCGACCACCCCACCACTTCATGCCCCCACTTCAAGAAGGACCGGGGCACGCATAGGGACTGCACGGCCATGCTCGGCAAGAAGGGTAAGGAGCTCGGCCACTGCCCTCCTCTTGTTATAACGCGAGCGAAGGTGGTACAGCAACCCCCGGACGGGTCGTGCCTGTTCCATTCGTTAGCGTACGGGCTGCGGGAGGGCAACGCGTCCGCTTTAAGGAGGGAGCTCATGGCCTTCATCCGGAAGCACCCGGAGCTGGAGATCTCCGAGACGGCCCTGCGGGACTGGATCCGGTGGGACGCTTTAGTGTCCGTGCAAAAATACACGGACAAAATGATTAGAGGAGGCTGGGGCGGCGGCATCGAGATGGCCGCGTTTAGTGAGCTGAAGGGGTGCAGCGTGGAGGTCTACGAGCAGTGTAGTGCCGGCTTCAAGCGCATTTCTTTATTTGAAAAAGCGGGCGCCTCCCGGACGGTCCGCGTGTGCTACCGGGGGGGGGTACACTATGACGCGCTCGTAATTTCTTAGTTGTGACTTATATGTTCAGGGCGCAGACGGACAAGTACGCGTTGAACAGCAACGCAATGGGGACGACGGCGGCCGCGTAAACGACGAGTAGTGTCCGCGCCTGGCGCTTCGCAGCCTTTGGATCATCTCTCAGCTGGAACATGACCACCGTGTTCTGGGCGGGGGGCATGGTGAACTGGGTCAAGAGGAAGAACCAGGCGAGCGGTGCCGCCCGCGGCGCCGGCATCAAGCCGACCGACGCGAGGCCAAACAACGCGCCAGCGCCCAAAGCCGGAAGTAGACAGAAGCGGTGGAGGCAGAGCGCGACGATCCGCCGCAGGTCCAGCGCGTCGCCAGCGTCCTCGTCGTCTTCTTTTCCCCCACCGGCGATGAGGCTTCCGGCCAGTACCAGCGACGCCGACGGGAGATACGCGCCGGCGAACCTTGTCATGGCGGCGAAGACGTGTGCGAGACGCGCGTCCGGGCCGACGAGTGATAAACGTAGCGGCGCAAATGCGGCGACAGCAACGCCGCCCAGGGCGGCGCGGACAGGTGGCGGCTTCAAGAGAGCAGTCAGCGCCTTCCGCGCCCTATCCAATCGCGTCGGCCCCACGCACTCGTCGGGCGAAGTTACAAGGCACGCCGCGTCGGCGTCGTCGTCGGCGAGTATCGCGTTGCCCAATGCCCAAAACGCGGGCGTAAACCCGATGAGATAAAACGACGTCAGCGCGACGAGCCGCGGCAGCAGCGACGCGTCGCGGGCGCCGGCGAACAAAGCGTCGAAGAACAGTAATGGCAGGACGCCCGGGTTGCCAAACGACCCGGAGAGAGTGAGTTCGCGCGCGGCGGCCGACCGCGGCGGCACGCCGACGAGCGGCACGAGCACGAAGCAGGAGACGAGGAAAGCGATACCGATCTGCGCGCAGGCCGCCGCCGGCATCAATAGCAGGAGCTCGGGCGACAGCCCGTAATTGGCCACGGTGCGCACGATCGCCGTGAAGAGGAAGCACGGCAGGAAGAAGTTGTACACGACTTTGGCGAGGCCGTTGATCTGTTCCGGGGTCACAATGTTGGCTTTGACCGTTGCGGCGCCGAGGGCCGTCGTGACGACGAGGCGCGACACGGCGCCGATCGCGGCGGCGAACACCTTTGTCGAGGCAACTGTCGCTGCCGGCGCCGCGGCGAGTGCTATCCCGCTGCGGCCGCGCATGGCTCTTGCGGGATGCGTGCATCGCGGCGCCAGCAGTGCGTCTGCAAGCGGTGCAAGCAGTGCTATGCATTGCAAGGCGCAGCGCACGCGCATCGCTGCAACCTCCGACCTGTGCTGCAGAAGACGTTGACGAATGTCTCGCAGCACACCGCTGTTATGCTCAAATCAGTGCTGCAGCGATGCACTGCTGGGCTGGTTTCAGGAGAGCAGATTTTGCCCAGCCAGAGCATTGGCTAAACAGCGCGCTACCGCCCCTATATTTGCCATACAACTGCTCCACGGTCTACACAGACAGGTTTCTGACGCCAAGGCAGCGCGCGCCCAAAGTCCGCCGCACGACGATGTATACAACTCGTGTTGTGCTGCCATGGGTGCTCTTGCTGCAATGTACACATTCGCTGCGCGTCACGCGTCGATCGCTGCCGGGCGCCGCCGCGGCGGCGGCCGCGATCAAAGCGTTGCCCGCATCGGCGGCTGCGAAGCCGGTCCTGGTCCTCGGCGCCAACGGCGGGACGGGCCTCGAGTGCGTAAGCTACTTGCAAAAGCAGGGCCGGGCGTGCGTCGCCGCGATGCGCACCGGTGAGTTTGCGGGAGAGGCGAACAAACTAATTACCGTTGCTAAAGGCGACGTTACGGACGTCGCAAGCTTGAACAGTCTCATCACGGAGGGCACCGGCGCCGTCATCTATGCGGCGTCGGCGTCGCGACAGGCCGATGCCAAGATAACTTCGAACGCCAAGGCCGTGGACAACGTCGGCCTCGTGAACTGCGCCAAGCTCTGCATCGAGAAGGGCGTGCCGCGACTTGTAATTGTCTCATCGGGCGGCGTCTCGAAGCCGGCGAGCGCGGTCTACATCTTCCTGAATCTAGCGGCGAACGGCATCATGGACGCGAAAATCGCGGGCGAAGACGCCGTGCGGAGGCTCTACGCGGCACCCAGCGTCACGGAGAAGAATGTGGGGTATACGGTCGTACGGCCCGGAGGTTTAACGCGCGACGCGGGAATAGGCGTGGGCGCCGTCGAGCTTAACCAGGGCGATACCAAATCTGGCCGCATTAATCGGGCGGACGTCGCGGCGATCTGTGTGGAGTCTCTGAATTCCAAGGCCGCGTTCGACACGACGTTCGAGGGCTACTACGCGGACACGGCGAAGGGACTCAACGACGTGGGGATGTCCAACGCGGCGGCCGTCGGGGCGGGCGTGAAGACGACGCCGACCGAGACCGCGACGGGCCGCGAGCGCCGCGGGGACACGTGGCCGAAGCTGTTCGAGGGGCTCGAGCGGGGCCGCGTTGCGTAATACAAACAATAACTTACCAGGGGGTTTGAACTGAGAGACTGGTACAAAGCGAACCTACATCGTGAGCTCCCTGATCTCGTTGACCAAGTCGCCGTCGTTCGCCAAGATCGCCCTAGCGGCCTTGCCTCGGGAACACGACGTCTGGCGCATGACCGCATCCACGTGGTGCTTGGGCGGCAACCATCGTTTATCAGCCTCGTAAAAATCCGATTCCGGGTCGAGGAGGGGGCCCGGGCAAAGCCTGGAATGCCTAGCCTCCCAGTCTGCTCGCTGACACTCCTCGCCGCAATAACGGAGTATACCGCAAGCGTCACAGCGCGGAAACGTCGGCTTGCTTATCCTGCCCTGCCGCCCGCAGACGTCGCATAGGCGCCGCGCCATCTTCCACCAGCGGCGAGCGTCGCACGGCGCCGACTCCGGAGGCCGTCGTACGAGGCACATGACGACGCTGCCCTCCGTAATGCCTTTCTCCACAAATTTGTCATCGTTTCGTAGCACGGCACCGTCGTGGACTAATACCATGCTGACCACCGGCAGATGGCCTGCTTCGAGGCTTTCTGGACTACTATATGTGCCGGGCGTAGAATAGCGATCGATTGAATTTTTTATGTGTTTTATTGCTTGGTTCGTCGGTTCTTCGAACATAAAGGTGTGTCCCTCGACAGTCTGCACGGTCAAGCACACGGTTGAGAGGAGAACAAATAGACTATTCCTAGTGACATCCTCCCAGTCCGCCAGTGTCTTATCACCGTCGTCCAACCTATTCCCCATGGAGATCAACGTCATTCGGTCCGCTCGCAACCTCGGCTCGGCCGCCGCGATCCGGCGTTTCATCTCGCGGATGGTGGTGTCAAGCGTGACCGACACATTAACATCAAAATCCTTGTCGCTAATATGCCTGCACGTGATGCTCGCGACGAAGGGCTGTTTGGCCTCTTTGCGTCCTTTGCCCTTGCTGCGAACCATGGTGCTATTTGAAGACTGGCCACGAGGCCGCCGCGGCACCGTGGCCTAGGCTAAGCTCTAGCAATTTGAGCAAAGCAAGGCAACTTGCCAAGGCTTAGCAAGCCTAGGTATCTCACTGTGTCAGACCCCAAGCAGTCGCACGCAAGGACCTGGTGGATTCCTGGTGGAAGACTTTGGTCAAAATCTACCCCCTAGTCTTATGGCGGCGAATAAAAAACCGACTCGACGTGACCGGAAAAACCCGTATTATAACGGGTTTTTCAGCGCGCCGTAAAAAGCGAAGAGCAGTGTGTAGCCACTGCTACCACACCTCAGCTCTCGCACAGCCAGGCAATAACTCCTCGCGCAAGGCATCCACTGCTGCGCCAAAGGATTTGAATCCGTGCACCGCCACGCGAGCTAGCCAGCCAGCTCGCCGGAGAGCGCCACGCGAAACGATGGCCGACGCGGCCCAGAACATGGTCAAGGACGACGTCACGGGCGAGATGATGTCCAAGAACGCCCTGAAGAAGCTCCAGAAGAAGCGCATCGCCGACGCGAAGAAGGCCGAGAAGAAGGCGGCCGCCGACGCCAAACAAGCCGCCGACGGCCCGAAGAAGAAGTCGGCCATGGCCGGTGCCGAGGCCGACGACCAACTGGAGCCGCACCAGTACTTCGAAACCCGCCGTGCCTCGATGCAGCGCCAGCAAAAGGCGAGTGAGGAAGGTAACGGTGTGTCACCGTGGCCGCACAAATTTAAAACAACACATACCTTACCGGAGTACGTCCAGGCCTTTTCTGGGTTAGAGAACGGCGCTAGAGACGATACTACTACGGTACAAATTGCCGGTAGAGCCATGCGCAAAGCTGGACAAGGAAAATTGATTTTCTACGACTTACACGGCGGCGGCGTGAAAGTGCAAATCATGTCCGACCCGAGATCCTATGCGGAAGGGCTGGATGCCTGGGAGGTGATTAACGACCAGCTTCGACGAGGCGACATCGTCGGTATTGTTGGTTCTCCAGGCAAGTCGAAGAGAGGAGAACTTTCAGTGTTTCCCACGAAGATGCAGTTGCTATCACCTTGTCTACATATGCTCCCTAAAGGACAAGGTGCCCAAGTCCTGAAGGACCCGGATACAAGGTTCCGGAAGCGCTACCTGGATTTGATGGTCAACGAAGGAGGGATGGAAGTTTTTGAAATCCGGTCCAAACTCGTACGGGGCGTGCGGAAATATTTAGACGATAGAGGTTTTTTGGAAGTCGAGACGCCGATGATGAACATGGTGGCCGGCGGGGCCACCGCAAAACCGTTCGTGACCCATTTCAACGAGCTGGGCATCAACGTCTTCATGCGCGTGGCGCCCGAGTTGTACCTGAAGCAATGTGTCGTTGGTGGCTTGGATCGGGTCTATGAGATCGGAAGACAGTTTAGAAACGAAGGCATGGACTTAACACACAACCCGGAGTTCACGACGTGCGAGTTCTACATGGCTTATGCCGACTACCACGACCTCATGGACATGACCGAGGAGATGATCTCCGGGCTTGTGAAAGAAGTGCATGGTACTTATAAAGTGAAGTACCAGCCCAAGGAGGGGGAAGAGTTAACTATTGACTTTAGTCCGCCGTGGCCGCGCATTCCCATGTTGGATGGCATTGTGGAGAAGCTTAAGGTGAAGGGCATTGACGCTTCGTGGTTATCGAAGAAGGGTGCTTTGGCTTTACCAAATGCTACTGAGCAGTTGTTAAGAGCTCATAAGGAAGCGTCCATCGAACTGTGCGCACCGCCGCACACCGTCGCGCGCCTCGTGGACAACTTGGTCGCGGAACTCCTCGAGGACAACTGCATCAACCCTAGCTTCATCACGGACCACCCGGCCGAGATGTCGCCTCTGGCCAAGTACCACCGGGACAAGCCCGGCTTGACCGAGCGCTTTGAATTATTCGTGGCCGGCAAAGAGCTGTGCAATGCCTACACCGAGTTGAATAACCCCTTCGTCCAGAGAGAACGCTTCGAGGAGCAGTCCAAGGACGTGGACGCGGGCGACGACGAGGCCATGAACAAGGACGAGGCCTTCTGCGTCGCCTTGGAGCACGGGCTCGCCCCGACGGGCGGCTGGGGCCTGGGCATGGACCGCCTGACCATGTTCCTCACGAACAAGAACTCGATTAGGGAGGTCCTACTGTTCCCGGCCATGAAGCCCGAGGTCTCGGCGCCGCCCTTACCGATCCCCGGCGACGATTCGGATGCCAAGATCCGCGCTTTATGTGCGCAAGTCGCGCAGTTCGGCGTGAAGCCGTGCTGCGGGGTCTGAGGGCGTAAGGTATAGGGCCTGATTGGGTGTGTGGGGGGGGGGGAGTTCGCCGGCGCCGCGGCGGCGTTGTGGGTTAAGTATGTCTACACAACCTTTATATAAAGCAGGGGACGGCGACCGTCTGTCTTGCTCATCGATAGCGTCTTAAAGCAGAGAGCCCCCGTGTGTTGCACTGTGCGTGAAACCCGCACCTACGGTTTTTTCGCCCGGTCGCGGCCGAGGACCCCACACACCACACCACGTGCTGTACAACATTCTCAATTTGACATGTATGATCCTTACGAATTGCGCCGCGTGCGCTGCCCCGCTTGGCCTCGCCTTGGGAAAGAAATGCGGCCGCTGCAGCACACGCTACTGCGGGCCGGCCTGCCAGGAGCAGCACTGGAAAGGTTGTGGCCACGACAAGCTCTGCAAGAAGATTAAGAAATCAGGAGGCGCTGAGCAGTATCATGCCGAGAAGAAGCACGCGGAGGCCGTCGCGGACGCGGCCGAGGCATGCGCGGAGGACACCAAGGGCCAGACGTGCTACATCTGCACGGAGACCGTTCACTGGAAAACGAAGGAGGGCCTCGTGCGAATGTATGCGTGCCGCGGGACGGCGGGCTTCGCGCACGTGTCGTGCTTGGCGGAGCAGGCGAAAATTTTGGTGGAGGAGGCCGAGGAGAACAATTTGGACGGCGAAAGGTCGCAGTCGAGGTGGCTTCAGTGGTCCACGTGCAGCATGTGTGAGCAAGATCACCAAGGCGGCGTGAGTTGCGCACTCGGGTGGGCGTGCTGGAAGACGTACTTGGGGCGGCCGGAGGCGGACCAAGCTCGGCAATTGGCAATGGGGGTGCTTGGCAATGGGCTGCGTGCTGCGAAGAAATGCGAGGAGTGCCTTATCGTTTTTGAATCCCAATTGAACGTTCTCCAGCGCCATTGGAGAACCGCAAGTACACAAGTTTTGAGTTGTAAGGGCAACCTGGCCACATGCTACACCAATCTTGGGCGGCTAGAAGCCGCACTCGTCCTTGAGCGCGAGGTATATAGTGCGCAGCTGACTGAGTCGGGCGTCGGTTACGAAACGTTGACCAGTGGGCTCAATTTGTCGATCTCTTTAACAGACCTCAAAAAGTACTCCGAGGCAAGGACGTTCACATCGGAACGCGCCGTCGACACAATTCGCGTCCTCGGCCGGGATCACGACATTACGCTTGCCCTTCGCGAACAATACGCTGGAATCCTCTATGAAGACGACGCCGCGTCACGAGGCGACGTGACCGAGGCCGTGGCGGTACTCGGGGACGTGGCAACCAATAGGCGGCGCGTGTTTGGATCGCAGCACCCGTATACCGTGAACGTCCTCACTTTTCTCGAGCGCGCACGAATGAAGTGCGAGGACGCCGACGCGCCGGAGACGCGTCTTTCATAATAACACTGCCCGGTAGAAACGCCTCGGCAACCCCTACCCCCGAGTGAGCAACGTTCGCCCTGTCGATCGATTTCCAAAGGCGCCGTGACGAAAACCCGTACCGCCGTCAGACTCAAAACCTGGTCGGCTGTTGGTAAGCCAGCGACAGCGAGAGGCCGGCGCTGTTATCGCACCGTTCAATAGTGCTGACACAAATTGCGCATCGCTGCCAGCACGGTTGCACAAAGCTCTGCACATCGGCCACTCTCAGCAGCAAACACTGCCGGCTGCAGCTGTGCGCGGCCGCAGCGGTCGGCATAGGTCGATATAGCAGCAACGCTGTGGTGCGAGCGAGTGCAGATCTGTAAACCATCCAAATACAGGGCTCGCGCGAGTAATGAAGGGCGAGGACGCCGACTCGCCGGTGCCGCGCTCGGCGCAAGTCGCAGACGACCAGACGCCCGTCGTCGGCTCGGCGCTGTACGCGAGCAAGGACTACTGGAACAAACGCTTCGAGACCGAGGACTTGAGGGAGTGGCTCTGCAGCTTCGAGCAAATCCGCGCGCTGCTCGAGACGTTGCTTCCGACCGATCGCGACGCCCGGATCTTGCTAATTGGAACAGGGAACAGCGACCTGGGCGCGGACCTCCACCGCGAGCTCGGCTTCGCGGACGTCGTGTGTAGCGATTATAGCGAGACCTGCCTCGCGCGCATGAATGCCAAACACGCGGCGCTGGTCCCGGCCGTGCGCTACGTTTATGGAGACATGCTCGACCTGGGCGCATCCTTCGCCGAGGCGAGCTTCGATCTGGCCCTGGACAAGGCCGGCTTCGACGCCATCGTGGGCGACGGCGGCGCCGACAAAGGGGAGCCGACGGACGCGGCGCGCGACGTGGCGTCCAAGCTGTCGCGGAGCGTCGGCCACGTGCTCCGGGACGGCGGCCGCTTCCTGCAGATCACCTTCTCGCAGCCGCACTTCCGACGGCCTCTGTTGCTTGCCGGCGACGCGTCGCCGTGGGTGGGGTGCGAGGCCCACGCCGTCGACGTGGGCCTCGAGTACGTGTGCCTCGCGTGCGATCGACAGGGGAGGTAATGTTTTTCTAGGCCTCTTGGCTCTCACTAGCCCGAGCGTCGCCGCGGCTCGCGTCGCGCCGAACATCCTCCAAACTCGCCACCGAAATCGTAAGCGTGGACAGCATAAGCAGAAGAGTATGCGACGAAGGCGGCTTTTTGGCCTTTGAGACCCAAACCCGCACCCAAGAAGCATCGGTCCCGCGCTTTGCTTTTTAAGACGTCGGAAATCAACATCCACATGCAGCGGACGCCCTCGAAAATCTCGAGCGCGCGTAGATGACACTCGAGGACCTGCCCCTTATGAAGCTCCGTCCGCCCACTGCGACGCCTCCTGCGCGCAGACGCCGGAACCGCCAGCGTAGATAACTGGCAAGTAAGAACACACGAATGAGAATTTAAACGAAACAAGGACTAGTCCATCGTGAAGCCCGTCGCCTCCATGGCCAGGACCACCCGGAGGCCCGCCGCGAGCTCCGCGTAGGACGCGTAGAGCGGCAGGTCGACGCGGTTGAAGCACGTGTGCGCCCGCGGGAAGCGCAGGGCCGTCCGCGGCAGGGACTGCACGCAGAACCGCTGGAAGCGCCCGTCGTTCCTTTGGAGACCCCGGAACCCGTGGCAGGGCACGCGCGCCGACCCCGTGCAGAACTGCAATAATTTCGCGCGCTCGTGCGGCTCTAACGCGCGCACGGCCCGCCACCACCACCGTATGACAGGGTGCGCCGCGCCCCGCCTCCGGTACTCACCGGCGTACTCCGTATGTTTCATCCAGTCGTCCACGTCCACCTCCTCCGCACCACATAGTAACAATTCGAGCTCGTGCGCGTCGAACACACTGAGTAAGTCGGGCGGCAGGACCGCGTACAAGCCGCGCGCCAGGTGCCAGGTGGCGTCCTCGCTCAACACGTGGTGCCGCCACAGGAGCTGCACGTAGTCTCTCACATTATCATCGGTCACGGGCACGTCTTTCCCGTCCTCACAAAGCTCCCTTACGACCACGGCCTCGTCGCCGCAGGGGCCCCGCTTTGCTACGGCCACCGTGAAGTCCAAACCCAAAGCGGAGACGCCCTCCGTCTGGGCCAGCAACCAGCCCAGGTTTTTGTGGAGGTCT
>Ga0115000_10005561_pt1 | contig 10086 bp, 11 predicted proteins | sample ArcticOcean_MG_C_6_FD_89690 | JGI IMG/M metagenome (GOLD analysis project Ga0115000, IMG submission 89690) | Marine microbial communities from western Arctic Ocean - ArcticOcean_MG_CB8_128 | ecosystem: Environmental > Aquatic > Marine > Oceanic | place: Arctic Ocean: Canada Basin | collected... | reverse complement strand
TATCTGGATTAAATTTAATAATTTCATCTACAGTTTTATTAATCCTATTTTTAATCTTGAATATATTTAATAAAACACTCGTAAAACCCATAAATGTAATTTCCTTTAAATCAAAAATAGATTTTATGCCTAAAGAATGTAAATGAGTTCCACCAACGCACGAATATACAATATCAGGTTTTGACTGTTTTAATTTTGATATAACTGTAAATGCTAATTTATCACCTGATGGCTCACCCGTAAGTATGAATATTTTTTTCATATAATTTGAATGAACATTTTATTTTTGTTAGCAAAATTTATACTTTTATCTTTATCTAAAAATATATTTTGTTTTGATTTTAGTACAATTCCTTTAATGCCAGCTTTTTTACAATCTTTAAAAGTATCAAGTCCTATTGTTGGTAAATCTGCTCTTATATCTTGTTTTTTTTTGGGAAATTTAATCAGGATTCCTTGATAATCCTTAATTTTTTTAATTAATTTAAGCATCTTTTTTGTTCCCATCAATGTTTCTTTTCTGATTATTAAATTATTCCTAACAACTAAACCTTGTACATGGTTATGAGCGTTAAGTTTTTTTAATGAATAAATTCCTTTTTTAATATTTTTTATATCAGATTTATCAGGTTTAATTTTGCAATAATTACCTTTGGATAGTGTTAACTCTGGATTAAAATAATTAGATCTAATTACTGTAATTTTATTTTCTGCTAAAATTTTTATAAGTTCTTTTAATATAGCTGCATCGCCAAGTTTTGAAGCTTTAATAATTCGTGGTATATAAAAAATACCTGTCATGTCCAACTTTAGATTGGAAAATTTTGGTTTATTGATTTTACCAGCAAATAGTACTTTGTTGCATTTTTTTTCTTTAACTAGCTTAAGGATTCGACCAAATTTACCTATACTAATAAAATGACATTTATTATCTCTTTTAAATATATTATTTTTAGTTAAATCTATTATGAAATATTTTCTTTTTTCTTTTTTTATTTTTTTTAATATTAATTTTGGAAAATCTGTACCACCTAGAAATAATCCTATCATTTTATTTTAAAAAAGGAGTACAAATTGGTCTTTTTTTATCTTTATTAATAAATTCTAACACTTCTTTAACCAATGAATTATTTCTAAAGTTTCCATTTAGTTTATTCAAATTTTCTTTCAAGCTTTCAGAGCTAAATATTTCTTTGTAAGCATCTGTGAGACCTATAATATCTTTATTTGAAACTTTGTTTCTTCTGAGTCCCACAACATTAATTCCGTTTAAATAATTACGATTACCTGTTGATAATCCATAAGGTATAACGTCTCTGGAAACACCTGTCATTCCACCTATCATGGCCATCTTACCAATTCTTGTGAATTGTTGTACTCCACAATTTCCTCCAATTATAACAAAGTCATTTATTTCTGCATGTCCTGCGATAGCTGCACTGTTTGCTATAACAATATTATTACCAATTAAGCAATCATGAGCAATATGAGCGTTAATCATAATCAAATTATTATTACCAATTTTTGTTATACCGCCTCCTTGAACAGTTCCTGGGTTGATTGTTACATATTCTCTAATGGTATTGTTATCACCTACTAAAAGTTTTGTTTTTTCACCATTGTATTTCATGTCTTGTGGATCATTACCAATAGAAGCGAATGGAAAAATTTTATTATTTTTCCCAATTGTAGTATGGCCTGTAATATTGACATGTGATTGGATAATAACATGATCGCTAATTTCAACATCAGGTCCAATTATTGAATAAGGTCCAATCTCAACTGTTGATGAAATTTTAGCTTTAGGATCTATAATCGCAGTTTTATGAATCATTTATTTATTATCCTTAATAAAATTTTTCAAATCTTTGGCTGGGTAACCCATTACTCTTGAGTTGTCAGGGATACTTTTGATTACACCACTACCTCCAGCAATTTGAACATTATTACCTATTTTTAAGTGTCCAGAAATGCCAGCCTGTCCACCAATCATAACATTATTACCCAAAGTTGAACTTCCAGCAAAACCAACTTGACCAGCAATAATACAATTATCTCCGATCTTATTATTATGAGCTATATGAATTTGATTATCTAAATAAGTATTTTTACCAATAATAGTATTGGACATTGATCCTCTATCAATTGTAGATCCACAGCCTATTTCGGAATTATCATGGATGATAACAATTCCAATATGTGGATATCTAAAATTTTTTCCTTTATTTGGAAAAAAACCAAAACCTTTCTTTCCGATAATGCATCCATCTAAAATATTTACATTATTATTTATAATAGTATTTCTGATAATTACATTTGAGCCTATGGAACAATTATCTCCAATAATTATATTACTTTCTAAAATAGAGTTATGTCCAATTAAACAATTTTTTCCAATTAAAACATTTTTTCCAATTAAAACATTTTTTCCAAATTTAACTTTTTTTTTGTAAGAGGTTTTATTCATATCTTTCACACATTCATCAAAATTATCTACTATAGAATCTGGATAAAATGATTTAGTAATTTTAGCAATAGTTATTAAAACGTTATCAACTATAATTTTATTACAAGTATTTGGTAAAATATTTGCAAGATTTTTTGTAGTTACACAGAATGAAGCTTTTGTTTTGGAAGCTAATAATTCATATTTTTTTGAATGAAAAAAAGTGATATCTTTATTTGTGGCTGATAAAAGATCTTTAATATCTGAAATCTTAATTTCACTAAAATTTTCTACATTAATGACTTCGGATAATTTTAATAATTTTGCAATCTTAAAGGGACCTTTATTTTTAAAAAATGGATTAATCATTAGTAATTATTTATCAAAAAAATTCATAATTACTTATCAAGAATTATTACTGATTATTATCTGTCAACAATAGTAGCTGACCATAGAGCATCTGCCATTTTTTTACCTTCAACAAAAGCTTCACCTTTGTACTTCCACACTCTTCCATGGGATCTTGTGGCTTCTATATTGAGTTCTAATTTGCAATCTGGTATAACTGGATTTCTAAATCTTGCTTTTTCAATACCCATTAGAAAAACAAGTTTGTTTTCATATGTTTCTTTATCTATACCTGCAGCAGTTAATGCAGCAGCTGCCTGTCCAAAAGCTTCAACTATCAAAACACCTGGCATTACTGGGTTGCCTGGAAAATGTCCCTGTACAAAAAAACTATCTTTTTTAACATTTACAATAGCTGTAGCTGAAAAAAGTTTCTTAATATTTATTAATTTATCAATTAAAAGCATAGGTTCTCTATGAGGTAATAAATTTATAATTTCTTGTTTACTTAACGATAAAGTCATCTAAGATTTATTTTAGTTTAATTGATTTAATTTTTTCATTTAAGAGTTTAATGATAATAGCTGTAATATCTAATTCTTTTTTACCTATTAATATATTTTTTTTAGGTAATATTAAAGATATAGAATTTTGTTTCGAATAATCTGATAAAATTGGGGTTATATTATCAAGTACTAAAGTTTGAGCTTTTATTATTTTTTCACTCAATTCATCAATTGCTTTTTTTCTTATACCTCTATATTTTGAAATCTTTTCTTTTAATGAGTTAACTTGTTTTTGATATTCTTCTTTACTTAGAACATTTTTTTGTGATCTAATTTTAACTTCTTCAGCTTTTATGCTTTCTTCAGTGTTTTTAAAATTATCTAGATTTAATTGATGAGCTTTAGTTGATTGTTTGTTAATAGATTTACCTACTAATGAGTTATTAAGTAGATATTCAAAATCTATATAATAAATATTATCTTCTGCTTTAGAGTAATTTGTATTTATTAATAATATAAAAAGTAAAAAAACTTTTAGGATCTTTTTTAAATACATTAAAAAGTTGTTCCTAAATTAAATCTAAAAGATTCTGTTTTGTCTAATGATGATTTGGTAATTGGATATGCTAAAGAAAAGTTTAAAGGACCAATTGGAGTTAGAACATCTAATGCAACACCGGTTGAGCTACGTATCTTTCCATTATCATCAATATTACTATCATAATCAACACCCCAAATATTTGCTGCATCAAAAAATAATGCAAAATCGGTATTTTGAAAAGATGGAAGAAATTGAGGTAAGCTAGCTGATAAGTTAACAGCTGTAACATAATTTCCTCCAACAAAATCACTATTTGATATTGGACCAACTTTTCTAGACTCAAAACCTCTTAATTTTTTAGATGGTATATGAAGTCTCTTAGAAACCCTAGCATCTCCATCACGTAGTGTGTTAATTGTTTTTACATAAAAAACAGCTTTACCAACCATTTCACCTAAAAATTTTTTATACGTAGATGCCTCAAGAGTATTTATTAATTCATAATTATCTGAGACCAAAGGTACTGTTTGAGAAAAAAATGCTCTATATCCATCGCTTGGTTTATAACTTTGATTTCTTAAATCATAATCTAAACCATAATTAAAATTTATATCAAAATAACTACCTTCTTGTTTTTTTAAACTAGCTGTAGCAGTACTTGTTGTTTCAAGTTTTTCTAGAGATGTTGCTATTTGTGGTCTGAAATATAAGTTTTCATATTGTTCAAAAGAGGTACCTAAAGAAAAACTAAAATCACGAGTTTTATATCCCTGGTTAACTAATCTATCTGTTGTTGTGCTTCCTAAGGAAGTAAATAAAGTATTATCTGTATAATTAAAATTTGGTTTTGCATAAATAAAATTACCCTTAATTGAATTTTCACTAAATATTAAATTGGTATCTAATGAAATACCTTTTCCTAAAAAATTATTTTCTTTTATACCACCACCAATTGAGCCCCCAGAAGTACCTACACCTGCACCAAGTGATATTTCACCTGTAGGTTTTTCTTCAATGCTTATATCAATAACTTTAAGATTTGAGTTTGAACCTTCTTTGATTGTGCTTTTTACAGATTGAAAGATATTCTTAGATTTGAGGTTATTTATAGTTTTATTAAATAATATTTCGTTATATGGATCTCCTTCGTCAACTATAAAAGCATTTCTTATAACTTCTTCTAATGTATGTTGATTACCAAAAACATTAATTTTTTCAACATAGAATTTTTTTGTTTCACCCATAGTAATTGTTAAGTCAAGTTTATTTCCATCAACTACATTTTCTGAAACAGTAGCATCTATAAATTCGTATTGCTTGGATAGAGCTATCTTGTCAATTTTTTTTAAAATTTTATCAATATTTTCGAGTGAATATAGTTCGTTTTCTAGTTCAGATAATAATTCTTTAATTGCTATAAAATATTTAGAGTCAAAATCGGTAGGAATAATTAAATTAAGTTTGTTGAAAGTGAACTTTTCTCCAGCATTAACATTATAAATTAGTTTAAATGAACCATTATCTTTAAATTCAACAAATGAATTTTCAATTTTTGCATTATAAAAACCTAAGTTTTTATAATAACTAGATAATAATCTTTTATCTAAATTTATTCTTTCTCTATCTAAATAAACTTTATTTGAGATAAATTTCCAAGGTCTTGCTATTTCAGATGTAATAACATTTCTTAATTTTCGGTCTTTAATTTTTTTATCGCCAAGAAAAACTATTTCATTTATTTTTGCTTTTTTACCTAAATCAATATCATAAATTATTCTAATTGAATTTTGATTTTCATTATTAATAACAGATGTTTTGATATCTGAAAAATAATAACCACTAGTTTTAATGATATTTTTTATTAAATTAATATCTTTTTGAAAAGTTGATTCAATATAAGCTTTTCTACTTTTAAGTTGCATTGAGTCAATCAAGGCATCAGTCATCTTTTTATTTTTAACACCTCTGATTTCTAAATTTTCTATAATAGGATTTTCTATAACATTAATAATCAAAGTATTTTGATTAATACTTAATTTAACTTGTTTAAAAAAATCTGTAGCATAAAGATTTTTTAAAAGTAAATTTAAACTATTATCATCATAATCTTTGTTTAACTCAATATCACCAAAAACTATTATAGATTCTTTAGATATTCTTTTATTACCATCAACTTTAATATCTTTAACAACTTCACCAAAACTTATTGTTGCTAAAAATAAAATGCATAGATTAATTTTAAAAATTTTATGAAACATAGCTTCTTATATACGGAAAGAGTTAATTTTTAAACTTACATAATTACTTAATTGTTCAATTTGAGCAATATTTCTAGGGGTAATTCTCTTATATTTTTTAAATTCTTTAGTATTAATAATTTTTAATAAAAATTTTGAAATATCTGAAAATTTTATTTTATCATTCAAAAACATATGAACTAATTTATCATTAGCAGCTACAATAACTGTTTCATACAATGAATGATTATAAGGTAATGTTTTTAAAATTTTAATTGCAGGAAATTTCTTAATGTCAATTTTTTTAAAATTAAGATTGTTAATTTTTGATAAATCTAATTTTTTTGATTTAATCTTTTTTTGAAAATTGGGATATAAAGAATTAAAGATAGGTATTGTCATGTTCGTATCGTGAATTAAAATTTTAGTTAAACCATTGGTAAATTTAACAAGTGCGTGTACGTAAGAACTGGGATGAACCAGAATATCTAATTTTGTATAATCAAAATCAAAAATTTTTCTAGCTTCAATTATTTCAAAAACTTTATTCATCATTGTAGCTGAATCAATGGATATTTTTTTTCCCATTTTCCAATTTGGATGTTTCAATGCTAGTTTTTTTGTAATTGTTTTAAATTTATTTAATGAATAATTATGAAACGGACCACCTGATGCAGTAATAAAAACATTTTCAATATCTGAATTTTTTGCTTTATCAATTAAAGACCAAATAGAAAAATGTTCTGAATCAATTGGGATAAATTGTGTCTTATATTTCTTTAATTCTTTTTTAATTAATGGCCATCCACATATAATTGATTCTTTGTTTGCGATAGCAATATTCTTTGTGAATTTGATTACTTTTAATGTTGGATCTAATCCCTTTAATCCAGTTATTGCATTCATTGTATAGTTAACTTTTTTTTTCATCAATATTTTATTCATAGATTTAAAATTATTATAAATATTTACGTTTTTATTATTAAATTTTTTTTTAAAAATTAGAAAGTTTTTTTGGTCTGTTATTATTATATTTTTTACATTAAATTTGATTACTTGTTTTGACAATTCTTTAATATTTTTATTAACTGCCAGAAGAACAATTTCAAAATTTTTTTTATCTTTTTCTAAAATTTTAATAAGAGATTTTCCTATTGATCCTGTGGATCCAAAAATTATAATACTTTTTTTCATAAAGTTGTTAAAATTCTAATCATTAACAAGCCAACAGGTACTGCAAAAAGTATTCCGTCTATTCTATCTAATATTCCTCCATGACCAGGAAGAATATCTCCTGTGTCTTTAACTTTTGCTTTACGTTTCAAGTAAGAAATAAACAAGTCACCTAATTGGCAAAAAAATGATACCGTTATAGATATGACTATTAAATCTACAAGACTAATATTTTTTGAATAAAAGAAAAAAAAAGGAACTAAAAATAAAGAAAGAATAAAGGATCCAATTGAGCCAGATATTGTTTTATTTGGACTTATTTTTGTTAACTTTTTACCTTTAAAAATTTTACCAAAAACAAAACCACCTATATCTGAAAATATACAAATCAAAAATAAATAGATAATTAAAAAAGTATTTGCATAAGTTATTGCATCAAATATTAAAAAAGAAAAAAGAGTTAAATAAAATAAACTTAATGCTTTAAACGAGAACTTTAAAACATCAAATTTAAATCCTTTTTTAGTAATAATTCTTGAAATTAATCCTTGAAATTCGATCCAAGAAATTATCGTTATTATTATTAATGAAATAATTAATATATAAGAATAAAAAAACACTAGTCCTAATAATATAACTAGAAATAATGATGTTAATATTCTTTTTATCAATTCTTTGGTCATTAAATATTTCCAAAATTTCTTTTTAATTTTTTAAATTTATCTAATATTTGTCTATAATCATTTGAACTAAAGTCAGGCCAAAGTTTTTTTTCAAAAAAAATTTCGGTGTAAGCAATTTGCCATAATAAAAAATTACTAAGCCTGTTCGTATTACCAGTCCTAATTAATAAATCAGGATTTGGAACATTTTTTGTATATAAATAATTTTCTATATTTTTTTCAGATAAAATCTTTTTATTTTTACGAATAAGTTTTGCAGCGTTGACAATTTCATTTTTTGAACCATAATTTAACGCTAGATTAATTTGTAGTTTTTTATTTTTTGATGTTTTTTTTTCAGATTCATTTAAAATTTTATTTAACTTAAATGAAAATAATTTTTTATTACCTATAATCTTTAACCGTATTCCACTTGATACTAACTTTTCTATTTTATTAATTAAAAATGTTTCTAACAAATTGAATAAAAAATTAATTTCTTTTTTTGGCCTTTTCCAATTTTCTGTAGAGAAAGTATATAAAGTTAAATATTTTATTTTATATTTTATGGTTTCTTTAATAATTTTTTCTACAGTGTTTAGACCTGCCCTATGACCTAAATTTCTGGATTTTTTATGTTTTAAGCCCCATCTTCCGTTTCCATCCATTATGATGGCCACATGTTTAACAGGGTTCATATTGTCATTATTTCTTTTTCTTTAGTTGTAACTTTTTCGTCAACTTTCTTTATATGATCATCTGTAAAAGTCTGTACTATTTTTTCAAATTTCTTTTCATCATCTTCACTAATTTCTTTTTCTTTAAGTAAATTTTTTAAATCATCATTAGCTTCTCTTCTTATGTTTCTTATAGAAATTTTACATTTTTCTCCCATTGACTTAATTATCTTTTTAATTTCATTTCTTCTTTCTTCACTAAGATCGGGAACTGGTAATCTAATTAATTGACCATCTATTTGTGGATTTAATCCTAGTTCAGATTTTTTTATGGCTGAATCCACCAGAGGTACATTGTTTAAATCCCAAACTTGAATATTAATCATTCTAGCTTCAGGTGTTGTTATACTTGATACTTGATTTATTGGCATTAGCTGCCCGTAGACATCCACTTTGATCAAATCAAGCATGTTTGCATTTGCCCTACCTGTTCTTAAAGATGATAATTCTTTGGAAAAAACCTCTATGGTTTTATCCATTTTTTGATTGTATGTTTTATCGTTAAACATTTATTCACCAATTTTTAATCTAAAAAATTCTTTAATCTTCAAATCAGTAATACTTAACTCTTTGACGATGTCTTGCACCTTTTTTTTTGGCTCCATAACCCATGCTTGTGATAATAAAGCATTTTCTTCTTTAAATTTATTGATTTTACCTAAGCTAATTTTTTGTGCTATTTCGTCTGGTTTTCCAGAGTTTTTCAATTCTTCAGCTATAAGATCTTGTTCTTTTTTTAGAACTTCTTTATTTATTGAGCTAGAATCTAGTGCCAAAGGATTTGACGCTGCAACGTGCATTGCAAGCTGTTTACCAAAAGATTTGATATTTTCAGACATATCCTTGGTTTCTAAAGAAACAACAACAGCTAATTTAGAAAGGTTATCTTTGACAACAGTGTGTAAATAATTAAAATTTTTAGTTCCAGAATGGCTAAATGTTTTAACTCTACCTATTGTTATTTTTTCACCCATTTTTGCAATTAATGCAACAAGACTATCCTCAACTGTTTCTCCATTAGTCATTTTTGATTTATTCAATTTTTCCAAATTGGAATCATTTTGATTATTCAGTTCACTTAATTCTTTTGTAAATGAGATGAAGTCATCATTTTTGGCAACAAAGTCAGTTTCACAATTTAATTCAATAACTGAAATTTTATTTTCATCTCCACTAGTAGCTACAACACCTTCTTTTGCATCTCTAGACATTTTTTTAGAAGCTTTAGATATTCCTTTAATTCTTAAAATTTCTACAGCTTTATCAAGATCACCTTTGGATTCTTTGATTGCTAAATTGCAATCTTTAAATCCAGCACCAGTTGCTTCTCTTAATTGTTTTACTTTTTCTATATCGCTCATATTAATTCAGTTTTCCATTTTTTTTTTTTGAAAATTTAGCATCAAGTTTTTCTCTATCTAATTCTTGAACAGTCT
>Ga0115000_10005560_pt1 | contig 10089 bp, 10 predicted proteins | sample ArcticOcean_MG_C_6_FD_89690 | JGI IMG/M metagenome (GOLD analysis project Ga0115000, IMG submission 89690) | Marine microbial communities from western Arctic Ocean - ArcticOcean_MG_CB8_128 | ecosystem: Environmental > Aquatic > Marine > Oceanic | place: Arctic Ocean: Canada Basin | collected... | reverse complement strand
CACACCGAAACGGTCGGAGCGTCCACCCCACTACATGAGCGTCAGGTACCTGTCGATCTCGGCCGGGCTGACCTGGTCGTTGACGGCCCGGAACTCCGCCCGCTTGACGGCGGCGAAGTAGTCCACATAGTCGCCGTCGCGGCCCGTTCCCATCGTGGAGCGCAGGGTTTCGTCGGCGACCAGAGCATCCATGGCGTGCAGCAGGGTTGGCGGTAGCGCGGCGATACCGCGTCGCTCAATCTCGTCGAGCGGCAGGGCGAAGAGGTTGTCGGTGTTGGGGTCACCGGGATCCAGATCCCTGGCGATGCCGTCGAGGCCACTGCCCAGCAGTGCCGTCAAGGCCAGGTACGGGTTGGCGGCACCGTCCGGGATACGGACCTCGAGCCGACCGCCCTCCGGGATGCGGATCATCTGCGTCCGGTTGTTCCCGCCGTAGGCGACGTAGGACGGCGCCCACGTAGCGCCCGAGTCGGGCGGGCCCACACCGATGCGCTTGAAGGAGTTGACAGTCGGGCAGACGATCCCGGTGAGACCCTGGGCGTGGTCGAGGATCCCGCCCACGAACGAGTAGGCCAGCGGACTGAGACCTAGCCCACGTACGTCGTCATCATCGTGGAAGAGGGGCTCGTCGGTGTCGGCGGTCCAGAGACTGAGGTGGGTATGCAGGCCGTTGCCCGTCTTGTCCGCAAACGGCTTAGGCATGAACGTGGCGTAGAGGCCCTGACGGCGGGCCAGCGTGTGCATCATGAGCCGAAGCACGATCAGGCGGTCGGCAGTGGTGAGTGCGTCGGCGTACTTGAAATTCTGCTCGAACTGCCCGTTGGCGTCCTCGTGGTCATTGGCGTAGTTGCCCCACCCCATGGCGTCCATGTGCCTGGACACCGTCGTGAGGTGGTCGAGCACCGCAGTGAGTCCGCGGGCGTCGTAGCAGGGCAATTCCGACGTGTCCCGCTCGTCGGCCGGCCGCAGCGAGCCGTCCTCGTCGCGGTGGAGCAGCGAGTACTCGGCCTCGGCACCGGCCTTCAGGACCAGGTTCTGCCCGGCGGTCGCAGCCATGGCCCGTTTCAGGATGACCCTGGGGGCGTAGGGCCAGAGCTCGCCCTCGACGGTGGGGTCGCACTGCATGACAGCCACGTTCGGCTGCCATGGCAGTTGCGTGTAGGAGTCCGGATCGGGAATGGCAAGGATGTCCGGATCGGCCGGCGTCTGGCTGATTGGCCCGGCCGCAAAGCCGGCGAAACCAGCACCCACCTCCAGCAGGTCGTCTATCGCCGAGACCGGCACCAGCTTTGCGCAGGGCTTGCCGTGCATCTCCACAAACATCGCGTAGATGAACTCCACGCCGTCGTCAGCGATGCGCGCCTTCAGGTCTTCTGGTGTCATCAGATTTTCCTCCTCGGCCCCGGCGCCAGGGGAGCATCGCTCTCGTCGTCGGTCACTGCCACGGTCAATCCCTGCCCCGTCCGGGCACCCAGGTCGTGCCCGCCAACGGTACACCTGCCATTGCCGCCGCCTCGACGGTGAGGGCCGCCATGTCCTGTGGTTCCAGGTTGTGCACGTGCGACTTGCCGCAGGCCCGGGCCAGGGTCTGCGCCTCGAGCGTCAGCACCTTAAGGTAGTTGGCTAGACGGCGACCGGCCAGAACCGGGTCCAGGCGGGCGGCCAGGTCTGGACGCTGAGTGGTGATGCCCGCCGGATCGTTCCCGGCCTGGTACTGGTCCCAGTAGCCCGCCGCCGATCCCAGCGCCCTGTACTCATCGTCGAGGTCCGGGGAGTTGTCGCCGATGGCGACCAGCGCTGCGGTCCCTATGGAAACGGCGTCGGCGCCCATGGCCAGGGCCTTGGCCACGTCGGCACCCGACCGGATCCCGCCGGCCACCACCAACTGAACCGTCCGGTGCATGCCGAGTTCCTTGAGGGCACGGACGGCCTCGGGTACGGCGGCCAAGGTCGGAATGCCGACGTGTTCGATAAACACATCCTGGGTTGCCGCCGTGCCGCCCTGCATACCGTCCACCACAACCACGTCGGCCCCGGCCTTCACAGCCAGCGCCGTGTCGTAGTACGGACGCGCCGCCCCGATTTTTACGTAGATGGGCTTGCGCCAGCCGGTGATCTCCCGGAGTTCGATGATCTTGATCGCCAGGTCGTCGGGCCCCGTCCAGTCGGGGTGGCGACAGGCGCTGCGCTGGTCGATGCCCTCGGGCAGCGTCCGCATGGATGCCACCCGGGCACTGATCTTCTGGCCCATGAGCATGCCTCCGCCGCCCGGCTTGGCGCCCTGGCCGACCACCACCTCGATGGCATCGGCCCGCCGGAGGTCGTCGGGGTTCATGCCGTAGCGGGACGGCAGATACTGGTAGACGAGCTTCGCGGAGTGGCCGCGCTCCTCGTCGGTCATCCCGCCGTCACCGGTGGTGGTAGAGGTACCGACAGCCGTGGCTCCACGGCCAAGGGCCTCCTTTGCATTGGCCGACAGCGACCCGAAGCTCATGCCCGCGATGGTTACTGGGATGTCCAGGTGTAAGGGCTCACTGGCGTTTCGACCCCCAAGGACTACGTCGGTCCCACAGGCCTCTCTGTAGCCCTCCAGCGGATACCGGGACATGGACGCCCCGAGGAAGACCAGGTCGTCGAAGTTGGGGACCTGCCGCTTGGCACCGAATCCGCGGATGGAATAGACACCGGTGTTGGCAGCCCGCCGGATCTCGGCCAGGACGTCCGGACTGAACGTATGGGATTGCCTAAGGTGCCAATCGCCGATCATCGGTCCTCCCCCCTGTTGTCGGCTGCTCCGGCTGCGTCCCTTATGGCGTCGACGTCGTCAGGGTGGAAGTTGTAGAGGGCGCGGGCCGAGCCGTAGCGGCGAAAATCCGACGGGTCGGCATCCATGCCGGCGTCGACCAGGCAGCCGGCCAGGAACTCGAGGTGCTCGGGGCGCACCTCCTTCTCGACACAGTCAGCGCCGAGGCTGGCAACAGAACCTCCCACGAACAGGCGTGCCTCGTAGATCGAGTCACCGAGGTCGGCCCCGGCGTCGCCCAAGACCACCAGGTTTCCGGACTGGGCCATGAAGGCGCTCATGTGGCCCACGTTTCCACCGACCACGATGTTGACGCCCTTCATCGAGATGCCGCAGCGTGCAGAGGCGTTTCCGTGGACCACCACCAGTCCGCCGTGACCAGTCGCACCGGCGCTCTGTCCGGCGTTTCCAGTGACCGTGACGGAACCCGACATGATGTTCTCAGCCAGCCCGGTACCCGCGTTCCCGTCCACCAACACAGTGGCCTGCTGGTTCATACCCGCGCAGTAGTAGCCAACAGGGCCATCCACCCGGACGCCGACAGCCGCGTCGAGGCCGCAGGCCAGAGCGTGCGCTCCCTGCGGATGCGCCACCACGTAGTCGCCGGACTCGGCAGCCTGCAGGATGGAGTTCACCTCACGGAGCGTCCCGGTCGATAGGTCCAGAACGGTCACGCTCGACTCCACGCGAAGATCTTGGCTGGGTCTGGTTCCCAGATCTCGGCATCGGCGACGTCGGGCAGTTGGGCAATTGCTCTGTACTCCGAGGCCATCGCCACCCAGTCGTCGGTCTCGGCCACCACCGCCGGCTTGCAGGCGATCGGGTCACGGACCACTGCAAAGCCGTCGCGGGTCCCGATGCAGAAGGTATAGAACCCATCCAGTTCATCTATTGCCCGCTCTAGGGCCTCGACCAGCGTGTCGCCCTCCCGGAGCCGCCAGGCTAGGTAGCCTGCCGCCACTTCCGTGTCGTTCTCAGTCTGGAAGGACTCTCCCTTCGACTCGAGAATCTCTCGCAGTAGGTTGTGGTTGGATAACGAACCGTTGTGAACAAGGCAGGTGTCCTCGCCGGTGGAGAACGGGTGCGAGCCGGCCGTGGTAACTGCGGATTCGGTCGCCATCCTGGTGTGTGCGATCGCATGGGTACCGGTGCGTTCGGCAAGCCCGTATCGCTCTGCCACCAGGCGCGGGTCCCCGACCGCCTTGTAGATCTCGATGGCGTGGCCCGATCCCAGGACTGTCGAGTCGGGGACGTTCTGGATCACCCACCGGCGGACGTCGACCCCATCCAGCGCCGTTTCCAGAATGGTGTGGTCCAGCACCATCCGGTGGGCCACGGCGCCATCCAGTGCCACTTCCAGCCGGGCGCACACCTCCCCCCAGTCGGTGTCAACCCCCTCGGACAAGACGGTGAGCTTCGTGCGATCGTCCCGGTCGTCGCCGTAGACCGCGAAACCGGCGCTGTCGGGACCCCGATCCGTCATCTGCTCCAGCATCAACGCTGTGAGCCGACCCAGCTCCGATTCGTGGCGCTGGGTCTTCAGGAACAGCCCGACGATTCCGCACATGTGGTGTCACCTCTCTGCAGCATCAACATCCGACCTGATAGGCGAGCCCCGACCAGACGAAACCTCGCACACATCTGTGCATGCGCAAGGTACTGAGTCCTCAGAACGAAGTGTCACTTCCTCGACCCATATTCACCACCAGTGCCCAAAGCGCATATCCCGCCCTGCCGCGACGACAAGTGGATTGGCTCCACCCTCCCCACTCCGGACCGTTGTAGTAGGTGCCGGCTTCGCCGAGCTCTGGGCCGCCCTCGGAGGAGTATGCAAGATCGACCAGCTGAACGTGGGACCCGACCGCGTCACTGTGACCGTGGTCAACAGGGACCGCTATCTGGGCCGGAGCGAGTCATACCAGGATCGCTGATGGGTTGCCCGCTGGTGGACGAGTTCCTGTTGCGGGTCACGACCGCGCACCACCGGTCCTCGATCCGGCCAGCTCGGCCCTGCTCTGCCACTTGGAGCGAGCCCGGATCACTAACCGCCAGACCGACGAGCGAGCCGGCCCCGCTATGTCCGTTCCCACCACGGCACCACGGGTGTCGGCGTCAGGCAGACAGGCGAACAGGTCGTGGAGACATGGCGTCGGGTCGGCGACCTCCCGCCCGAATGCCAACAGCAGGACTACCGGGAGGTGACGGGCACCTACGACCGCATAGTGAGCTTTGGGATGATGGAGCACGTCGGGCACTGAACTACACGGAGTTCTTCGACCGACGCGACGACCTGCTCACAGACGACGGTCTGATGCTGCACCACACGATCGGGTCGAACGAGTCCACGCAGTCGATTGATGCTTGGCTCGACCGGTACGTCTCCGGACTCTCCCACGGACCGGTACGACTATCATGCCATCCACCGCACACACCACGTCTGGGAGAACCGTGACCAGCATGAGGGAGCAGTGCGTGACGCTGCTCGAAAGTGCGGGGATCACCGTTGGTGGTGATCTTCCGCACGACATCCAGGTCCACGACGACCGGTTCTGGGCGCGCGTCCTGAGGGACCGCGAGCTGGGACTCGGCGAGTCCTACCAGGAGGGCTGGTGGGATGCCCGGCGGTTGGACGAGCTCCTGGTCCGGATCCTGACCGCCGACCTTCAGTCCGCTGTCCGGTCCAGCCCGACGCTGCTCCTGCACGTGGCCCGGTCCAGGCTCACGAACCGCCAGACCACCGGGCGGGCGGCCCGCAACGCCCGGGCCCACTACGACATCGGCAACGACCTGTACCTCCGGATGCTCGGGCCGGAGATGGTCTACAGCTGTGCACTCTGGGAGGGAGCTGACGACCTTCAGGCCGCCCAGGTGGCCAAGATGGAACTGATCTGCCAGAAGCTCCACCTCCAGCCGGGCATGCGGCTGCTGGACATCGGTTGCGGCTGGGGTGGCTTCGCACGTCATGCGGCTATCCACCACGGCGCCACGATCGTCGGCATCAGTCCGGCAGGCGAACAGGTCGTGGAGGCACGGCGTCGGGCCGGCGACCTGCCGGTCGAGTTCCACCAGCAGGACTACCGGGAGGTGACCGGCACCTACGACCGCATCGTGAGCATCGGGATGATGGAGCACGTCGGGCCCCGGAACTACTGGGAGTTCTTCGACAGGTGCGGCGACCTGCTCACCGACGACGGCCTGATGCTCCACCACACGATCGGTTCAAACGAGTCCACGCAGTCTGTGGACGCCTGGTTCGACCGGTACATCTTTCCGGGTGGCGTGGTTCCGTCGTTGCATCAGATCGCCGGAGCGGCACAACCCCGCTGGACCATCGAGGACGTTCAGAACCTGGGACCCGACTATGACCGGACGCTCAGGTCGTGGCACTCCAACATCGAGGCCCGCTGGGACGAGGTCCCCGATTACGACGAGCGGTTCCGCCGTACCTGGCGCTACTACCTGCTCTCGTCGGCGGCGTCGTTCCGGGTCCGGAACCTGCAGTTGTTCCAGATCGTGTTCAGCCGGACTGGACGCGTATCGCCGGTCTACGACGGGGTCCGCTGACCCGCACGAGGGCCTTGCTGGCCGGGCAGGATTCGAACCTGCATTATCCTGATCCAAAATCAGGCGTTCTGCCAGTTGAACTACCGGCCACTGGGCGAGACCAACTGAGCGTAGTGGCGGTCTCCATCCCAACTTCCAGATCCGGACATACATATTGTCTACCAAACGTTCGTTAGGTAGACTGGAACCATGGTAGAGACAGCCGCCGGAACGCCGGGGCGGGACAGGATCCTCGACGAGGCCGCCGCCCTGTTCCTGGAGCATGGCTACGAGGCGACATCGGTACGCCGGATCGCCGAGGCCGTCGGCATGCAGGCAGCGTCGATCTATCACCACTTCCACTCCAAGGACGACCTCCTGGAAGTCATCCTGCGCCGCGGTCTGGACCTCATGACCGCCGCCTTCTCGGATGCCTCGGCCGCCACCCTCGCCGCCCCCGGCGAGACCCGCCTGGCCGCCCACGTCCGCGCCCACCTGGCGGCCCTCTACGAGAACGGCCCGTGCACCGCCACCCACGTGACCACCTTCCGAACCGCTCCGCAGAGCGTGCGGGCAACGATCGTCCCGCAGCGCGACGCCTACGAAGTCCTCTGGACCAGCCTTCTGGAGGACCTCGTGACCAGCGGCCTGCTGGCACCGGACACGGCAGTCGGGCCCGCCCGCCTGATGCTCCTGGGCGGAATAAATGCCTCAGTCGAATGGTTCGACCCCCACCTCGGCTCCCTTGACGACCTATCTGAGCTCATCACGCAACAGACCCTGTACGGCCTCTCCAACCCCATGAAGGACCGACAACTTCCATGACCATCATCGCTGAAACCGGTACCGGGACCGCTCACCGCAACGTCCACACGCCCGACACGCTCCAGGCCATCTACGACCACACGGTCGACTTCGTGGCCAACGAGGTGGTCCCCAACGGCAGCGCCTGGGAGGAGGCCGGCATGGTCCCCCGCGAGGTCCTACGCCAGATGGGCTTCCCTCGGCATGTTCGGGCTCCGGGTTCCGGAGGAACTCGAGGCCTCGGCCTCGGAATGCTCGCCTCGGCCACCTTCGCCTAGGCACTCGGCACCTCCACCTACGGCGGCTTCGAGGCCACGGTACTGGTCCACACCGACATGGCGCTGCCCCACCTCCTCAACTCAGGCACGCCGGAACAGCTCGAGCGTTGGCTGCCTCCGGTCCTGGCTGGCGAAACGATGCGCAACTTCCAGGACGAGAGGATGGTGCTCATCCGGATGGCCGTGGGGCCTCCCAGACGGCCCTGGACCTGACCACCGCCCACTGCGGTGAACGTAAGGCCTTCGGCGGACACCTCCCGGACCTGGGCGCGATCCGCCAGCGACTCGCCATGCGCCAGGCCGAGGTGGCCAACCGGGTCATGTACGACTGCCTGCAGTTCCACGGCGGCATGGGCTACATGCGCGAGTCCACGATCGAGCGAATGACCAGGGACGCCCGGATCCTGCCCATCGGAGGAGGTGCCACCGAGGTGCTCCTCGAAGAGGTGGCAAAACGCAGCTTCAACTGAACCCCGGTCCCGAACCGGGCTATCTGATCGATTCGGACAGAACCTCGGCGTAGGCCGACCGCAACGGTCGGGCACGGCGTTAGATTGCCGCCCGTCATGGGATCTCTGATCAAGAAGCGCCGCAAGCGCATGCGCAAGAAGAAGCACCGCAAGATGCTCAAGCGCACCCGCGCTCAGAGGCAGCGGGGCAAGTAGACCGTTCTCAGGTCGACGCCACGGTCCTAACCACCCGCCGTCCCCCTCCCGGATACTCCCCTTCGACGAACCAGGTACTACCGCTGCCGGCCAGCCGCGGACACCGCCCTGTCGCGTCTCCGAGCTCGTCACGCCAACGGGCCAGATCCGGAACCAGATCCAGCGCCGCCGGCTCCAGATCGTTTCCGTTCCCACCCGTGGGCCCGCCCAGCTCATCCCAGCGCCGGTAGACGTCCGCCGTCGGACACCCCACCGGTGGGGTCAGGAGGGTGAAGGACATCTCGGAGAACCCGAGCGGCTCGACGACCTCGCCGACTCCCGTCACCCGGGCCCGACCCCCCACCAGGCAGAACGACACGTCGGCTCCTATGGCGGCCGCTCCAACCACGTCGGTCCAGCCCGCCCACCTCAAGATCGCCGCGGCATCAGACGATCCGCCCCCGAGGCCAGCGCCGGCCGGAATGGCCTTGTGGACGACCACTGCAGCGGATCGACCCACCAGCCGAAGTGCCCGGGCCACCAGGTTTTCGCCTCCTTCCGCCACCTCGAGGCCTCCATCGGCAGGCACGACCCACAGGCCGTCGCCGTCAGAGACGTCCAGTCGATCAACCAGATCGATAGTCACCATCTCTGCGTCCACCAGATGGTGGCCGTCCCCGCGGATCCCGACCAGCCTGAGCGACAGCGTCAACTTGGCCGGTGCTGACAGCACGACGCTCATCCGGTCACGGCCACTGCCTCGACCAGGGACGCCCAGTCGTGCAGCCCCAGCTCCTCGGCACGCGCCGTAGGTGCCACCCCGGCGATCTCGAAGGCGTCCGGTCCGACCAGGGCCGCCAGGGAGCGTCTCAACATCTTGCGACGCTGTCCGAAACCCGCACGCACGAGATCGAAGAGGAGACCGGGATCGACCGACACGGCCCTGGCCTCCAGACGCTGCAGCTCGACGAGGGCCGAGTCCACGCGCGGGCGGGGAAAGAAGGCCGATGGAGGCACCCTGCCCACGATCCGGGCACGGGAGTGGTAGGCCACCTTCACGGACGGCAGGCCGTACGCGGCGTCCCCCGGTGCGGCCACGAGGCGTTCGGCCACCTCTTTCTGCACCATCACCAGCATGCGGTCGATGCACGGCACTTCGTCGAGCAGATCACAGATGAGTGGCACCGAGATGTTGTATGGAAGGTTGGCAACCAGCGTCCACCGGCGACGTCCGAGTAGCGAATCCCAGTCGAGGTCCATGGCGTCGGCGTGGAGCACGGTGACGTCACGACCAGCGGTGGTCTCAGTCAGGACCTCGACCAGCACGTCGTCGATCTCGACGGCGGTGACCACCGCCCCGGTATCGGCCAGGGCAATCGTCAGCGACCCGAGGCCCGGGCCGATCTCGACCACCGCGTCCCCTTCGCCGACTCCTGCCAGCTGGGCGATCCGGCGAACCGTGTTTGGCTCGACGACGAAGTTCTGCCCCAGCGAACGCTTCGGGCTGATCTCGTAGCGGTCCAGCAGGGCGCGCACCTCGGTCCGGGTGAGGGTCACTGCAGTGGGCCGCCGTCAGGGCAGGTAGCGGCCACAGACCGGCCACTGGCCACGGCCGCGCAGGTCATAGAGGGACTGGGCCATACGGTCCTGATCGCCTGGAGCAGCAGCAGCCGGATCCACGCCAACCAGATGGTCGTGCTTCAGCCCGGCGATCCAGTCCCACGTCTGGCGGCTGAACTGGTAGGCGCCGCGGTACTTGCCTGTCGGGTTGATGGCCCCGTAGTTGCCGGTCGCCTCACAGAAGCGAAGAGCCTCCCACTGGATGTCACTGGGGCCGTCGGCGTGGGGAGTGGTATCCCACGGGATCGTCGTCGTCGGGCCCGGGGTGGCCATCGCCACCTCGCGGCGCTCCAACTCCGCCGCACGGAGCCGGGCACGTTCGGCCTCCCTATCGATCTCGACCTGCCGGGCCGCCAAAAGGGCCGCCAACTTAGCCTGATCGGCAAACTCGTCTGCT
>Ga0115000_10005558_pt1 | contig 10090 bp, 7 predicted proteins | sample ArcticOcean_MG_C_6_FD_89690 | JGI IMG/M metagenome (GOLD analysis project Ga0115000, IMG submission 89690) | Marine microbial communities from western Arctic Ocean - ArcticOcean_MG_CB8_128 | ecosystem: Environmental > Aquatic > Marine > Oceanic | place: Arctic Ocean: Canada Basin | collected... | reverse complement strand
CACGAACATTTTTTCAAGTTGTTGCTCCACATAAGCGGGAGATAGTGACGCACCATTCTCACTCGAGACAGTGGCTATTGTGGGCTCACATGGATCACAGGCAACCTCAGGAGAGGCTTGGAAGATGATATTACCATCGCGATCAACCACTTTATCTAAGATGTAGGGCGCCACACGAAACCCATTATTAGCGAACATGGCATAACCCGTGCCTATTTGTAGTGGTGTCAGGGCATGACTTCCCAGGGCCAATGACAAGTCTGGTTGCATTTCTTTAGTGTCGAACCCAAAAGATTGCAGGCTTTCCAGTGTTCGGTCAATTCCCATTCTTCTCAATAGTCTTACCGAAACTAGGTTTTGGGATCTATAGAGTCCTTCTCTTAATCGTGTTGGACCATAGAACTTCCCGCCGTCATTTTCTGGTCGCCATGTATCCTCAAGCTTAATATCATCAAATACTACAGGAGCATCATTGATCAGTGATGCGGCGGTAAATCCATTGTTAAGGGCAGTGGCATATATAAAAGGTTTAAAGTTGGAACCAGGCTGTCTTAACGCTTGAGTGACACGATTAAATCGGCTCAGCCGATAATCAAAGCCACCGACCAGTGTCTTTATCGCGCCGCTGTAAGGATCCAGTGCGACCAGCGCAGACTGAACTTCAGGCAGCTGAGCTAAAGTAACATTTTGTGCGCCGTTTTGAACTACGCGAATTAAGTCTCCGACATTGAACACATCCAGCGCGGATGTAATAGGAGCGGTTCTGTAATTAACGGTTTTATAGAGCCGTAGGTTTTTTAGCCCGTCAGCCCAATTTAGCGTATGCACGTATAAGTCTTTGGTTAGCAGGGTCAAGCGATCTTCTGCTACCGCTATTACGATTGCAGGTGCTAGAGGACCGACTTTACGTGTTCTACGCAATGTTTCCTGCCATAGCGCCGCATCTAATACTGATGCTTCTGCGCCCCGATATCCGTGCCGCAGATCATAAGCTAAAATACCCGATTGGAGGGCATTAAGGCCGCTGACTTGCATTGACGAATCTATGGTCGTGATAGCAGTATAACCCTCGGTGTAGGCCTGCAGCCCAAACTTGGCGATTACTTCTTGCCTGACCATTTCCGCAACATAATCGGCATCTAATTCTGATTTTGAACCGTGATAGGTAGCTTCATCAGTTTCCGCCAGGGCTGTTTGATAAGCCATGTCGGTTATCGTTCCTAATTTCACCATTCTCCCGAGGATCCAATCTCTTCTTTCCATAGCTCGCTCAGGGTTAGCTATTGGATTGTATCGAGATGGGGCCTTTGGCAGCCCAGCAATCATTGCTAGCTGGGCTAAACTGAGATCTTTAAGAGACTTTCCGTAGTAAACTTGTCCTGCGGCTGCAAAACCATAAGCAGTTTTTCCAAGAAACATTTTGTTGGCATAAAGAGAGAAAATCTCTTCTTTGCTAAAGGCTTCTTCAATTCGAAAGGCGAGTAAGATTTCGTTAAATTTACGAGTAAACTCTTTTCGTTTGTGGAAGAAGAAATTGCGCGCAACTTGCATTGTTATTGTGCTTCCACCACCCATTACTCTTCCTTCTAGGGCGAGTTGAACCACGGACCTAACTAGTCCTGAAATTACGATTCCTTTATGCTCGAAAAAACTGTCGTCCTCTGCCGCCAATAGTGCGTCGACTAGATTTTTTGGTAGATCCTGAAAATCTACGGGTGTCCTTTTCTTCTCGCCAAACTCGCTAATAAGCTTCAAATCTTGAGAGATTACTTTTAAGGGAATTTGTAATCGAGTGTCTTTTAATTCTTCAATTGAGGGTAATTTTGGGCTTAGGTATAGAAAAAGGCAGGACGTTATTAAAAGAAAACCACCCACGCCAGTGGTAAATAATATCAAGCAGGCTCGTAAGACTTGATTAATTTTCATAAAAAGACATCCGCATAGTTCAAATTTCCATTAAAGAATGACCAGAATGTGAAGTGCGTCTCATCAGAGTTCAGTAAAGTAGTCTATGTATATATGAATTAGCATAAATAATATAGGAGCATGTTCATTGAAGTTTTTAGACAGCCTAATTAAAAAATGGTTTTCACTTGGTTTTGGAGCGAACTCCCCATCTAAAACCATCCTCGGTGTTGATATCTCATCCTCTGCGATAAAACTTATAGAAATAGAACCAAGTCGCGAAGGTTTTAATGTCATAGCTTATGGCGTTGAACCGTTGCCAGAGGGTGCCACCTTTGATAGAGAAATTGTCGACGTGGCAAAAATTGCCCAAGTGCTTCACTCAGTATACAAGAAATCTGGAGCTCGGTCGCGTAATGTAGCTGTGGCGGTGTCCGGCTCTTCAATTATCAGTAATTATATTGATGTGCCTTCATCATTGACAGCTAAACAGGTGGAAGCGCGAGTAAAATTAGAAGCTGACACTATTATCCCTTTCCCATTAGATGAAATAAATCTAGATTTTGCAGTTGTAGGTCAAAATATTGCAAACAAAGATCATGTTCGTGTTCAAGTTGTAGCCTGCCAGCGTGATTATGTCGATCGCCGAAAAGAAGTTGTGGAATTAGCTGGGCTTAACCCAGTGGTGGTTGACATCGAAAGTTTTGCGTTTGCTAGAGCCTATCAAACGCTGATAAATTTTACGCAAAAAAAATCATTAGAAAACTCAGTATTGACAGCAAAAGATGAGATCGTCGCCATTGTGGATATTGGAGCAACGCAATTTACTTTTTTGGTGTTGAGTAATCAGTCAATTATATATTCAGTTGAGCAGCCATTTGGAGGCAGACAACTCACCGAAGATATTCAGCGGCACTACAATTTAACCTGGGCCGAGGCTGGCAGGGCTAAACGCAAAGGCGGCCTCGATGCAGATTATGACGAAGCGATGTTAAATCCATTTAAGACACTACTAATCGAGCATTTAGCTCGTTCCATACAAGTCTTTTACTCATCGACTGACACAGACAAAATAGATAAGTTGGTACTTTCTGGTGGGGTGTCTAAAACCGATGGTCTCAGGGATCAAGTCGCCGAAGCTATGGGAATCCCAGCGGAAGTTATAGATTTGTCAAAGAGCATATCTGTTAGTCATCTTCCTAGTTCTGCTCGTCTCACTGCCGACATCCCTGCAATGATGCTCGCTTTTGGACTTGCTTTAGCGGCGGAGAGCCAATGACTAGTATGAATCTTCTCCCATGGCGTCAAGTTCTGAGAAGCCGCCGAAAAAAAGAAAACATAATGACCATTATTTATGCAGCGGGTTTTGCAGTTTGCTTGGTCTTTTTAATAACACTGGGGCTTAGTATCAAAATAGCCAACGAGGAAAAAAATGTTCAATACTTGCAAGATAAAATCATTTCTTTGGACAAAAGCTTACAAGAGATTAAAGGTTTAGAAATAAAGAAAACCGAGCTGATAGGAAAAATAAATGTCCTTCAGGGATTACATAGCCCGAGAGCTGATACTGCGAAAATCTTTGATGAACTGGTTGTCGCTATTCCGGCTAATATTACCGTATTCAGTATAAAACGTAACGGAAATACTGTGGCCGTAACAGGGTTTGCAAACTCCAATAGCGACGTATCAATATTAATGAGAAATATTGAGAGCTCATCTTTATTGGCCAATGCGCGTCTCCTTGAAATAGAACAACAAGTAATTGACGGCGCCATCACCAATCAATTTTACATGGATATTGAAGTTGACTCGATTTAGAAGCCAGCGAAACAAAGCCCATTTATAAAAAGGACTTTAGGGTATGAACAAAGCAACAATAACTTTGCCTCCAGTACTTTTCACTGAAGACAGTATAGATTTTTCTGACGTGGCTACTTGGGGCAAGCCGGCTATTATCGGCGCGTCCTTAGCTGTTTTTTTAGTGGTTTTTTTTATTGGCTACTATTTCTTAATTGGAAATAAGCTACAAGATCTTGATGCCCAAGTTGATCTCCAGGCAGTAAAAATTAAGGAGTTCGGGGAAAAATATGCCTTAGCATCCAATAAAGAGACCTATCAAACGCAAATGATAGAGTTAGATCTAATGTTTGCTTCATTTTTAGAGCAAATCCCTGCTGATACTGAGGTTCCTGAAATTATTGAGGACGTAACTAAGATAGCGGCTCAATCTGGATTAGTGACTTCGACTATTTCTCTCGATTCTGCAGTTGATTTAGGTGTTTATTATGCACTGCCAATTAATGTCACAGTCGAGGGGGATTATCATGACCTTGGAGAGTTTGTCGCTGGATTAACGCAGTTGAAACGACTCATAAGTCTGCATGATTTTTCACTTGAGAAGACAGTAAATGGTGACCTTAAGTTGAATTTGGCGGCTAAAACATTTCAGTTTAACAACCAGGAGAATCGGTGATGAAGTACTCGGTTTCAATAATAGGCATAGTGCTAATGACGGGTTGTTCTGAGCGAAATGAGTTCGCGGAGATGGATGCTAAGTTAGCAGAAGCTAGTCTTGTTCAAAAGGTCAAGATTGATAGTCTTCCTAGCTTCCCCGAACAGGATGATTATTTATATCAATCGTACGGCAAACGAAATCCATTTGCAGCCGCTATTAGCGATGTGGAAGCGCCGGCGGACGAGAAAACAGAGGTGGATGCACCCGATCTATCAAGAAGTAAAGAGCCCTTGGAGTTATTCGGCCTGCCATCCCTAAAGGTTGTTGGATCGCTGGGCGATATCGCGCAATTATGGGCTCTAGTTCAAGATCCAACTGGCTTTGTTACCAAAGTTAAAGTGGGTGATAAAGTTGGTAAAAACTTCGGCGAAGTTGTTCAGATCAGCAAGAGTGAATTGGTGATTATAGAAAAAATTTCAAACGGAAAAGGGATTTGGTTTGGCCAGTCTCGAACTATTTTAACGGAGCAATGAAATGGAAGTCAGATACCTCAGAGGATTAACCATGCAAAATGTACGAAGAGTTTTGTTGATGATATGCCTTCTTTTTAGCGCGGCTGTTCCAGCGCTATCGGATCAGCGTGCTACAGTCGAAGACATTAGGTTTAGCGTCGATGCCAAGGGTGAAGCGAAGCTCACTGTTGACTTTACAAACCCAGATATAGATATAGATATTACCCAGCTTAACAATCAGATTGTGGTTGTTCTGTCGGACTCTGATCTCCGTGAAGGGTTGGATAAACGATTAGATGTATCGGACTTTGCCACCCCAGTAAGATATATTGATGCACAGCAAAAGGGCTCTAAAGTAGTGGTGGAGGTAGCTAATCGAACACTATTCACTTTTAAGACTAAGCGCGATGGTAACCAGCTTGTGCTTATGATTTCTGAAAAAATAATAAAAGCGCCTAAGCAGAGACTTTTGGAAAGCTCCTCCTTTAAAGGCGATCTACTAGATCTTAATTTCCAAGATATTGAGGTGCGCGACGTTTTAGAGTTAATAGCAGACTTTAAGTCGCTCAACCTTGTGGCGAGTGATTCTGTTCAAGGCACAATCACCTTAAATCTAAACAAGGTTCCCTGGGACCAAGCTCTTGATATTATCCTGAGATCAAAAGGACTCGATATGCGGAAAGAGGGCAATATTCTTCTTATTGCGCCCATTGATGAAATTGCTGAGAGAGAACAAAAGGAAATTGAAATTAAAAGACAGTTGGAGGAGCTGGCGCCGTTAGAGACCTATGTGGCGCGGATAAAATATGCTGAATCCAAAGATATATACAAGTTTTTTACTGCGCCAAGACAGCTATTGGGGGCTAATCGTCAGCAAGGGTCAGGAGGGCAAGGTGCGCAAGGTTCTACATTTTCAATTTTGTCGGGGCGAGGCTCTGCGATTATTGATGAGCGGACCAATACGATTATTCTTACTGATATTGCAGAAAAAATTAACGAGTTCAAAAGGTTATTGACCCAAATCGATATTCCTGTAAAGCAAGTTTTGATCGAAGCGAGAATCGTTAAGGCCGAGAGTGATTTCCGCAAAGAATTAGGCGCAAGTTGGGGATTAGCGGGCAGTGATAAAGTTGATTTCTCGGCAATTAGTGACTCTAGTCAGACCTTGAGCGGCAAGTTGGGCATTGATTTAGGTGTTTCCGATCCGAGAGCAGCTTTTGCGTTGAGTTATCTTTCAGATAATCTACTGATTGATTTAGAACTGAGCGCGCTTGAGGCGGGTGGATTTGGTGAAATTGTGTCCCAGCCGAAGGTGCTGACTGCCGATAAGAAAAAAGCGTCGATTAAGTCTGGTGTTGAGATACCCTACCAGGCAGTGACAAATAATGCTGATTCAGCAAATTCAGTTGTTGAAACTCAATTTAAAGAAGCAGTATTGATGCTTGAGGTAACCCCGCAGATAACTCCCGATAACCGAGTTATTATGGATATTTTAGTCAAACAAGATTCAGTAGGGAGTTTTACGGTAAACGGTGAGCCAGCAATTAACATTACGGAAATCAGTACCCAAGCTTTAGTTGGCAACGGCCAAACACTAGTCTTAGGTGGTATTTTTCAATCTGAAGAATTAACCGGAGATGAGAAAGTTCCTTTGCTCGGTGATTTACCGTTGGTTGGTGCCTTATTTAAAAAACAAATGCGGTCTAAGGATAAACGTGAAATACTCATCTTTATAACGCCGAAGATAATAGACAATAGGTAATAGGTAATAGTTGATTGATGAATAATGTCTGATCATATTTTTTTAATAGGACCGATGGGTGCCGGCAAGTCGACCGTTGGAAAGCAGCTCGCCACAACGTTAGGCAGGCCGTTTTTTGATATAGATCACGAAATTGTAAAATCTACAGGAGCTGATATCCAGTGGATTTTTGACATGGAAGGTGAAGAGGGCTTTAGGCTCAGAGAATCTAAAGTCTTGTCTAGTGTAATTGATTCCCATAGTTCGGCTGTTATAGCGACCGGTGGCGGGATTATATTGCGAGCTTCTAATCGCAAAGTAATGTCAGCAACTGGTCGGGTGGTGTATCTTTCTGCCACAAAAGCGCAGCTCTATGAACGGACAAAACGGGATAAGAAGCGACCATTGCTTCAGGTGACTGACCGCAGAGCGGTGATTGATGAGTTGTTTGACCTGCGAGATCCGCTTTATCGTTCCTTAGCAGACATCGTTTTCACGTCGGGGAGTGTCCAGATGCAACGCGTCGCCAATGACATTGCCGAGCAGCTATCTCAGCCCTAGATTACCCTCTTTATGTTGGGTTTGATTAGAAATCCCTAAACAAATCGCTATGATACCAGTTAGAATATTGCTCTTTAACGATGAGTTCTACGCACTATGGACCGTACATTAAGTCTTGATGATAAGGCCTCTTCCCCAATCACTGTCGATTTGGGTGATAGAAGTTACCCGATTTATATCGGACGAGGGCAGTTATCAGAGGTGGATTTTGGTCATTATATAAAAGGTCAAAAAGCGCTAATAGTTACCAATGAAACTATTGCACCGATCTATTTGGATACCGTGGTCAGTCAGATCCCGAATAAAACCATCGATGTTGTAATACTGCCTGATGGTGAGCAATTCAAAAATCTCGACATTTTGAATCTTATCTTTACTAAGCTACTTGAGCAGCAGCATGATCGTACGACAACATTGATTGCGCTAGGTGGTGGTGTAGTCGGCGATATGACTGGTTTCGCAGCTGCATCTTATCAGCGAGGCGTATCCTTCGTTCAAATTCCGACTACTCTTTTGGCCCAGGTCGATTCCTCTGTTGGCGGCAAGACTGGCGTTAACCATGTACTTGGTAAGAATATGTTGGGCGCTTTTCATCAGCCTAGCGCAGTTGTGATTGATCTTGATACTCTGGCCTCTCTACCTGACAGGCAATTTTCGGCGGGCATGGCTGAAGTTATTAAGTATGGTCTGATCGTCGATTATCCGTTTATGGAATGGTTGGAGTCGAATGTGGAGTCCTTACTAAATCGTGATGAGGCCGCACTGACCTACGCTATCGAACGTTCCTGTATTAACAAAGCTAATATAGTCAGTGCTGATGAAACTGAGCAGGGTATTCGTGCCATATTAAACCTTGGCCATACGTTTGGTCATGCTATTGAAACCTCGCAGCAATATAAAGGTTTGCTGCATGGTGAGGCCGTTGCTGTCGGTACTGTTATGGCGGCTGAAATGTCTGTGCTTGCAGGTCATTTATCAAATTCAGATGTTGAACGGATTAAAGCAATTCTCAATTCATTTGGTCTGCCGCTAAAAGCGCCAGCGGAAATGACATCCAGTGAGTTTTTGTCGTTTATGTACAGAGACAAGAAAGTGTTAGATGGTTCTCTCAGGCTGGTACTTTTGAGGGCCTTAGGGGAAGCTTATATTAGCGATAGTTTTTCATTAGAGTGGCTGCATAGTACTTTAAATAATTCCTGCCAAACTTAAATATTCTTTATAACGCGCCCAGAAAATAGACAATTATACTGCAAATGGGGTTTATTGCAGTTTAATTATCTGTTGTCACGTGCTTCGACAACCAAAATGATCTAATAAGCCGTATGTTAATTTGTTCATCCAAGCCTCTACGTGTAAACTAGGCAGTTGTGGCGAAAAAACCTCTCAATGGGTGTCGACGCTAGATTTTGTAACAAAACCTCTGATTAAAGAACTGGTATTTATGAACGAAGCGACTAAGTTTGGTCTTTACGACAGTGCCTTTGAAAAAAGCAGCTGTGGTGTTGGTTTTTTAACTCGAAAAGATGGCAAGCAGACACATGACCTTTTAAATAAGGGCCATGAGGCGCTTTGCGCGGTTCCGCATCGTGGTGGTATGTCTGCTGAGGGTGTTGGCGACGGTGCTGGCGTATCAGTTGACTTGTCGATTGAGTTTTTTAACCGAATAAGTAATTCAGAGTTGACTCTGGGTGAATTTGGCGTGGGCAACTTCTTCCTGCCAAATGATCCGGCACAACACGATCGTGCAAGAAAATTGGTAGATGCCTCACTGAAAGCTCAGGGCATGAAAACTCTCGTTACTCGAGATGTTGAGGTTGATAACTCTGTTTTACGCCCAGCTGCAGTCAAATGCCAGCTACCAATTGCTCAGTGGGTCTTCGCGGCACCAGCTGGAATAAAAGGGGTAAAACTAGACAAGGCTATCCATCGCGCTTTAATGGCAATTGAGGCCCAGGCCTACACAGATGAAGCATTAAACGGATTATACCCTTTATCGATGTCAGCTCAGATGCAGGTATTGAAAGGCCGGCTGAACTCGAATGAGATAATTCCGTATTTTGTAGACCTTAATGATTCAACTCATAGCGTCCATACGCTGTATTTTCATACCCGATTTTCAACGAATACCGATCCCCATCCGTCTATGGCACAACCATTCCGGATGATGGCTCATAATGGTGAACTCAATACTGATAAAAAGAATAGGCTTTCAGAAGCGGCTATTGCACGCTCTAAAGAAAATAATATTATCAGACCCAAGGGCCAGTCTGATAGTTGCCGTCTAGATCAGACGCTTCAATCACGCGTCATTGAGGACGAGCTTGACTTGGTTACAGCAGTAGTCTCGATGATGCCTCCTGCGTGGGAAAATGACGATACACTTTCTTCCGCTGTACGGTCGATGCTCGAGTATTTCTCTCTGTATGAAGAAAAGAACGATGGGCCCGCAGCGTTGATATTTGGTAATGGTTCAATTATTGGTGCGCGTCTCGATCGACTTGGGCTTCGGCCACTAAGAAGTATAGAGACTGAGACCTACTTAGCGGTGATGTCTGAGGCTGGTCAAATTGATTTTGGCGATGAACCTGTCCTTAGTCGTGGTCGAATTGAAGCGGGTGGTATGCTTTATTTTGATCATCAGCAGCGACGATCATTTGGCACTCATGAAGCACTAGAGTTGCTGGCTAGTCAACGTGACTACTCTAAGCTGGTTAAAAATGCACGCATTCGTATTGAGGACCTTCCCGAAGTCTCCACAGCTGGGGATTCGCCCTCTTCAAGTTATTCTGGGGATCTGTCTTTAGCGGGTCGATACGTCGCCTATTCTCAGAATCAAGAATGTTTCCGCTTTATGATTGATCCTATGCTGGCGACAGGTACTGAAAAGGTGTCCGCCATGGGTTATGGCAATGCAAT
>Ga0115000_10005557_pt1 | contig 10090 bp, 11 predicted proteins | sample ArcticOcean_MG_C_6_FD_89690 | JGI IMG/M metagenome (GOLD analysis project Ga0115000, IMG submission 89690) | Marine microbial communities from western Arctic Ocean - ArcticOcean_MG_CB8_128 | ecosystem: Environmental > Aquatic > Marine > Oceanic | place: Arctic Ocean: Canada Basin | collected... | reverse complement strand
AATATTAGCATTGAAGCTAAAAGAGCAAGCAAAGAAATTGGATCAAGTCTTGAGGCAAATTTAACAATTAGTTTAAACAAAAAATTATCTAAAATTACAGAAAATACAAACTTTTCAGAGCTATGCATTACATCTGATGTAAAAATCAATAAAAGTGAAACAGACGAAGTAACAGTCGTAACAACGAAAGCTGAAGGAGAAAAATGTTCGGTATGTTGGAAAATTAATAAAAATGGATGTGAGAGACATCCAGTTTAAATAAAAGATAAATGTTAAAGTTAAATTTTAAAGAAATCTTACTAAATGGCATAATTTTTTTAACTATTTTTTTTATAGATAGAATTTCAAAAATATACATTATGAATATTGCGGAGCTAAATAATAAAGTAGATATATATATATCTCCTTACTTAAATTTCTATTTAATTTGGAACAAAGGAATAGCATTTGGGCTTTTGTCTTTTGACGGAAGTTTTATATATAATTTAATTAGTACAATTATAGTAATTATTTCCTTGGTAGTTCTTATATTAATTATAAAAAGTGAAGGTCTTAAAAGGTATTCATTAATTTTCGTTCTAGGAGGTGCGGTAGCCAATCTTTTTGATAGAATATATTATTCAGCAGTTCCAGATTTTATTGATTTTCACATTGGTGATTATCACTGGTTCGTCTTTAATGTGGCAGATATATTTATTACATTTGGTGTTATTTGTCTTATATTATTGGAGATAATGAATAAAAATAAGGTAAAAAATGAAGTTAATTAAAATAATAATCATCATTAGTATTAGTGGTATTTTTTTATTAGGATGCCAAGATGTTAAAGATGGTTTCACAGGAAAGAAAGTAAGCAAAGGAGATGAATTTTTAATAAAAAAAAAAAATCCTTTAGTTGTACCACCAGATTTTGATCAATTACCTGAACCAAAATTAGAAGAGAAATTAGAAAATATAAATGAGTCAGTGAGTGAGGATCAAGACATTAAAAAACTTTTAGGAGTTAGTGAGAAAAAAAATACTTCCAATAAATCAACCAAATCAAAAAATAGTACAGAAGATTCAATCTTAAAAAAAATTAATAAAAATTAATGTTAACTAAAAATATTAATTTTAAAAATTTTAAACTAAAAAAAAATAATAAAAATAATAAAAATAATCAAATAATTAAAAATGATTTAAAATTATTTTTAAGAGAAGATAATACGATCATTAAATCACTAAGATTGAATTATAAATATAGTTACAATAAAAAAGATATCTTAAAATTAAAAAAATACTCTCATATAAGAGTTATAGGTATGGGGGGGTCTATATTAGGAACAGAGGCTATTTATGATTTTTTAAGGCATAAAACTAAAAAAAAATTTAATTTTATTAATAATCTTCAGTCTAATTTAAAATTAAACAAAAATAAGAACAAGTATGTAAATTTAATAGTTTCTAAATCAGGAAATACATTAGAGACAATATCCAATGTAAATATTATTATAAAAAAAAAAGATAAAAATATTTTTATTACAGAGAACAAAAATAGTTACTTATTTTTACTGGCACAAAAAATAAAAGCTGAAATTATTCACCATAACAATTTTATAGGTGGAAGGTTTTCGGTTTTATCTGAAGTAGGAATGCTTCCAGCAGAATTAATGGGTTTGAATGAAAAAAAATTTAAACAAATGAATAATTTAGTTAAAAATAAGAAATTTATTAATTCACTAATTGAGAATGTTGGAAATACTTTATATTTTCTAAAGAAAAAAAAATTTAATTCGGTTATTCTTAATTATGATGAAAAAGCAGACAATTTATTTAAATGGTACCAGCAATTAATTGCTGAAAGTTTGGGAAAAAAAGGAAGAGGTCTTTTGCCGGTAATTTCAACGATGCCCAGGGATAATCATAGCCTTATGCAACTTTATTTAGATAGTCCAAAAAATAATTTTTATACTTTTTTCTATTCAAACGAAAAAAAATCAGAAAAGATTATTAATAAAGATATTCTCTCATCACATAATTATTTAAAAAATAAAAATTTAGATAAGATAATGCACTCTCAAAAGTTAGCTACTGAGAATGTTTTCATAAAAAAAAATATACCCTTTAGAAGCTTTGAAATTTTGACTAGAGATGAAAAAGCTCTAGGTGAATTATTCTGTTTTTTTATACTAGAAACTATTTTATTAGGTAGAGCATTAAATATTAATCCGTACGATCAACCAGCTGTGGAATTAATAAAAAAAGAAACAAAAAAAATTTTGATTTAGATATAATTTCCAAAAATAATTTTTGACATTCCATATGTTTTTACCTCTAAGATATTAAATTCTTTTGGGAATTCATCTTTTTCTCTCTTATGTCTGTGAATAATGATTATTCCTTCTGACTTTAATACATTTGCATCATTTATTTTATTTAGCAATATAGAGATTTTCTCTTCTTTGTATGGAGGATCCATGAAAATAATATCAAATTTATTCTCTAATAAATTAAAATTAAAATTTGTAAATATATTTTTTTCAATTATTAAGGACTTATCTTGATAATTTAGATTTAAAATATTTTTTTTTAAAACTGTTAAAACTTGTTTGTAATTTTCTACAAAAGTTAAAAAATAAGACCCCCTAGATAAACACTCTAATCCAAATGAACCAACGCCCGAGAATAAGTCTAAAATATTTGAATTCTCTAATTTAATATTAAATTTATTAGAGTGTAGAATTATATTAAATATTGATTCTTTAGTTAAATCTTTTAGAGGCCTAGTGGTATTATCCCTTGGTTCAAGAATTTTTTTACCTTTAAAATTTCCAGAAATTATTCTCATTCATCAATCACTTTATAACCAATATCTTTCCTGTAAAAACCACCGCTCCAATTTAATGATTTAATCAATTCAAATATACGAATTCTACTTTTAGAAAAATTTTCTGACAAACAAACGAAATTTAAAACTCTTCCTCCAACTGAATAAATTTTATCCCCCATTTTTTTAGTACCAGCATGATAGCAGTACTCATCTTTATTAAGTGTAATTTTATCTGTACCTTCTATCAAAACATCTTTTTTAAAACTATCAGGATATCCCTTTGAACACACCACAACACATAAGCTTTTTTTATTGTGCCATTTTATTATTGTTTCATCTAATTTTTCATTACAACAAGATAATAAGATTTCCATTAAATCTGATTTTAATTTTGGTAAAATTGTTTGACATTCAGGATCACCCATTCTGACATTATACTCAATTAAATATGGTTCATTTTTTATAATCATAAGACCAGCATATAAAAACCCTTTATAGATAGTTCCAATATCATTAAGCCCTTTTATTGTAGGTTTTATTATTTTTTCTATTATTTTTTTTTCTAATTTATCATTAATTAATCTTGATGGTGAATATGCACCCATCCCCCCAGTATTTTTTCCCTTATCACCTTCTAGTACTCTTTTGTGATCTTGTGCAGTTTGAAATTTTTTTATTGTTTTGCCATCAGTAATCACAAAGTAACTCATCTCTTCACCTTCAAGAAATTCTTCAACAAGTAAGTTTTTAGCTTCACCAAACTTACCTTCAAATATTTCTTTTATTCCAATTCTAGCCTCACTTTTATTTGAGCATATATAAACTCCTTTACCAGAGGCCAGCCCATCAGCTTTTATAACTAGGGGATAGTTAGTTTTCTCTATAAATATATTTGCATCTTGAATATTCTGAAAAATACCAAATTTTGCTGTAGGTATATTATATTTTTCACAAAGGTTTTTTGTAAATATTTTTGAACCTTCAAGTTGAGATGCTACCTTATTAGGTCCAAATACTTTAATATCATTACTTTCTAAAAAATCTACAATTCCATCAACTAAAGGTTTTTCAGGTCCAACAACTATTAAATCTAATTTGTTTGATATTATAAAATCCTTAAGTTCATGAAAATTTTCTAAATTTAAGCTAATATTTTTAGCAATATTTGCAGTCCCAGCATTACCAGGAAAGCAATATATTTGTTCAATATTATCTGATTTATATAAAGAGAGACAAATTGCATGTTCACGACCACCACTTCCTATTATTCCAACTTTCATATACTACTATATAAACTAAAAATGAAAAAAAAATTAGCCAAAATAAAATATTTACCTAATAATTTTCAAGTTCTCGAAGATGGAGATCATGTAATCTGTGCTGTATCAGGTAAGGATATAAGATTAGAAGAATTAAACTATTGGAACGTAGATCTCCAGGAGCCATATTATTCTTATAAGGAAGCTTCAGTTATAAGAGAAAAAATTAAATAATACTTAGCGCTTCCAACGATTATGAGACCATATCCACTGTTCAGGATTTTTTAAAATCATTTTTTCAAGAATAATATTTAAGTCTGATGTAATAAATTCAATAGAGTCGTCTCTTGAATATTCAATAGGTTTATGAATTGTTATTTCAAAATTTACATCTTTTATCCTTTCAATATAAATAGGAACTATTTTACATTTAAATTTTTTAACGAACTGAGCTGGAATAGTTGTTGTAAAAGCACGATCTTTAAAGAAATTACACATAATACCCTCTGATACCCTTTGGTCTATCATCAGAGCAATTGATGAACCTTTTTTAAAAAACGATAATAAGTGTTTTGTACCAGAAATACCTTTTTTAATTTGATTCTTGCAGATATATTTTTTCCTAATTCGTTCCATCACTAAATTCAAAAATTTATTATTAAGAGGCCTATAAACAGCAGCTAGCTGAATGCCAGATTTTTCTATGTGCATCGCCATTAATTCAAAATTACTAAAATGTCCTGAAACAAATATTACAGGCTCATTATCATTTTGTATTTTGTCTAAAATTTCTTGTCCTCTTATCTTTAAATTAGTGTCTAAACCCGAACCTCTAAAATCTTTTATAAAAATATATTCAGACAAAATTCTTCCATAGTTTTCCCACATTTTTTTTATAATTTTCTCAAGCTCATTAGAATTTAAATTTGGCATGGCTTTAAGTAAATTTGATTTTATTATTTCTTGTGATCTAAAAAATGGACCAATTAAAGCCATAATCTTTCTAGAAAAATTTGATGCATGCTTTATGCCTAAAATTTTAAATAATATAAAAAAAAACATAATTATTAAAAATTGAAAAAAATATTTTAAAGATTTCATATTGTCTTTTTTAATAAAGTAATTAAGTCATCAACATTTTTAATTTTTAATTCCATTTTTGTAAATTGAATATTCTTTAATAACGAGGAGTCGTTTAACATTTGAAGTCTAGTGTAATCTTTTTCTGTTGTAATAATTTGAGCATTCAAGGTTTTAGCAATATTTAAAATTTTTTTTATGTCTTTTTGATCGTATACATGGTGATCTGGGTATTCTAATAATTTAACTACTTTAATTCCATTATTAATTAATGTTTTGTGAAAATTTAAAGGAATACCTATACCAGCAAATGCTAAAAATTTATTTTCTTTATTCAATTTTTCTATATTTACTAAGGTGTAAGTGGATTTAAATATTTTAATATTACTATTTTGTTTTTTTATTTTATCGACAATATCGTCGGTATTTTCATTATGACCATTTAAAAAAACTGCATCATATTTTTTTAAACTATCAATTTTTTCTCTTAGTGGCCCTGATGGTATTAACATTCCATTTCCTATAAAAGTTTCAGAGTTAAAACATACAAATTTTAGATCATAGTTTATTGAACAATCCTGTAGTCCATCATCAAAAATACCAACATCAAAATTTCCATTTGCTTTATTAAGAGATGTAATTCTTTGAGGGTCAGATAGCACACTTCCATACTTTTTTAATAAATTATATTCATCATAACTCTTGATATAATTTTTTTTTATAAATACTGTTTTAAAATTCAAATTATTTAATATTTGACCTATCTTAATTGCGGAGGGTGTTTTTCCAGTGCCGCCTATATAAATATTACCCACACAAATAGTTTTTATATTATTTATATTTTTTATTTTAGAGTGCTTGTCTTTATTTTTTTTTAGTTGGTTACAGAGATTGTTAATTATAATAGGAATAGTGAATGGCAATAATAGAATAGAAAATATATTAGGTTTTTTATAGTCCCAAAACTTAGGTTTTTTTATTATCATTTTTTACTAACAACAAGTTTACCTCTTTTGATGTTAAATTTAAAATTTTATTCCCAAGATGCTTAATTTTTATTTTTATATTTTGAGAACTAGTCTTATCTTTAAATAGTTTATCAACATTATTTATAATTTCTTTTAGGCTATTCACTTTATGAGATACTTTGTGTTGTTTTAGTAAAGAGTATACCTCTCGAAAATTCGAAACATTTGGTCCATGTAAAATTTTACACCCATACATTGCTGGTTCCAAGGGGTTCTGTCCACCATGCTTAATCAATGATCCACCCAAAAAAACAGTTTTACAAAATTTAAAAAAAGGTTTTGATTGTCCATATGAGTTTACCAAATATATATCCGTATCAGCATCAATATTTTTTTTTGATTTATGTGTGTGAACCTTAAGATTTAATTGTTCCATTTCTTCAATAATTTTATTCGTTCTGTTAATATGTCTTGGTATTATAATTGTTAGTAAGTCTTTATATTTAGTTCTGAGTTTTCTATGTGCGATTGCACAAATTTTTTCTTCAGTATTGTGAGTGCTTGCGGCACACCAAACCATACGTGATATGAGTTTATTTTTAATAATGTTATTTAAAAATATTTCTTTTTTTTCAGTTTGTGCAAACTTTAAATTCCCAATATATTTTATTTTTTTTGCTCCTAGTAATTTAAGATGTTTTATGGATTCAAAATTTGAAGATAGACAAAGATCAAATTTACTAAAAATTGTTTTTGAGCTTGAAATAAAAAATTTCCATTTATTAAAAGTTTTTTTGGTTATTCTTGCATTTATAAGTCCTAACGAGATATTTCTTTTTTTAATGTTGGTTATCATATTTGGCCAAATCTCAGAATCTATAAAAAAAACTGTTTTTGGTTTCCAATAATCCAAAAATATTTTGCTATGAAAATTGGTATCAATAGGAAAAAATTGATGGACCGTTTTTTTTAGTTTTATATTAGCTAAAATTTTTGAAGAACTTAATGTATTTGTTGTTACTAAAATTTGGTTTATCTTTTTATTTTTTTCTAGCTTTTCAATTAATGGTATTACACTTAATATTTCTCCCACACTTGCACCATGAAACCAAACCAAATTTCCCTTGCTTCTCTTCTTCGAAAAAAAACATAATTTTTCTTTAAATCTATTTGGGTCTTCTTTCTTTTTTAATAAACGAAAAAAAAATATTATTGGTGAAATAATAAAGATTAAATTAATAAACAGGCTGTAAATAAAAATCATTTTTATTTACTAACTTGTTTCTCATAGAAATTTTTATAAATAGCTGATTTGATAAGTAATTCTTCATGATTACCTTCATCAACAACTTTTCCTGAGTCAATAACATAAATTTTATGAGAACCTAGAATAGTAGAAAGCCTGTGTGCAATTACAATTGTTGTTTTATTTTTAGTTAATGTAGTTATAGCTTTTTGAATTTTGTCTTCTGTCTCAGCATCAAGAGATGAAGTGGCCTCATCTAACAAGATGATTGAACTTTTTTTTAACATTGCTCTAGCGATCGAGAGTCTTTGCTTTTCTCCACCAGACAGCCTCACTCCATTTTCACCAATCACTGTATTGTATTTATTTGGAAGTTTTTCAATGAATTCACTTGCAAATGAAAGTTCAGCTGCTTTCTTTATTTCTTCATCAGTCGCTTTTAAGTTAGCATAAGTAATATTATTTTTAACAGTATCATCAAACAAAGTTGTATCTTGACTTACTAATGAAATGCTTTTTCTTAATGACACAATTTTTGAACTATATATTGACTGATTATCAATTAATATATCTCCAGACATTGGATCATAAAATCTTGGAATAAGGTTTAATATTGTTGATTTGCCAGCACCACTTAACCCAACTAAAGAAGTGGTTTTGCCTCCTAAAAACTCTAGATTTACTGATTTTAAAACTTTTTTTTCTTCATTGCCATAACGAAAATCTATTGCTTTGAAAACTATATTTCCATCTGTAATTTCTAAATTTTGGTCACTTTCCTTATCGGAGATTAAGTTTTTTTTATCAATTACGGGAAGAATTCTCTTGGCAGCTGATAAACCTTGATTGATTGCCATATTAAGTGTGGCTAGAGATCTTACTGGTTGATATGCCAACATCATAGCTGCTAAAAAAGAAAAAAAGTTGTTAATACTTAATTCATCATTAATGATTAATTTTCCAGAGTAAAAAATTAAGCCTGCTATCATTATTCCCGTTAAAGTTTCCATTATTGGTGATACTCTTACGAATACTGTTCCAATTTTTATAGATTTTTTCATTACATCATTGATTCGTTCTTCAGATTTAATTTCTTCATATTCTTCATTTTGAAATATTTTTATTAATTTATGATTTTTAAACATTTCCATTAAATAAGTTACCAATGCTTCAGATCTTTCCATAGCTTCTGTTGAAACTTTGCCAATTCTTTTCCCCAAACTTTTTGCAGTTATGCTTGCTAGCGGAATCATAATCATTGCAAAAAGTGCTAGTTTCCAATTTTGATAAAACATCACACCAAGCAATCCTATCAGTGTGAGACTATCTTTGAATATATTAAGTACTGCCACAGTAATTAAGTTAGTAATCATCCCAACATCATTAAGAAGATTAGCAATAAAGCCTCCAGAATGTTTGTCATCAATTACCTGTGTATCTGCCTTAAGAAGAGTTTTCATCATATCAGACTGAACATCTTTTTTTACATTTTCTCCAACTGTTATCATGGTAACTTTAGCAAGATAAAGTGAAATACCTTTCGTTGCAAAAGCTATAATTATACAAATAGGAATAATTATTATAAGCGTTTGATCTTTTTCAATAAATATTTTTTCTATAGCAGGGTCTAGTAACCATGCAATTGATGAGGTGCTTGTGGCCACAAATAGGGAAAGCAGTACTGCTAACAGTATTTTCTTTAAATATTTTTTAGTATAGTCGTGGTAGAGTCTTTTTATTACTGGTATTTTTTCGAGCATGTTTATATTTTACCTATTAATAGATTAATAAAAACCATTAAACCAAGGAAATTACTACTCTTAAAAATTTTGTAACAACTACTAGGAGAGCTGACAACCCAATTTTTTACTTGATAATAAAATAAGTGAATTAAAATTAAAATAAAAAATAAAAAATAAAAAATATTAAAATCCATGAAACTTCCAGTAAAAAACAAACAAATTGAAAAAATTAAGTAACATATAGTTATTATTAGTTTGGGATTTTTTTTGAATTTAATTGATGTTGACTTAACTCCTATTATTTCGTCATCTTTTATATCCTGGAATCCATATATAGTGTCGAAACCAAGTGTCCAAAATATGGCTCCAAAATACATTATTGCTGGAACAATATCTAGTTGGTTTTTAATACATATCCATCCAAGCAGCAATCCGTAATTGAAGGTAATGCCTAAAAATAACTGAGGCCAATAAGTGTACCTTTTCATTAGGGGATAGGTGAAGGCCAAAGGCATAGATCCTATAGCAACAATAATTACCGTGTTATTAAAATTTATTAATACTAGTAATGCCAATAAGCATAAAGTTAATGCATATACTAAACCTAATTTTATTGAAATTTTACCAGAAGCAATAGGACGTCTTTTTGTTCTTTCTACTTTTCTATCAAATTCTTTATCAGAGATGTCGTTTATTATACAGCCAGCAGAACGCATCAAAACTGATCCTAAAAAAAATAAAGATAGATAAAAAAAATAATTATCAAGGTTGTTAGAAAAATCGTATGCAAGAGTTAACCCCCATGCGCATGGCCAAAATAATAGCATAAAACCAATTGGCTTTTTTAACCTTGTTAATTCTATAAAGAGATTTAATTGTTTCATAATAATTTACTTGTAAATAACAAAGGCTAGTTTCATAATCAAATTGATTCGTATGAATATAGATTACACAGTCACAGCACTAATGTTTCCAGCAATACCCTT
>Ga0115000_10005556_pt1 | contig 10092 bp, 13 predicted proteins | sample ArcticOcean_MG_C_6_FD_89690 | JGI IMG/M metagenome (GOLD analysis project Ga0115000, IMG submission 89690) | Marine microbial communities from western Arctic Ocean - ArcticOcean_MG_CB8_128 | ecosystem: Environmental > Aquatic > Marine > Oceanic | place: Arctic Ocean: Canada Basin | collected... | reverse complement strand
ATTAAGTTGGGTGGGTGTATAATCTGTCACGGCGTGTTCCTTTCGTTGAGTGGTCGCTCAGCCTTATTCTATAGGCTTGAAAGGGATTCGCCACCTCTTTCTCATGAAATATGCGGGCTAGCTCTCTTCTGAATTGATAAATTTTTTCAGGAAGGGGAACATCGCACCGCGTTTCTCGATCATTTCTTCACGCGATTGTTTTACTACTGCTTCATCAATGAGTCGAATGTTGCGTTCGGCGGCGAATTTCTCGATACCTTTTACTACCATACCGCGTGCGAAAGAGGGGATGCGGTCTAACCTGCCTTTGGCTTCCGGCGTCCATTGAGTCTGGAACTCGACTTCCAGTCCAAGTGTGTCTTCGACTTTTAAGGTAATAGCTTTACCGCCATACTTACCGGGTTCGTAATCGCAGGAAGGGTCTGGGTCCATATAGTTTCCAGTTTCGGCAAATGCACGTGCTCGGCACCCGGAACACATAGCAGAGAATTCGCAAGCACCACATTTACCATCAAGTTGTTTTCTGTCGCGTAGCTTGATCATTAACGGTGCGTTTTCCCAGAGGTCTTTGAAGGTACGTGACTTTAGATTGCCCACTGATTCTTCAATGAAAGGGCAGGGGGTTAAATTACCTTCGGGGGAAATCCGGCTGTAATGCGTTGCTGCCGGACAGCCACCGGAATAGGTGCGTGTGTATACAGACTCGGGATCATTCTCATAAACCACGCGCTTGTATTGCGGAGCGCATTTTGAGTTGATCATTAGCTTGCCTTTGTATTTCATTTGCTGGTCATAAAGCATTTTCAACGCTTCTTCATAAGCGGCGTTTGAAATGTCGGTGTTGCCTTGACCACGACCGGTGCAAACCAGGAAGTAAAGATTGAATGCAATGGCACCTATTTTTTCGGTGAACTCAACTACATCAGGGATTTCTTTATAGTTCATGTCAGAAACAGACATTTGAACGAGAAAATCAACACCAACTTCATTCAAAATGTCGAATGCTTCCATGGAATGTTCCCAGGCTTTATCTACGCCACGGAACTTGTTGTGTTTGTCGGGGTTCATTGAGTCGATGCTGATTCCGACGCCATGTGCTCCCGCAGCTTTTATTTTTTCGGCGTTTACGCGATTGATCATGGTGCCGTTGGTGCCAAGCACAACCATGAACTTTTTGTCAGCAGCGTAACGAATAATGTCGTAGATATCGGGTCTTAAAAGGGGTTCGCCGCCAGTCAAAATTAAGAAGGCATTGGGGTTGACCTCTGCAATCTGGTCTATTACACGGAAACATTCCTCTGTATTCAGTTCATCGGTTTTGAGCCCACCCCGAAACTCTGCATCGAGATAGCAGTGGTCGCAATTGAGGTTGCAACGCTTGGTTAGATTCCACGATATGGAGTAAGCGCGAAAATCCATCTTTTCTGGGCTGATTTCGAGAGTGGGTGTCTGTTCCATGTTAAATTAAGGGCGCAGGGCCAGTTAAGTTGTAAGTCATTCAAAACTGCTATTTATCATAAAGGGTTTTATCCAGTGAGACAAATAATTTGCGGCTTATTGATATTTTTCGTTACCATTGGTTTTTCTGCCTGTGCCCCCAAACAGAAAAAAGTTGTCGATCCGGGTTCTGAGCGGATTTATAGGATCACAGTTTCTGATCGTTTTGGCAGAATCTCCTCTGAATTTTGGACCATCGACAAATTGGAAAAGTTGGGAGTGAAGACAATATTCAGTTCTTATTTTGACCGGGCCATGAAATACGACGATGCCGAGTTTAAGGTGGTTTCTCTTTTAAAAATAATCAGTCAATTTGAATTGAAAAGTGGTGAGGACGCAATTTTGCTCAACTGCTTTGACGATTACCAGGGCATCCTTCCTATTTCCGATGCTCTGAAATATGATTTGCAACTGGCAACGAAAATCGAACTCGGATTCGGCTCATCCAAACCCGATTGGTTGAATCCACTTCTCGTTGTTGTTTCTGACGGCAAAGAACCTCCGTTTGCAGAACGATTTCTAACAGCGAATATAAGAGAACTCAAGTTTGTGAGGTTGAGTGATTATTATGGGCCGCTTAGAAAAATTGCCAAGGATTCTAAAGAGGCAAGTCAAGGATTTGAAGTTTATAAAAACAACTGCTTGTTCTGTCACAGCCTAAAGGGCCGGGGAGGGAATAAAGGGGCGCGGCTATTACAAGTGTACGAATTTGCAAAAGAGACAGGTCAACAAAAGTTCTTAAATAATTTCAAAAATTCCCATCACAAAGACAACGCCGATAAACAGAATGTAGAACAATTTGTTACGCGTGACCAATTGCAACGGGTTATGGATTTTCTGCTGGCTTTGAAAAGGAGTGAAGAAAAGAAAAGTTAATCCTTCTTAGGATTGTGGTGTTGAAATTCCTTTGGACTGAAGGAACCCGGTGAAGGTTGGGTCGGTGAGTATATGCGGTGAGATAGGCATGTTGGCGGGCAATCCTTCTAGGTTAGGACCAAACATGTTTTTCACGTTCTGCGGAAGCGCAATGCCTTTAGACTTAAAGAATGTCAAAACACCCGGTTCAAAAAGAATATGTGGCGGTAAATCTTCAATGCGTAGCGACGCATTAGTTACTGGAGCCGGAGTAGGTGCGACACGGAAACCAGGTTTTTTCTGCGTTCTTGGTTGTTGTGTCGGAGCCTGGCGACTTAAGCGAATGTCTGCATTGCGATTGTCAGGTTGAACCTCTTCGCCAGACATTACCCAGACGCGACTGGTTTGAAGGTTGTCTGTCCATACCTCGACACGGCTGAACCCTTTTAAAAGTTCCCGGACTGTGGCTTCCCAATTATCAGCCTGAGTGGTGGCACTAAAAGGAACCGTTTCCATAGCGGGATCGATGGAAAACAAAATGCCCGTTTCTTCCTGAATATTTTGCAAAACACTAATTAAAGAAAGATTTTCAAATCGCAGGCTGATGCTCTTGGGTGCAACTTCAGAGTTGTAACTGGTGCTGGGTGGAGTGGTAATTGTGTTGGTTTGTGGGATGGGTGCAGGAGTTGCTGGAACGTTTTCCTGTTTTTTTAAATCCAGAAAACGAGCATCAGCAGACACTTGCCATAAACCTATGGCAAGCCCAATTCCTAAAGTTGTCTTAATCCAATGCTTCATCCCGATCCTCCACAAGTCGAGAAACGTCAATTTGAGTATAACTAAAAAATAAGTTGATAGGAAGGTCGATGTTTTTTGTTATGAGAAGTTTTTCCCCTTTCGGGTGGGGTAGGGCCATGCTATGGTTTAGTTTCTCTTTGATTTTCGACTATTTAAGGAATATAGAAATGCTTTTGCCGGTCACCGCTTTTTTTGCAATAGGAACAGGGATTGAACTGTACGGGCTGAAATGGACCAGCGAATTGCTCAGTATTATAAATACGGTTTCATTGATCATGTTGACGTTTCTGATTGGTATTGTTGTCAGTCGGAGTTATGGCAACGAATGTTTTGAAAGAATTCAACGGTCTCTCAAATCTCGCGATGCACCTGCAGATGAGGTATTGAACGATGCCGTGATGAGCCTTAGCAGTATGTTGCTCATTACACCAGGAATAGTGACGGACATGATCGCTCTGCTGATAATGCTTCCCGCTACTCGCGATTTGTTCAAAGGTATGGCATTGAAGCTTACGATGAAGAGGATTCAATCGGGCCAGTCTTATTTCTTCTTCAAAGATTAGTCTTAACTAGCCCGCCGCTGTGAAATCGCTTTTCTTTCCGCCACGAAACCTTCGAGATGAATTGCTGGATCTGGATGAAGCCCCTTATGAGGAAGTCCGTGACAGCCTGAACGATGTTGCTACGGTCAACCGCTATTTAAGTGGTTACCGGGTTCTACTTCATCATGCTGGAAAACTCCTAAAGGAGCATAAGTTAGATCGTCCTTTCACTGTGCTGGATGCCGCGACGGGTTCGGCAGACCAACCGGTTGCCCTTGCCAAAATTGCCCGTAAGCTGGGTATTCCCATTCAAATCACGGCAATTGACATCAATGCCAAGATGCTGAAAATGGCGAAAGATGAAATCCAAGAATACCCTGAAATCCGTCTCGTGCAATGCGATGTCCTTGCATTGCCTTTTAAGGATGAGGGATTCGATTTAGCGGTCAACAATCTTTCGTTACATCACTTTACTTGGGACAACGCGGTCGCAATTATAAAAGCCATTTACAAATCCGCGCGATTGGGGTTTTTGATCAATGATTTGCATCGCAGCCGAATCGCGCATGCGGTCATATTCCTTTTGACGCGAGTTTTTACTCGCAATCGTCTCACCCGTTATGACGCGCCGGTCTCTGTTATGAACGCGTTCACCCCTTCCGAATTCCGCGAACTTGCCATGCAGGCGGAAATAAAACCTTTTGAGATTCACCGTCATTTTCCCTATCGCATTGCTTTTCTGGGTAAGAAAAATTAATGGCAGATGTTATCATCATCGGTGGTGGTCCTTCTGGGTGCGCGGCTGCATTGGGACTCAATCGGCTCGGTTATCGTGTGGTGCTTTGCGATCAGGCGAAGTTTCCGCGAGACAAGGTTTGTGGTGAATTTATCAGTCCAGCAGCGGACCCTATACTGAAACGATTGGGAGTCCTTGACCGCATCGAAGCTTTATCCCCTAAAAGATTGAAAGGCGTTGCCATCTCTTCTTATGAAGGTGAAGAGATTGTGATTGATTATCCGCAACTGCCGGGGATGGATGCACGCCCGACCAGTTTGTCTGTTCCCAGATATGAGTTGGATGCCAATTTCATGGAACAGGTGAAACAAGTTGGAGTGGAAGTTCGAGAACAACATAAGGTTACAGATTTTTTGTTTGCCGAGGGTCTTGTTAACGGTGTTCGTGGATGGGATGAGAACAAAACTTCTTTTACTCTTAAGGCCCCTTTAGTGATTGATGCCGGCGGTCGTAATGCACTCTCATTTAAAAAAATGGATTTGAAAAAAGAGTCTGGGGGGGATACTAAAATAGCCATGGCAGCACACTGGGAGGGGGCGAAAATTGCCGATGATTATTGTTATATGCACGTTTCTCGTCCTGGTTATACGGGTATTTCAAGTGTGGGAAAAGACCGTGCCAACTTAGTGTTGGTGGTAAACCGTCAATCGATGCATGGCGAAAAGCCGGATAAGTTTTATATGGATACCGTGATGCAAAATTGTCATCGACGCAAAATCTTGCAAGATGCCGAATGCATCGAATCGATACGCTCTATTGAGTCGCTGGCTTTTTCCGTCAAACCAGTTACTTGTGGCGGACTGCTGCTGGTGGGCGACGCGATGGGTTTCATCGATCCTTTTACGGGTGAAGGAATTTACCTTTCTTTGCGGAGTTCTGAGATCGCCGTAGAAGTTGCGGACAAAGCTTTTAAAAAATCAGATTGGTCGAACGAGGTCCTTAAAGACTACGAGGTAAGAAGAAGGCAGGAATTCGATAAGAAGTTTTTATTGAGTCGATTATTTCAGAAACTTATTTATAGTCGGTTTTTTTGTGACCGGGTGGTAAGAGCTTTGCAGAGGAAGCCTGAGTTGGCGGAAACATTGGTAGGTGTTATCGGAGATTTGTCGCCAGCTCAAACTGCAGTATCTTTCAAGTTTTTATTGCGCCTGATGAGTGCGTGAAGACTTTACGAGGCTTAACTTCCTTTAAAAATAGCTTAAGCGGCGTCCAATCCTTCTTTCGTGTTTTCAATTAATATTTCAAGTTCTTCGAAATCCAAGTCCAGCCTGTCGAGTATGCCGTATTCCAAAGGTGGCTGCGTCTTCAGGGACGATTCCGTTTCCGAATCCATTCTGGTTTGCTAGCAGATTAGCAGTGGTCAGAAGGTGTGAAATATGTTTTACGTTCCCATCCGTGCCTGTGTCATCATGGTGTGTTCCAATTGCCTGTATCATATCGGGAGAAACCGGCCACCACTTTTCAATAAACCTTTTTCCAAGTTCGGCGTGGGTGATACCAAAAGTTTCTTCTTCATGCTCAGCCAGGGTGCGGTCGGTCGATTTGATGTTTTCGAATAATTCAGTGTATTGATCCGGGATAAGGTGATCAAAAACAAGAATACCTACATCGTGGATCAGTCCACACATATAGGCGAACTCAATTTCCTCATAAGATATTTTACAATGTGTGCAAGCGAACGCGTGAGATAAGCGACATCCAGTGAATGAGTCCAGAAGTTATATTGATTGGAACCTTTTGGTTTTCTGAATACTCCGGGAAGCGAAACGGTATAGGCGAGGTCGAGAACCATTTTAATGCCCATTCTCATCACAGAGTCCTGAAAATCAACGGGTTTTCCCCGCCCGCCTCCGAAAAGCACGCTGTTGGAAAGCTGGATCAATCGTCCTGATAAAACCGGCTCGGTTTCAATGATGGCAGAAATTCCCAAAACATCGCAGTCAGGATCGTTAACGCGTTTTTCCAGGGTTTATAAGGACTTCGGGAATGGGTAGGAGATCCCCCTTTGTTTCTATAAGGGAGATCAGCTCATCCCTCATATGTTTCCTATTATTAGTTGGTGCTTGATTGATATTCGCTCAGAATTTTGTCCATTCGATCTTTGAGGTTCAGTTTTTGTTTCTGATGTTTTTTCTTTTCTACTTCTTGTTCTGGAGTAAGGAGCTTCTTTTTGTTTAACGCTTCAACCTTTTTTTTGAGCGAGGTGTGCTCCTGGTAGAGACCACGAAACTCTCTATTTTCTTTTTGGACTTTTTCGAGTAAATAGGGATTGATATTCATTATTCCTCCTTCTTTATTTAGGCACCGTATAATTCAATTCTGCTTCAGACGGTCGGACGTAATTAATCATAAGAGAGTCCAGGTCGTAGTGCAGATTTTTTTCCACATTGGCGATTAAAACTGCGCTGGCTGCAACAGTTTGGTTTTTTGTGGGCACGTTGTGAACAAACTTCTCTTTAAGACGAGATGTGAAAACATCTTTGTAAACATCCAAACCATTACCCACAAATGCAGTGGGTTGCTTTATTTGGTCACATAAATCGGCTGCTGATATGGCCTGGTCGGGAGTTGATCTTACGCATTGATCGTTTTCAGAGTTGAACAAAGCGGTATAGACCTCTTTTTTTCTGGCATCCAAAACCGGACAAATAACGTAAGGGCCAGGTTGTATGGTTTTTGCATAGGCCTCTAGCGTGTTCACCGATGCGAAAGGTTTTTCCGTCGCCAGAATAAATCCTTTGAGCAAACTGATTCCCACTCTTAGTCCAGTAAATGACCCCGGACCCGTTGTAATGACAAACTCGTCAATTTCATTTAGTTTTGTTCCAGAGCCATTGAGCATGGCATTTATCTGAAATAAGAGCTTGTCGGAATAGGAGGGTGAGCCTTCGATCAATGACTCGGAAACGAGATCGTTATCATCCAGAAGAGCGACACTTCCGGAAGGTGAGGATGTGTCCATTCCCAATATTTTCATCGTTTTTCAATGGAAAAAGGTGGAGAAAAACTCATCGAAGTGCTCCTTTAAATACAATCTAAAGATAGGGGATGCAATGTTGAAAGTCAATGAAAAATCGGGTCTTTTCATGATTTGATTTTTCTTATATTTTCTTTTTAAAATCAATAATTTAGATGGAAATAACGATGAATAAAATATGTTTTTCCTGTTAACTTTTTGAAAAGAAATCGATTGGAATTTTATGTTTAAATATTTTGCAAACGGATAGTAAAAGTATCACCTGGGTAAACCTTATACGATTTGTGGTAATTGTAAGCTTAACCATTGAAAAAATTGATCTTATTTTCTTGACATCGAAAATGTTTAAACTTAAGCTAAATGTGTTTTTCAGGGTAAATCTTGTTTTTAGTGTTTGATTAGCACTTTAAAAAACAAGGTATTGAAGACATTTTTTGGAGGCAAGGCTCGTTATGTTCCACGAAGTCAAAGTTTTTGACGCCAAAGGTGAGCTTAAAAAAGTATTATCCCCAAAAAAACTGAGTAATAGATTTTGGAAAGATGGGGAACAGAAATTGATCGACTTTACGGATAAAGAAAGCAGTTCCAGCAACACGGCTAATAAAATTTATGAAAAAGATGAGTTTCAGCTAGAAGATCGATGATTAAGCAGTGATATAGGTTTTTATGAGGCGCAGCGATTAAGTAGTTGTGCCTTTTTTATATTCCATAAATGGTTGTTATTAATCCTATCCATACTGACTATAATCAAATATAATCTGTTGTTTTTGTACATATAGTTTGTTTATTAGCCATTTATTTGAAAATCTATGTATATAACAACTTTAGACCAGTTAAATGATTTTTGTAAGAGCTTGGAATCATCCGATGTTCTTGCTGTTGATACAGAGTTTGTCCGTGAAAGAACCTATTTTCATCGTATCGGACTAATCCAGGTTGCGGGAAAAGAGGGGTGCGGGGCGATCGATCCCATCCTGGTGAAAGATTTGACTCCATTACTGGAGATTCTAAAAGATCCCAGCAAAATAAAAGTATTTCACGCAGCCCGTCAGGATCTTGAGATTCTGGTGCGTCTTTGTGGGCAGGTTATCCCACCGGTGTTTGATACTCAGGTTGCCGCTGCTCTTGTCGGCTGGGGATCACAAATTTCATTTGCCAAGTTAATACAAAAAGCTTTGGGCAAGCACATGCATAAGTCAGAAACTTATACCGATTGGTGCCGGCGCCCTTTAAGTGAGAACCAGATACAGTATGCCATTGATGATGTCCGCTATCTCATGCCTGCTTATGAAAAGCTCATCGAGAGACTGACAGAATTGAAGAGAAACGACTGGGTCGCAGGAGAAGTTAAAATCTGGGAAGATCCGGAAACGTTTGCTTTGCCCGATCCGCAAAAGCGTTTTTTGAAAATTAAAAGTCTGCGAAGTCTGAAACCCAAAAATCTTGCAGTGCTCAGAGAGCTGGCGGCTTGGAGAGAGAACCTTGCTGTATCTCGAGACTGTCTGGCCAAGTCCATTGTGCGAGATGAAACGTTGCTGGAAATTGCACGGAAAATGCCGCGTGAAGCAGGAGAGCTTTCGTCATTAAGAGGGTTCTACCATAAGGAAATTGGCAAAAGTGGATCCGACATTATAAAAGCGATTGAGAAGGGAGATGCTGTTGCTGAAGATGATTTTCCTGTACTGCCGGAGTCAGATGGCTATTCCACCACGCGCGGCATCGAAGAACTATTGTCTGCCTTTGTGCAAATTCGTTCTGAAGAATTGAAAATCGAACCCAGTGTTCTGGCGGATCGCAAACGGTTACACTGCTTCGCTATCCACTTTGAGCAAAAACTGAATATGGATGACAATTTTCTTCTGCAGGGATGGAGAAGGGAATGCATCGGCGAGCCTATGTTGTCGCTGCTAAAAGGGGAAGTAGGATTAAAGATCAATCCCTCGGGTGCGGTCGCCCTGATTCCACTCAAATGAAATTTTGGTGTTTGACGTGAAAGTCCCACTTTTAAACTCAGGCGATTGTCGGAGTTTCTCCAAGTCAGGGTCTGTCTCAATCTGCTTGAAATTGGTGAATCCCAAACGAACCGCTTCCTGTAATTTTTCCATACTGGCTTTAGTCTGATCGGTTAAGGAGTAATAACAGGCATAGTTGTAATGGATGTGCGGATTTGTAGAGTCAAGCGCCATTCCCACCTTTAAGGTTTCTAAAGCTTCGTCAAAATTTAAGTTTTTCATATAAGCTGTGCTCAGGTTTATAGCGGCCTGTTTGAGGGTCTTATTATGATGGAGTGCTTTTTTATAGTTACCTATGGCCTCATCATACCGGCCCTCCTTAAAACTTTTGTTGCCTTCGTTGTAGTGGAAAATGCCCATCCTTTTTTCTTTTTCTTTCTGTGAAATATCTTGACCGTTGCTACCTTCAGTGTGGCTACCTTCTTTATGACTGCCTTCCATTTTCTTTGAACTTTTTTCAGGATTTGAGGCAGATAGGATTATTGGCGCAGTGTCTGTGATTAAAAAAACGATCAAGGCCAGGAGCCCTAAATGCGGTAGGTATTTAATAATTTTCCTGTTTTGATTCATAGTTAGGTTCTTATGAAAACCAACGCTTTAATTCGCTAATGGAGT
>Ga0115000_10005554_pt1 | contig 10094 bp, 12 predicted proteins | sample ArcticOcean_MG_C_6_FD_89690 | JGI IMG/M metagenome (GOLD analysis project Ga0115000, IMG submission 89690) | Marine microbial communities from western Arctic Ocean - ArcticOcean_MG_CB8_128 | ecosystem: Environmental > Aquatic > Marine > Oceanic | place: Arctic Ocean: Canada Basin | collected... | reverse complement strand
TAATTTGATATTTATTCATATATATATAATATAATATTATAAATGTTTTAAACAAATATATTTATAATTAAATATGGAAGATAATTATTATGATATTTTGGGATTAAATAAAAATGCAAGTGAAAATGAAATTAAAAAAGCATATAAAAAATTAGCTATTAAATATCACCCTGATAAAAATCCAAATAATAAGGAAGCAGAAGAAAAATTCAAGATAATTAGCGAGGCTTACAGTATTTTATCTGATAAAGAAAAAAAAGGACAATATGATCATTTTGGAAAACAAGGAATTGGGGGTAATAGAGGACCGTCTAGGGGAAATGTTAATCCTAATGATATATTCAGCATGTTTTTTGGAGGGTCACGTAATAATCCATTTAGTATGAATATGGGAAATAGAAATGGAGTATCATTTGGTTCAGGAGGTATGCCTAGAAGAACAATAAATAGGTTTGGAATTATTCCAAATGGAATTAAAATTTTAATAAAAGGTTTGATTAATGCAAATGATTATAATAATTGTATAGGAATAATTAAAAATTTTGATCTACATAAAAAGAAATATATTGTAAGAACAGGTAATAGAGATATTTTATTAAGATCTAGAAATTTTAAGCAACTATTAGATGTTACTATTCATAATTTAAAAAGTGATAATTCGCTAAATGGACAAAAGACAAAAGTAATAGATTTTATAAATGGTAGATATGTTATAGATATAAGTAATAAAAGATATGCATTAAATGTTAGTAATTTAATTTTATCAAAAGGTATGTGTGTGAAGTTATCAGATTTGGTGTCAAAAAAAGAATTAAATGGCAAATGGGGTAGAATAGTTGATTACTATCCTGAAAAGGAAAGATATTTAATACAGATAAATAAAGCGTTGGCATTAAAAATTAAGTTAGAAAATATATCTTTTTAAAATATATGATTAATGATAATAAAAATATTAAATGTTTAATTTTTAAATATAAAAATGACTATACAAAGTATAAATTATTAATTTTTAAAAATAGAGATATTGCCAATAAATATTATGATGTAGCACTAAAAAAACCAAATTTTGTATATGCAGAAACATTTGTTGAATGTAAAAAATGGTTAGAGTATAATAATTTTAATTATGATATAATAGAAAGAGATCATTACAACTTATATGAATAATTTATCATCTAATATATATATGATAAATATTCATCAAGATTTAATTTTAAATATACAAAGTTTTTTAGATGTAAAAGATATATGTAATTTAAGTTTATTAAATAGGAGATTTAGAAGAATACATAATTCATACGAACAATATATAACTGAAATGATGATAAAAAATAGTAGGTTATCGTATTATGAATTTACAAATGATAATTGTTTTAGATATAATCATAATGGTAATAGTTATGTTTTTTCATTTTGTAAAAAAACCAAAATTTTTAATTCAAAAAAAGAAGCTTTTATAGTAGCTAGAAGATTAATAATGAATAAAATATCTAAATAGATACAAATTAAATTTAATTAATATTTTTATACTTGTTTGATTTACAAGATTTATCATTTGGAACTACCATTACTACCATACTATTCATTGAGTTTTTAAAGTTTTCCAAGTCTTCTTTAGTATATAATTTAGTTAATACGTAATCATAAAGTTCTTTAATTTTTTTATCTTTTTTATCTTTTGACCAGTCTTTCTTATTAATTTCATCTGAAATTTTAATAAATTCTTTTTGTGCTTTTATTAAATTACTTTGAGCATCTTTAGCATGTTTTTGATATGAATTTTGTAATTTTTTCATATCTGAAGATTGCATAACTTTTTGTGCTTTATTATTATATTCTTTGATAGCTTTTTCTAAATTTTCTTTTTCTGGTTTAAGATTTTCATCTATTATATTATTCATTTTATTTTCTGTTTGTTTTAATTTATTTCTGGCATTTAAAAAATTGCCACCTATTTGATCTAGGTTTATATATTTAGATATTTCTTTAGTCATATATTTATATTAAATATAAAAAATTGATTATTTAATAATATTAAGCAATATTTTTATTAATAATAAATATGTCTAATATGAACAAAATAGATGAAAACTTATACTCTCGCCAAATTGCCGTTTATGGCAAAAATGCGATGAAATCTCTAACTGATGCAAAAGTAACAATTTTAGGTTTTAATGGCTCTTGTTTAGAATTATGTAAAAACTTAATTTTAGCAGGAGTTGGAACAATTAATCTAGTTGATTCTTCTTGTGTAGATATTGAAGATTTAGCAACAAATTATTATGCAACTGAAGATGATATTGGAAAAATAGCAGTTAATGTTATTAAAGATAAATTATCTGAACTTAATCCTTATGTAAATTTCGTAGTAAATGATATGAATTATGAAAATGAGTATGATACTTATGTTTTAATTAATAATACATTAGAAAATGCTATTTTATTTAATAGTAAATTACGAAAGGAAAATAAAAGATTTATTTGGTTAAATACATATGGTCTAATGGGTAATGTGTTTTGTGATTTTGGTGATTTTGTAAGTAAAGATTCGGATGGAGAAAATCCCAATTTATCAGTAATTCAAAATATTACTTCAGATGGACAGATTATTACTTTAGAAAATAGTCCACATGGATTATATCCTGGTGATATTTTTTTACTAGAAGATGTGAAAGGTATTGACAATGTTAATAAAAAGATATTTGAAGTTACAAAAGTACACGATAGTTCTCGTTTTGATTTTAAAACAAATGATATTAATTGGTCTGGATATATTTCAGGAGGAAGAGTAATTCAGCAAAAAAAAGAAGTTATATTTAATCATAATTCGTTACAAGAACAAATGTCAAATCCATCATTAATTAATTTAGATATGGATGGGTATATGCTTCATGAATTATTTGAAACATTCCATTTAGACTCAAAGACAGTTAGTGAAGAAAATAAATTCAAATCAAATTTTAAATCTACATTAAATGGTCAATTTATTCCCATATGTAGTATTTTAGGTTCATATGCTGCACAGGAAGTAATTAAGGCAATTACCGGAAAATATACTCCAACCACTCAATGGTATTATTATCATTGTTACGATATGTTACCAGATGATCATGATTTTTCACATTCAATTTGCGGAGATAGGTATGATGCAATGAGAGAAATTTTTGGAGATAATAATATGAGAAAAATTCGTGAAAGTTCATATTTTATTGTTGGATCTGGTGCAATTGGATGCGAACATCTAAAGAATTTTAGTATGGTGGGAATTGGAAGTAAAGATTCTCAAATTTATGTAACTGATATGGATACAATTGAAAGATCTAACTTAAATCGCCAGTTTTTATTTAGAAATTCAGATATTGGAAGTCTAAAGTCTGATGTTGCTGCTAGAGAAATTATGAAAATGAATTCTTCAGTAGTTGTAACATCACATCAAAATAAAGTTTGTGAAGAAACTGAGGTTGTTTATGATAGTCAATTCTTTAATTCAATTGATGGAGTTGCAAATGCTTTAGATAATATTAAAGCAAGACTATATGTTGATAAACGTTGTATTTTTCATGATAAGGCATTATTTGAATCTGGTACTTTAGGTACAAAAGGTAATACACAGGTTATAATTCCAAGAGTGACAGAACATTATGGTGCTTCTCAAGATCCACAAGAGAAATCTTTCCCCGTATGTACAATTAAAAACTTTCCTAATACAATTGAACATACAATTCATTGGGCGCGAGATGAATTTGAATCATTGTTTTCTTCTTATCCCAATGCTTGGAATAAATATGTAGAAGATCCTGCATATTTAGATAAAATTACAAGTAATGAGCGAGGAGAGATGATAAGTAATATTTTATATTTATGGAAAAATAAACCAATAGATTTTAGTGAATGTGTTAAATTTGCAATTAATAGATTTTATGAGAAATATAATTATACAATTCTTCAACTCCTCCATGCTTATCCAATTGATACTGAAACTACGTCTGGTATTAAGTTTTGGAGTGGTGGAAAGAGATGTCCTGTGCCATTAAGTTTAGAAAATAATGATTTATGTTTAAATTATGTAAAACATTGTTCTTTACTTATTGCTGAAATGTTTAATTATGTTGTAGATCAAGATGATGTTTCTATAAATATATTAATTATTGACATGGTAAAAACATATAAACCAGAAAATTTTAAGCCGTCTGATGATATAAAAGTTTCTGCAAATGACAAGGAAGAAAAAGAAAATGAAAAGACAAAATATAATAATGTAGATATTTCACAATTGCCTAAAGTAGATGATTTGATGACTTTTAAAGTGAAAGCATTGGAATTTGAAAAAGACGATGATACAAATCATCATATTGATTTCATTACATGTAGCTCGAATTTAAGAGGAACTAATTATGAAATTCCAAATGTAGATAGATATGAAACGAAGATTAAGGCGGGTAAAATTATTCCGGCAATTTCTACTACAACGAGTATTGTATCTGGATTAGTTACTATAGAAGTAATTAAATATATTTTAGGAAAACGTAAAATCGAAGATTTTAAGAATACTTTTTTAAATTTAGCAATAGGTATGATTGCTCAAAGTGAACCAATGCCAACATTGTACAATGATGTCAAAGATTTAAAATTAACAGTATGGGATTATTACAATTTAGAAAATGATATTAAAGTAAATAAATTATTTGAAATGTTATCGGAACATTATAAAGTAGAAATTGATACTTTGAGTTTTGAAGCAAAGCTATTAATGTCACCAATGACAAGTCTTCGGTTAAAAAAAGAAAGAAGTAATATGTTATTATCTGAATTACTATCAAGTTTTGGAGTAATTATGGAAAATAATATTTTTGAAATCCAAGTAGGATCATTAATGGAAGATGAAGATTATGATCTTCCAAATATTAAATTTCATTATAAGAAACTTAGTAATTTATTAGAAAAGGATAAATAGATATAGTTTTATAAATTATTATATTTTTTTATATTTAATAGACTTATTATTAAATTTTGAGAAATAATATGTTATTTTATCTTTAAAATTTTGTTTTTTGTTCAAATCTTTTCCTAAATTACTAGTAGAGTTTTTATTTTCAATCGGTTTATTTGGAAAGTAATTCTCAGAGCCCTCTTGTAATTCAGATAATTTATTTATTACATTGTCCAACCATTTATCATCTCTTTCAAATGATAATAATACGATTTTAATAATAGCGTCGTCTAAAGTATTAAATATTTCAGATAGTTGTTTTGATAACTCATTTATTTGATTATTCATTAATTTATGAAATATAAAAATTTTAGTAACTGAATCAAGTAAAAATATGCGTTTTATATTATGAGTATAGAAATTAATAAAAAAAATGAGTATAGAAATTTATATATTATTAAAAATAATATATAAACGACTATATATGAGTACAGTAGTTTATAGACATGAAAGCAGTTTATCAACTGTAAAAAATAACGTAAAACATACAGTAAAATCTAGTTTAATTGATGGAGCAAAAGGCTTATCATTTTCATTCTTAGAGAAAAAAGGAGAAAAATTTTATAAAATTAATGCAAAACAATCCGAAGACAAGACTTTTGTAGTTAGTGAAAAAAAAGATGATAACGAAGAAAAAAATACAATGAAAGAAGCAGATGTAATGAAAATGGTAAAAAAAGATAAGAATTTAAAATTTGTAGATGATTATGTTTCCAAAGAAAGAAAAAACTATCTTAAGGGGGGTAAAAAATCGTCTAAAAGAAAATCATCTAAAAAATCATCTAAAAGAAAATCATCTAAAAAAGCTAAAAGATCAAGTAAGAAGAAAGCAAGTAAAAAATCAAGTAAAAGAAAATCATCTAAAAAAGCTAAAAGATCAAGTAAGAAGAAAGCAAGTAAGAAGAAAGCAAGTAAAAAATCAAGTAAAAGAAAATCATCTAAAAAAGCTAAAAGATCAAGTAAAAAGAAAACAAGTAAAAAGAAAGCAAGTAAAAAGAAAGCAAGTAAGAAGAGAGGATCTAGGAAATAAATTATATAGAAATCAAGTTTATAATATTAGATTTGTTATATATTATATCAAAATTATTTAATTTTAATGTAATATCAAATTGGTTAATAAAATATAGTATATCATATTTTTCAAACTACTTAAAACATAATTATTTGGTATAATAAATGGGGATAATATGTACTAAAGACGATACATATCCAGATTATTGTTGCATAATTCCAAATAAATTACAACAATATAATGAATCAGCAAATAAATCACAACAATATAATGAATTAATAAATATAAATTACAGTTATTTAAATGATAATTTTTTATCAGATGATAGTGATATTGAATCTCCGAAGGAAATTATATTTTTTAAATCTTTTAAATAATAATATTTAAAAAAATTTCTTTTAAATATTATGTACGAAATAAATGGAATAAATTACGATGAAAATGGATATCCATACTATTATAATGTAAGTAATAGTACAAATTTAAATTATGATATAAATACTGATAAAAATACAATTTTAATATTTATGCTATCTTTTTATGTTTTCTTATTATGGTGTTTATATAAGTTATTAAGTTACCAATCAGATTATAATTTTGAAATGTCATCATATAATAAATATTTAAATAAACCTAAAAGTACATCTTATGAAAATTTAAAAAGAGTCATAGGTTTAGAAACTGTTAAAAGTGAAATTAAATATTATATGGATTTTATAAATAATAAAAATAAATATACTGAATGGAATGTTAAATTGCCAAAGGGTATAATGTTAATAGGTCCGCCTGGTACTGGCAAGACTTTATTGGTTAAGTCAATGGCAAAAGATCTTGATATACCATTTATATCAATGGCTGGTTCAGAATTTGTAGAAGTTTATGTTGGAGTAGGTGCGTCAAGAGTTAGAAAGTTATTTAAAGATGCTAGAGCAAAAAAAAAATGTATAATTTTTATAGATGAAATTGATGCAATAGGTGGTAAACGTGGACATAATACTAATTCAGAAAGAGCAAGTACATTAAATCAATTGTTAGTAGAAATGGATGGTTTTGATGATTTGAGTAATATATTAGTATTTGGTGCAACAAATTTAGAAAAAAATTTAGATACGGCGTTAATAAGATCTGGTAGATTTGATAAGAAAATATTTTTTGATCCTCCAAATCTAGATGAACGGGTAAAATTATTTAATTTATATTTAGAAAATGTAAATTTAGAAGATGGATTATCATTAGATAACCTAGGAATGAGAACAGCTGGTTTAACAGGTGCAGATATAGCTAATATTGTAAATCAATCAAAAATAAATGCAATTCAGGAAAATAGGAAAAAGAATAATATTAGTGAGAAAAATGTTCAAGTTGCTATAGACGAGGTAATGATTGGTAGGGAAAAAAGAGAAAGAATGTTATCTCCTTTAGAAAGGGAAAGAGTAGCTCATCATGAAGCAGGTCATGCAATAATGGGTTTTTTACTGAATGATTGTAGTCCTCCTATAAAAGTATCAATCATCCCAAGAGGTCAATATGCATTAGGTTTTAGTCAACCTAAGCCAGAAGATAGAAAATTGTATACAGAAAATTTTATATTATCTCAAATCCTAGTTTTGCTAGGAGGAAGAGTTGCAGAAAAGATAATTTTTGACGATTACTCTACAGGTGCATCAGATGATATAGAAAAGGCATCTAATTTAATTTATAGATATTGTGTAGAATGGGGAATGAATAAAAATTTAGGTCCGTTAAATATAGAGCATTTGGGTAAAATAGGTAAGTCAATGTCAGATTCTGTTTATAAAGAATGTCAAGATTTAATCAAAAAAATAGAAAATGTGACTGAAAAACATTTATTAGAAAATGAGAAGTCATTAAGGAAAATAGCAAAAGATCTGTTAAAAAATGAGACAATAACTTATAAAAGAATAAAACATTTAATGCCAAAAAAAAAAGAGAATTCTGTAAAATTTAAATTAAATTAAATCTTAATATAATATAATATAATATGATATTGAGAATTATTATAGTTATAGTTATGCTATTTAAATTTGTTGAGAATTATAATCTTCACAAGATATCAAAACAAGATAGAGTAATTAAAAAATTATTTACTTTATCAAATAATCAAAAAATTACTAAAGTTAATAATGGTTTTTATATCATAGATAATTTTTATAAAGATCCAGATATGATTAGACAATTTTCAATATCTAATAAAAATAATTTTTTAGATCATACAGCAATATACTTAACAAGGTCATTAAATCCATTTTTATATAGTGATTTAGGATATCAAATCATTGATAAATTTGAGAGTATAATTTGGCAAGATATAAATAGAAAAGATTGGGATGTAGATGTTGAATTAAATTCAAATGGATTTATTCAATATATAACTAAAGATATGAAGCCAGCAATCCATCACGATGATCATTGGGGCGGAGTAGTATTTTTAACACCAAATGCAATTAAAAATACAGGCACATCTATTTTTAAGCATAAAAAAACAGGTATAACTAAATTTTTAACAAATAATGAAATAGTAAAAAAATATGGAAAAAATAAAGTAAAGGAATATTTAGGAAGTTATAAGGGTGATTTATGGAATGGTACTGAAGAGTCAAAGTTTGATAAATGGGAAAAAGTTTATCAGTGTGAAAATGTTTATAATAGAGCTATAATATTTGATGGAAGGCAATGGCATTGTAGTGATGGTGGTTTTGGTGATAAAATAGAAAATGCTAGATTATTTCAAACTTTTTTCTTTTCACCATTTAATAAATAAAAATTGAATTTAATTATCTGTATAGTTTAATTTTATATTAAATAAATAATGATTAAGAAATATATCAAATAGGAAATGTGGGTTAATCCTACTCAAATATGTCAGAAAAAATATGATAGACTTATGGGATTAACCGAGGAAATGAAAAGACGACGATTGTCTAAAATAGAAAGTTTTAATAAATCTACTCATGCTGCATTTATTTTAACTAAAGATTTTGAAATAGTATCTTATGGTGAAAATCATTGTAGAAATATGCCAGATAGCATGTCTTGTCATGCAGAGATGGATGCAATTTTGAATATAAAACAAGATAGGTTCAAATATAATAAAACATATTACCTTTTTGTAGTTAAATTATCTCCTAGAATTGGTAATTTAGGAGATTCTGCATGTTGTTTAAGATGTAGAGCAATGCTTAGAAATAGTAATATTAAATTTAGTAAAGTATATTATTCAATTGCGCATGGATTTGCTAGTAGCAATGTACATCAATTGCCAATACATATTAGTGAAAGAGATAGAAAAGAATCTTCACTAAAATCTTTAAACAAGTTATTATAAAAATATATGAATATTATGACTTTAATTTATTACTAAAATAATATATTATTAACATATATAATGTTTGAAAATTTAAATTTAGATTTTAGTAATAAATCTTTTCTATTAATACTCGGCGCATATGGAATAGTTCAAGTTTTAGCACAAGATTTAGGTATAAAAACTGGTAAGAAACAACGCGACTTGGTCCAATATATACCTGTTCAAATAATTCTTTTATATGCAGGAGCATATACTGTAACAGAAAATTATACCAATGCAGCAATTGCAACAGCACTCTATTACTTTCTTAAATATGTATATAGTGGTGGTAAAACTTCTAATGTATGTTTCGAATCTGTTTAAATGTACAAATAACTTAAAGAGTAAGTAATATTATATTTTACGAAAAACTTACTCTAGGAATAAAAAACATATTCCTAATAAAAAGGCAATATATTAAATTAATGTATTGCCTTTTTTTACTTATATAACTCTCTTTAAGTAAAAAAACTATTTAAAACGTAAACAATATTATATTTTACGAGAAAAACTTACTCTAGGAATAAAAAACATATTCCTAATAAAAAAGCAATATATTAATTTTATATATTGCTTTTTTTTACTTATATAACTCTCTTTAAGTAAAAAACTATTTAAAACGTAAACAATATTATATTTTACGAGAAAAACTTACTCTAGGAATAAAAAACATATTCCTAATAAAAAAGCAATATATTAATTTTATATATTGCTTTTTTTTACTT
>Ga0115000_10005551_pt1 | contig 10099 bp, 10 predicted proteins | sample ArcticOcean_MG_C_6_FD_89690 | JGI IMG/M metagenome (GOLD analysis project Ga0115000, IMG submission 89690) | Marine microbial communities from western Arctic Ocean - ArcticOcean_MG_CB8_128 | ecosystem: Environmental > Aquatic > Marine > Oceanic | place: Arctic Ocean: Canada Basin | collected... | reverse complement strand
TATTCCCCACCAATAAAATTTATGACAATGCAAAAAGAAGGTGGCACACAAGCGCCCACAAGACATCCTGTAGATTTCAACAATCCTGATTTTTTAGATCCTAAAAAACTAGATGACGAAATGCGAAGAGTTTTTGACATTTGTCATGGATGCAGAAGATGTTTTAATTTATGCGATAGCTTCCCAAAACTTTTTGATATGATAGATGAATCAAAAGAAGAAGACGTAAATTCAATCAAAAGTGAAAATTTTGGAGAAGTGGTTGATGCCTGCACCTTATGTGATATGTGTTTTATGACAAAATGTCCTTACGTCCCGCCACACGAATTTAACTTAGATTTTCCTCACTTAATGTTCAGGTATAGAATGTATCAAAAAAAAATTGGTCAACTTGCTAAGATACCTTTACAGTTAGCTAAAATTGATCGAAATGCCAAGCTAGGAATAATGTTTAGTAGAATCATAAATTGGTTTTCAAATATAAAAAATATTTTTTTTAGAAAATTATTAGAAATAATCACAGGAATAGACAAAAGAGCGATACTGCCAAAATATAATGATGAAACTTTTTCAAACTATGTAAAAAATAATAATGAAGAAGAAGATAAATCTGCCCCAGCGTTTGGTAGAAAAGTCGTAATATATTCAACTTGTTTTGTTAATTTTAACAAAAAAAGTACAGGAATAGCTGCAATGAAAGTATTAAAAAAAAATGGAGTTAAGGTTGAGCATGCCTATCCCGGATGCTGTGGAATGCCCTATTTAGAACAAGCAGATCCAAAAAAGGTATGCGAACAAGCAATTAAAGTTTCGACTGAACTGTTACAATGGGTAGACAAAGGTTATGAAATTATTACTTTAACAGCAAGCTGTGGTCTTATGTTAAAATTTGAGTGGCCATTACTTTTGCCTGACAATGATAATATTAAAAAACTTGCAACAAACACAAAAGACATTGATGAGTATATTGTCAATATTTCAAAAAAAGAAGGATTGGCTAAAGGTATTAATGAAATAGACGGAGGAGTAACAGTTCATCATGCTTGTCATGCTAGAGCTCAAAACATGGGCAATAAAGCAAGGGACATGCTTAAGCTAATTCCAAATATTAAAATAGATGTTGTAGAAAAATGTGCAGGCCATGGAGGCACTTTTGGAATTATGAAAGCAAGTCATGATGTCGCAAATAAAGTTGGAAAAACAGCATCTAAGCTTAGCATGAAAAAAAATAACAAGTATATGGCCTCAGATTGCCCATTAGCAGGAAAACATTTAAAACAATTGGAGCAAGATACAAGCATATCAAATGATGAGGCGTTACATCCCATAGAATTAATAGCAAAGGCATATAAAATATGAGCATGTCAAAAATACACAAAATTGTAGAAAAAACGGATCTTCTTCCAGCTGCAACTTACATAAAAGACAGAAAAAAAATTAGGAAAGATTTGGTAGAATTAAAAAAAAATAGACGTCTACAACTTGGACCCTATGCAACGTTTTATTTTGAAAGTTTTGAAACAATGTTAGGTCAAATTCAAGAAATGTTACATATAGAAAAAGGAGGAGATGAGCAATTAAAAGATGAGCTAGCAGCTTATAACCCTCTTATACCGAAAGGAAATGAACTAGTAGCAACATTGATGTTTGAAATAGACAACCCAATCACAAGAGCAGATTTTTTAGGAAAAGTAGGGGGCATTGAAGAAAAAGTTTATTTAATAGTTGGTGGAGAAACCATTAAATCAACGCCAGAAACAGATGTAGATCGTACGTCGGCTGAAGGTAAAGCTTCTTCAGTACAATTTTTACATTTTACTTTCACAGAAATGCAAATAAAAAATTTTAAAGATCTAAAGACGAATGCTGTGATAGGAATAGATCATAACTTGTATAATCATAAAGAAAAAATTTCAGATAATATTAGACTTTCTTTAATAAAAGATTTTAATTAAACTTACCCCATAGATTGCTTTTATCTACCCAACCGATATAATTTTCTGATTCAACTTTACACCAAACATTTTTGCATTTTTTAATTATTAACAATCTTCCACTTTCCATTTTTGCAATTGGCTTAGAATAAATAGTTGGTTTTTTATACAAGATAGTATTATTTTTTATATTGATAGCAGATTTATTTTTTGAAAGCTGAGAAATGTGTATCCATCCTAAATTGTTTTTATGATCTTTAGTTTTTCTCCAAGACTCAGATTTATCAATTATAGCAACAGGCAAATATTTTTTTTTATATATAAATTTAATTGGATAATCAAAAGAAGGTCCTTGCCTTACATTAACTTTATTTTTTTTTAAAGATAAAAAATTAATTTTTTCATCTGCAGCTAAGTTAAAAGGGGCACCAATACATATAATTAGTAAAAAAAAATAAAATTTATTTTTCATTGCAAGAGCAATCTGATCGTTTGTTGAGTTTTACTTTTCTAAAAGTGAGCTTAAGAGCATCTATTATTAATATGTAACCACATAAAGAATCTCCAATTTTAACTATTTCTTTTACCACTTCATTTGCTTGTATGCTTCCAACAATGCCACATAGCGTACTAATTACACCATCAAACTCACAACTATCTGCCTCTGCATTTCTTGGCATTTTAGGAATAAAACATCTTAAACAAGGGGAATTTTTTTTTAAAAAATTAAATGTATAAACCTGGCCATCGAATCTACTAATTGCACCTGAAATCAAAATTTTTTTATTCTTTAAACAGTAATCGTTAATTAAAAAACGTGTTTTGAAATTGTCGCAACCGTCTATAATTAAGTCATAATTAGTAGCAACTTTACTAATATTTGTTTTTGTTAACTCTTCATTAAAACTTTTAAGTTCTATATTTGGATTTATTTTTTTTAATTTTTTAGTAGCGGTACTTGCTTTGTTTTTTTTAATATCATTATTTTCGAAAATAACTTGTCGTGGCAAATTAGAAATGTCAATTTTGTCTTTATCAATAATACCAATTTTCCCTATTCCTAGAGCGGTTAAATATAAGGCTATTGGGGATCCAAGACCACCAGCACCAACAATTAAAACACTGCTACTGAGTAATTTTTTTTGTCCTGCGGCACCAATTTTTTTTAAAACTATTTGTCTAGAATATCGTTCAATTTCACTTCTTTTTAGTTTCATTGATTTTTATTTTCCTGTTGAGCCAAAACCGCCTGTTCCTCTTACAGTATCCGGTAAATTTTCTACTTCTTCTAACTCTATTTTATGTACAGGCATTAAAATCATTTGTGCAACCCTATCTTTATTATTGACAACAAAGTCATTAACTCCATGATTAAATAATATTATTTTAATTTCACCTCTATAATCACTATCAATCGTCCCCGGTGCATTTAAAACGGTTATACCATTTTTTGCAGCAAGTCCTGACCTAGGTCGTATTTGAATTTCATACTCATTTGAAAAAGCCATAGAAATACCAGTGGGTATTAAACAAGAGCTATTTGGTGCTATTTTGATTGGTTTATCTATAATGGCCATCAAGTCCATCCCAGACGCACCTAGTGTTTTGTAGCTAGGCATTTCAACTTCTGGATTTAATTTTTTAATTAATACTTTTACCATTAAATTTTAATTTAATTGGCTAATAACTCTATCAATGATTTCATCTGAAATTTCAGATTTTTTTTTCATAGTAAGTTTTTCTTCACTAATTTCTTTATTTTTGTAATGAATTGTAACTTCATTAAAATCAGATTCAAATCCAATTGACTTATTAGAAACATCATTTGCAATTATCCAATCACAGTTTTTTTCTTCTAATTTTTTTTCTGCATTACTTTTTATATCATTTGTCTCAGCGGCAAAACCTATTACTAATTTTGGTCTAAGAGAGTTATGATTTGCAACATAGTTTAAAATATCAATATTTTTTTCAAAATTAAGATTTATATAATCACTTTTTTTTATTTTTTCTGTTTTTTCTTCTTTGATTTTAAAGTCTGCTACAGCTGCGGCAAAGATAGCAACGTCAGCTGGTAAGTTATTTTGTGTTGCTTTAAACATCTCATCTGCTGTCTCTACTTTTATAAGATTAATATCTTTATCTACGTTTAAATTAGTCGGTCCAGATATGAGAGTAGTTTCAAACCCTTTTTTTAATAATGATTTAGCTAACTCAAAACCTTGTTTCCCACTTGATTTATTAGTTATAAATCTAACTGGATCAATATATTCATGAGTTGGTCCAGCGGTTACTATAGCTTTAAAATTTTTATTTTTATTAAAATTTATAAAATAATTTTTAATTGTTTTAATAATTTCGTATGGCTCTGTCATTTTACCTTCCCCATACTCTCCACAAGCCATATCTCCAACTTCTGGTCCAATAATTTTATAACCAAAATTTCTTAATTTATTAAGATTTTCCTTTGTAGATGGATGTTCCCACATTCTAACATTCATTGCCGGTGCTAGAAAAATATCTTTACTTGAAGCAAGTATAACTGTTGACGCCAGATCATCAGATGCTCCAGAGCTTAATTTCGAAATAGTGTTTGCTGTTGCTGGAGCAACCAAAACTATATCAGACCATCTAGAAAGTGATATATGGTCCATTGCTTGCTCACTTTCAATGTTAAACATGTCTTCATAAACTTTTCCTTGTGAAAGCGCAGAAACAGATAGTGGTGTAATAAATTCTTTAGAATTTTTAGTTAAAATTGTCTTAACTTCTGCACCTTCTTTTTTTAAAGATCTAATCACATCTAAAACTTTATATGCAGATATGCCTCCACAAATAACTATAAGTATTTTTTTTTTTAACAAACTATTCATAATTTCATTATTAAAATACTATGATACCAAAAATTACAAGCACTAAAATTCCTCCAAGAATTTTGTTACGTATAATTTCTAGTTTTAATTCTTCATTTTTAAGACTATGGTAAGCCATTGTGTTGGGGTTAAATTTACCTTCCGCTAATAAGCTCATTACATCATTTGCTCTATCCATAAGAATAGGTAAATCTGGCAATCTTTTAAATACTTCTGAAGCATTATCTGCTACTCCACTTATTTTATTTATTGGATTTTTTATATCTTTTAACCAATTTTCTATAACAGGCTTAGACACATCCCAAATATTGGTATTAGGATCTAGGTTTCTAGCAACTCCCTCTACAACAACCATAGTTTTTTGTAGAAGCAAAAGTTGAATTTGCGTACTCATATTAAACTTTTCAGTAATTTCAAAAAGTTGACCTAATAATTTACCACCCGATATGTTTTTAACAGACTGGCCAAAAATTGGCTCTCCTATCGAACGCAGCGCTTGTGCAAACTCATCTTTAGAAACATCTTTTGACACAAGACCAGCTAAAAAATGTATTTCAGCTACTCTTTTATAATCCCTAGTGATAAAACCATAAAGGATTTCAGCTAAATATTTTCTATTATTCTTATCTAGCCTTCCCATGATCCCAAAATCAACTGGAATAATTATTCCATTTTTATCAACAAAAATATTTCCTTGATGCATATCTCCATGAAAAAAACCATCTCTAATTGCATGTCTAAGAAAATGCTGAATAATATTTTTAGCTAATTTACTTACATCTATATTTAAAAATTTAAGGTTTTCCACTTCACGTATTGAATTACCTGTCACTTTATCCAAACATAAAACTTTTTTACTAGTGTAATTCCAATAAATTTTAGGAACCTTAAAACCTATATCATTCTTAGTATTTTCATAAAATTCATTAGCAGCCGCAGCTTCAAATCTTAAGTCCATTTCTAAATTTGTAATTTCTCTTAGTAGCTGAACGACCTCAACAAGCTTAAGTCTTTTTGTCTTTTGAATAAGACTCTGAGTTATAAAAGCCAAAAGCATTAAGGCATCTAGTTCCTCATTAAAAGCTTTTTTAATACCTGGTCTTAAAATCTTAATAGCCACTTCCTTGCTTTCTTGAAAATTTTCTATTGTAGCAAAATGCACTTGGGCAATTGAGGCTGCAGCAACAGGTTCAGAGATATTAGTAATTTTTGAAAAAACACTTTCTCCCAACTCGTTTTTTAATATTTCTTTAGATTCATTAATGTGAAACGGCTCTAGCTTGTCTTGAAGTTTCTCCAATTCTTTTGCAGTATTTAGTCCAATTATATCAGGCCTAGTTGCTAAAAATTGGCCTAATTTTATAAAAGTAGTTCCCATGCTTTGTAATGCGTTGCATAATTTTGTACCTGCAGAAAGTTTATTAATTTCATTATCTTTTAGATTAAAGCCAATGATAAAAAAAAGTATTTTTATGGATAGTGGGGGTTTATAAATTTCATATATAGAAGAAATAGCTCCAGAAGATGACAACTTTCTTCCTATTTTAAATAGCATTAATATTTTCTTAAACATTTTAAACTTTCCAAGCAGAATGAATAGCTACCACTCCATTATTTAAGTTTCTATATGAAATATTTTCAAATTTTTGGTTTTTTATAACTTCATAAAATTCTTCCTGATTATAAAAATTCTTTATACTTTCAACCAGATATTCATAAGGCTCTGATTTACCAACAACCATTTTACCAACCAATGGTATAGATTTGGAATATGCTTGATAAAATTTATTTAATATTTCGTTTTTAACCTTAGAAAATTCTAAGCACAAAAAACGACCACCAGGTTTTAGAACCCTATAAGCCTCTTTTATTGCTTTATCAATATTATCAACATTTCGTATACCAAAGCTAATTGTATAATAATCAAAAATATTATTTTTGAAGGGTAGCTTTTCGGCATTACCATTGAACCATTTGACACTAGAGTTTCCTTTAAATTTTTTTTTATTTAAGTTTAGCATTCCATCATTTTCATCAAAGCAGTACACGCAACCTTTATAATTTACTCTTTCAAGATATAGTTTAGCTATATCGCCTGTTCCAGAAGCCACATCCAATAAGACAGTATTTTTTTGTGGATTTAGCCAATTGATGAATTTTTTTTTCCATAACCTGTGCACGCCAAGAGACATTAGATCATTCATTAAGTCATATTTATTGAAGACATCTTGAAACACCCTAGATACAAATCTTTTGCTATTTTTATAGTCAGTTTTCATTTAAATTAATAGAACATATGTTTAGTTCTTTCACAATATATATAATCTGTTAATGCCAGAACTTCCAGAGGTAGAAATTGTAAAAAGATCTCTATTGAAAATAGCTAATAAAGCAAAAATTAAAGATATTAAAGTATTTAATAAAAATTTAAGATATAAAATATCTACAAATTTTTCTAAACAGTTAATTAACGAAAAAATAACAAAAATATCGAGAAGGTCAAAATATTTAATTTTCCATTTCCGTAAAAAAGTACTTTTATTACACCTTGGAATGACTGGGAAAATATTAATTTTAAGAAAGAAGGATAATGAATTATTTAAAACAAGTTTTTATTACGACCTAAATATTATTCCTAAACACAATCATGTCTATTTTTTACTAGATAATGGTTTTGCCTTAATTTATAATGATGTTAGAAGATTTGGTTATTTTAAATATTATTTTGAAAAAAAACTAAATGACATTAGTTTTCTAAAAAATCTTGGTCCTGAACCTCTAACAAATAATTTTAATGAAAAATATTTTAAAAATTTCATCAAAAACAAAAAAAAAAATATAAAAAGTTTATTAATGGATCAAACTTTTGTTAGTGGACTTGGCAATATTTATGTGAATGAGGTGCTTTTTATGTCTAAAATTAACCCAGCAAGAGCGTGTTACAATCTAGACGTACAAAATATTAATCAACTTATTAAACAAACTAAATTAATACTAAGAAAATCAATAATGAACGGAGGGTCGACTATTAAGGATTTTAAAAATTCCTTAGGTAAAAGTGGCACTTTTCAGCAGTTTTTTAAAGTTTATGGCAAAACAAACGAAAATTGTTCTCGTATTTCGTGTAATGGGAAAATTAATAAAATACTAATACAAAATAGAGCAACTTTTTATTGTTCTAACTGTCAAATTTAAAATAGTATTGACCACGGTATACCAAAGAGCTATATATTCACCACTTTATGCCAAATACTAAATCTGCAATTAGAAGAGTAAAAAAAACAAAGCAACAATCCAAAGTAAACAAAATACGTAAAAGCAAGTATAAATCTATACTTAAACAAATGTCTAGTTATATAACAGCAAATAAAATGGATGAGGCAAAAAAATTCTTTTCAAAATTTCAATCTCAGTTAATGAAAATTGCAAAAACTGGTGTAGTTAACAAAAAAACTGCTTCTAGGAAAATTGCTAGAATAAATAAAAAAATTTTTAAATCAAAAAAATAATAAATAAATTACAAACCGTTAGTTAAAACCCATATATAGTTTAATCATATTATAAGTTGTGTCACATCAATAATTACAAAATAATTAGTTTGAAACTAATATATTTCAATAAATTTACAACTTAAAGTTTTGAATAAATTACAACTTAAAGTTTTTATTTGGCAAAATATAAATGCAACTAAAAATAATTATTTTGTTTTACAACCTATGAGTCATTGCATAAAATTTAAAAAAAAATTACAACTAACTAAATTTTATTTATTTTTTCTATGACAAAAAATTTAACAACACAAAATCTTAATATAACTGCAGTAAAAGAAGAAAATGCCATAGATTGGGATGTAGTTTTAACTAAACTTAAAACTGGTCTAGGTGGTGATATTTATGAAAGTTGGATTAAAGGAATCGTCCTTAAAAAAGAGTTTAATCATTATGTTATTCTCTCATCCCCCACTAGATTTGTAAGGGATTGGATAGTTTCAAGATATGTAGATAAAATATTAGATATTATTAAAACATTTAAGCCAAGTATTCAAAGAATTGAGTTCCAAATTGAAGAAGCAAATACCAAATCAATAAGTGGAGATTTAAATAGAAATAATAAAGTTGCAGTGCTTGAAGACTCTTTCCTGAATTATAATAGATTTAATTTAAACAATAGTTTTGAAAATTTTATGGTTGGGGAAAGTAATGAATTGGCTTTTACAGCTGCTAAAAAAGTATGTACTCAATCTTCACATTACAATCCTCTTTTTATTTATAGTTCAGTGGGCATGGGGAAAACACATTTACTAAATGCAATTGGTTTAGAAATCGGAAACACCAAAAAGGTTATGTTTATTTCTGCTGAAAGATTCATGTATCATTTTGTAAGATCGATAAAAAGCAATGAAATGGTAAAGTTTAAAGATTTTTTTAGAACAGCAAATATTTTTATAATTGACGACATTCAGTTTGTTTGTGGTAAAGAGGCAATGCAAGAAGAATTTTTTCATACCTTTAATTCATTGATGGAAAAAGGGTCACAAATTATTATTTCGTCAGATAGAGCTCCTGTGAACCTAGATAGGATTCAAGAAAGAATCAAATCTCGACTAGGAGGAGGCTTGGTTATAGATATTCAGCCACCGGATTTATCTCTAAAAGTTAAAATTTTGAAAAGCAAATATAATGCAATAAAAAGAAATTTTACTGACACAAGTGAACTAAATGATGACATATTTACCTACCTAGCATCAGAAACATCTTCTAGCATCAGAGAAATGGTTGGGGCATTAAATAGAATTTTAGCTTTTAATAAAATGAATAATAAATCATTAAATCTTGCTGAGTGTAAAAGAATTTTGAAAGATTTTATAAGCTATAGCAAAAATGCAATAACCATCGAGTCGATTCAGAATATTGTTGCTCATTATTTTAATCTAAAAATTGATGAAATGCTCTCTGCAAGAAGATCAAGATCATTGGCGCGACCTAGACAAATAGCCATGTACTTAGCCAAACAAAATACAACAAATTCTCTTCCTGAAATTGGAAGGAAATTTTCAAATCGAGACCATACTACAGTTATACATGCAGTAAAAAAAATTGAAGAGTTGATGAAGAAAGATAATGAAATTAAGCAAAATGTAATGGAGATTAAAAAAAAACTTCTTAATAGTTAAAAATGGAATTTACAATAAATCGAGATATTTTTTTAAAATCATTAAGCCATGCTTATGGCGTTATAGAAAAGAAAACCGCGTTACCTATTTTATCAAATATCTTAATTGAAGCCAAAGGT
>Ga0115000_10005547_pt1 | contig 10102 bp, 9 predicted proteins | sample ArcticOcean_MG_C_6_FD_89690 | JGI IMG/M metagenome (GOLD analysis project Ga0115000, IMG submission 89690) | Marine microbial communities from western Arctic Ocean - ArcticOcean_MG_CB8_128 | ecosystem: Environmental > Aquatic > Marine > Oceanic | place: Arctic Ocean: Canada Basin | collected... | reverse complement strand
GTTTGAGCAATCATTCGTATGACTCGCGAAGGAGGCGAGAGCGAGTTCGTTATCCCAAAAGAAATCCTCTTCCTTCCACTCCCGTTCTTCATTAACTCCTTCTTCTTCTTCTTCTTCTTCTTCTTCTTCTTCTTCTTCTTCTTCTTCTTCTTCTTCTTCTTCCCCAACAGAAATCTCCGCATGTTTATTTAATACCTTCATCACGTGGCCTCGTGCCTCAAGCCGGGTCGCCTGCTCTTCGATAAAAGCCAACTGCTCGTCTCTAAATTTTAAGTGTACCGGTTCGATCACCATTTGATGCGTGCCCTGATTATCTCCTTGGAAGGATCTCCTTGGAAGTCTTAAAATCCAACACACGAATCTGTATCTCGCTGTTCTTGGATTCTTCGAGAAGACTCGATCGTTACGCGTGTGTGCGTGTGTGTATCTCTGCCCCCTCCCTGTGGTGGTACGTTGTGTGTATGGTTACAATAACAACAACGACGGCAGAGAAAGAGAGAGAGAGAGAGTTATGATGATCTTTTATGAATTTCGCGAAAGGTCGCTTTTAAATTTTATGTTATTATGCGGACCTCCCAAAGGCCATACGAGGTGCTCGCACGTATTAGGTGCTTCATGAAAACTGCTTCTGAAAAAAAGTCGAGGAAACCCCTTCCTTTGACACCTGACCCCCCTCGTCTTGAATTTTTCGACACTCCATCTGCACGCGCGATACCGCAGACAGACAGACAGACAGACAGACGTTCGCACACCACCGTTTTATACGCACGCATAAACGAACGCGCGCGAGTTCGAATCACTCACGTTCAGACTTTTAGCAGAATTCAAAGAAGAAAAACAGACCGTCTTCTCAAAGTCCAATCATCTTTCGAAAAGACCGATCGATCAATTGAAAAGAAAAGACGAGAGACAACATTTCGTCCTCATCCGAAGAAAACCAATCGTCATCAATATTCACAAAGTTAGCGTCACTCATGGGCTGCGGACCTTCCAAACCAGAAGAAACGACGAAACCCGCCGCTGTCGCGGCGGCAGCGAAAGCCCCGGCGGCGAAACCGGCGGAAAAGAAAGAAGAACCGAAGAAAGTGATTGAACAAGAAGAAAAACCTGCAGCAGCAGCAGCAGCAGCAGCTCAAACGTCCAAGAAAGAAGTCGTCGAGACGCCGAAACCGAAACCGACGCCGAAACCGACACCAACACCGGCGGCGAAACCGGCGGGAAAAGCGGCTCCTGCACCTGCACCTCCGGCGCCGAAACCGAAACCAGTTCAACCGCAGCAATCTAGTAGCAACAACACGAACCCGAACAGACCGCCGCAGATGGGCGAGGACACGAGAACCAAGTCGCAAAAGAGGAACGCGAAGAAGAGGGAAAAGGCAAAGGCGAAGAAAACGGAGGCGGCGGCCACCGGCGGTGATGGTGCTCAGTAACTCACGGGACGAGTCACTGATAAATTAATCATATTTATTCATTATCTAATAATATCTAACATCTATCTATCTAATATATATTGTTAATAATAATGTTTTAGAACTCCTAATCGTCGTCCTCTTCGCTCGAAGAAGTACTTTTAGCGCTTTTACCGCCATCCTCTTTCTTTGATTCTCTAACAGACGGTGTTCTTCTGTTCGTTCGAAACTGACCGGTGTAATACCCGGCGTAATACCACGCTAACAACAAATTCGCCAACTCTTCGTCGTTTCCAGCCGCTCGTAACGCCGAGTCTCGCATATCCGGAGGATGGAATAAATTTGAACCGTTCGCGTCGTTCGTTTTCCTTTCGTCGCCGCTCCTCGTTCTGGACGACTTTTCATCTTTCGCGGGGTCGTTGGTATACGACGCGTAGTCGTACGGATTCGAATAGTACTGTCCAGGAGGAGGATAATAATAATAAGGAACGTGTTGTTGTTGAGGATGATGATGAGGAGGAGGAGGAGGATGAGAATATTGTTGAGGATACGCATAGTAATCAGACGGCGAACGAGGAGGAGGATAGTGAGGATAGCGCGGCGGCTGTTGAAAGTAATAATACTCGCCATGATTCGCGCGATGATGATGATCATATTCACCCTCCTCCTGCTCGTACCCGCGTAAAAGTCCGTCGTGTTGTTGTTGTTCTCGGTAAACCTCTTCTTCGTCTTCCACCATCGTCTTCTTCTTTTTCTTTTCTTTCTTTAACTTCTTCTCTTCGTCTTCTTGTTGGCTTTCATCTGCGGGTACCGCCAAATACTCTCCTCCTCCTTTCTTGCCGGGTTTAACACTCGTCGTAAAACTCTTTTTATTGCGATAGCTATTAATCGCGACGTTATACGCGTTCACCAAAGCGCTGTCGTTCCATTCGTCTCCGCTTCCTACTCGAACTGATTGAGATTGAGATTGTTGTTGTTGCTTCTTCTTCGTTCTCGCGTTGTTAGTATTATTATTAATCCGAACACCAACCGTTAGAGAGCTCTCTTGGTCTGCTTCTTCCTCTTCTTGTTCTTCGTCGCCTGAAGACGTCCCGGTCGCTTTCATCGTCCGGTCGTCAAAAAGAAAAGTTGTTCGTTGTGAATTGGAAAAATGAAGCATTTTCGCCATTTTTTCCTCCCTTGCTTGTTGTTTGTCCGTCTCTTTTGTCGACTCTTTAATGTCGTCATAATGCTCGAACAACTGATCAAATCCTACCCAGAGGTGACGCGTGCACACGTCCTCTCGAAAATCGACCCGACTTCTCTGATGTTGTTGCGAAGAACCAGCCGTTGCGTCCAACAGTTTGTGGATAGAAATTCGTCTTCTTCTTTAACTTCTTCTTCTCAAACATCGTCGTCGTCGTCGTTGGGAGTGTTGTCAACGACGCATCATCATAAATTCAAACCGTCCGAGTTCGCGTCTTCGATTCATTTGATTGAATATGCCATCGAATGCGGATGTCCGATCGACCGCACGAGATTCGCGACGTTTGCGGCGAGATTTGGAAATATCGATGTGATTCGATATTTAGTCGTCGAGAAGGATTTGTGCGAGTGGGATTGGCGAACGACGCAAAAAGCGTGCGAGTTTGGACACGTCGAATTATTGAAATGGTTATTGGAGAAAGGGTGTCCGATTAACGATTTCGCTTCTATTGCAGCCGCACAGAACGGTCGAGTGAACGTGTTAGAGTTTTTGGAAGAGAGGAAAATTGTGAAACCGGGGAGATGGTCGCCGAGAGCGCTCGCGCGCGCGTGTCGAAACTTGCACTTGAACGCCATCGATTTTCTCTTGCAGAGAGGATGTCAATGGGACGACGATTGTCTGTTCGAGGAGGTTTTAGTCGGGGCGGCACTCACTAAAGGTCGGTTGGACGCGTTAGAGTGGATATTAGAAAAAGAGGTGTGCGAGACGACGGATTTTTGGCCGCAACACTGCGAATACGCCGCGAGACTGGGACATTTGGACTGTTTGCGTTGGTTAAGAGAGGTGCCGAAGACGAAGTGGGACAGAGAGCAAGTCATTCGTTTGAGCCGAGAGGCTGGTACGGACGGTAGTTTGAAATGTTTAGAGTACGTGATGCAATCGGAAGAGGGAGAGAATGAGGTTCGACGAGAGTTAGATTAGAAAATGTTATAGCTATAAATACAACATACTATTCATACTATTACTACCGCTTCCCCGGCGTCTCCGGTAATTTCGACACGCTCTCTTTGTTGCTCGAAAACTTCTCCTCGAGCATCTTCCCGAGTCTCTCCCCTTGCGTTTTCATATTTTCGCGAACTTTATATTTCTCGTCCAACTGTTTCGCTTTCTCCAATGCAATCTTCCCGTTCTCTTTCACTTTCTCGTCGATTTTGTACTTTCGGTTGAGCGATTTCGCTCGTTCCATCGTTTTAATCACCGCGGTCCCGCTGATTTTTGATACGCTCGACGCGATTCCTTTTTTTCTCGTCGACGCGTACGCCATCGAAGACGCCCAGCCGATTGCACCGAAAGGGCCCATCGTTGCAAATCCAATCATCGCTCCCGCAGCGGCAGCGCCAGCGACGACGTTCGTTTTCGTATCATCATCCTTACCTCCTCCTCCTCCTTCACTACGACTACTCAACGTCTCCGCGCGGTCTCTGTACTCCTTCACTTTCCTCTGCATCTGCTCGATGTCGTTTTCCTCCATCGAAGATTTCTCCCCAATCCTCGCGTGTGCGATGGCATCTTCCAAAGCTCGCGACGCGTCTTTGTACAGTTTGCACGCCAAAGCATAGTCGCCGTCGAGATCGTGCTCTACCGCGCGCAAGGAAAGATCGAGCGCGATTTCGCACCGCGTTTTGTTCATTTTTAGAAAGAGAAGAGGTCTGCGTGTGTGCGATTTAATATAAGTACGAGCTCTACATTAATGACTACATTCAACAACATGTGTGATGACTACTAAATCTCTCTACTATCGCGCTAATATCCGATGTTCATTTCCTCCCTCGTCCTCGTCCCCGTCCTCGTCCTCTCCCTGCACCAGCACCAGCACCAGCACCAGCACCACCTCCACTTCCGTCTTCTTTCGGCAATCGATTTAAACTTTTGTTCGTCGGCATGTCTTCGACGAGCAACGCGTCTAAATTTAACGATTCGGGTAAAATGTAATACCGAATGGTGTTCCCTCGAATGGAGAGATGGTCGAGCGTTTGCGGGTTCCGGCCTTTGACGGTGAGCTTGACTGATTTTAAGTGCGTGTTCATGCTAATGTCTACGCCTGTGATTGTTTTTGTTGTTTCAATGAATGTGTTGTTAAAGAAAAGAAGGTCAGCGGGTTTGCAACGACTACTACTGGAGGAAGAAGAAGAAGACAAAGAAGAAGATCTTTAAAAGCGGCTGCGCGCGTTGTGAGAAAAACACATCAAAATTTGAATCGAAATTCACGCGAACTTTTGAAGAAGCGCGTACCTAAAATAGTCCCCGAACACGTCGTCCCGTTTTTTAATTCGATCGTCACCGTTTCGTTGTTTAACTTTTGGAGAAACTTGACCAGTTTCATCGTTCGCGTTTTATATTGTTTATTTAGTTAAGCAGTTCTTTTGCCCGTATGAATTTTGAGGAATGTGTCTGTCTTTTCCTTTCCTTCATTTTTCTTTCATTTTTTCTGCAAAAAAGACTGTTAAAAAATCTCCACACACGACAAAAGAAATGTTTTTTGCATCATCATCATCACCTTCAGCGCGAGCGTTGTGTCATCAGTATCGAACGAGAAGGAGGAACCAGCGGGAGCATCATCGACGAAAGAAGTTTCAGCGACCGAAAGAGCAGCGGCTATTATTAGGAGTAAGAATTAGAGCGATGATTGGAAACGACGATGAAAAAGATGATGATGTTTTTTTTGCTCTCGGAACTGTGAAGGAGGAAAAGAAAAAGCAAAGAAGAGAACGAAAGTTTGAAGAAGATCCATCGATGACGAAAGCTTTGGTCAATTTATACTTTATGATTACATTCCTTGGCGTTTCTGTGTTTAGTTCTTCATTTCTGGGTATTTTGGACGATCATAATAACGGTCGTAAAGAGATCTCTCTCGCGCGCGTCGTCGGCGCGCTCGCGGGAATGTTTATAACCAACACGAGCTCGAAGCGAGTGGGCCAAACGCGAGCGCGGAAAGTCGCGATGAAAGGTTTGTGCCCAGGATGCGACGAGGAAGTGTATACTTTTTTTGATAACGAAGAGAAAGGGGAGGGAAGAGGCTCGATCGTAGAGCACGAGTGTCACTGTTGCGGAGCGCAGTTGGTTTTCGAGAGCAATCGTGAGAGCAATCGGGAGGGACGAATCGTACTGATTGCGAACAGTCGATTAAACGCGAACGATTAGTATGAAATAGAACAAAACAAGAGAAGGAGCACGTGGTTTTAGGAGATAGAGCGTAATAGTCTCATGTATTATTATATATGTAATTGTAGTACCTACCAGTAGGTACACTGAATAATCTTATTAGTAAATTATAATATTGTTTTTATGTGAAAAAATGTGTCTCGCTTCGCTGGTTTTTATTGTTTTTTAAAAAAGTTTTACACGGAAGGCGTCTCTCTTCTTTCCGTGCTTCCGTCGTGACCGTCTGAACCTTTATCCGATGAGTTATTGGTGTTATAGATGTCGTTGTCCATACCATCTTTGCTTTCGTTGCTCGATCGTCCTCGGGATCCTTTCTCGTCCGAGGAGGTGAGATTATTGAGAGAGCCGCCGAAACCGTCGTCGTCGTCGGACGTCGTGTTCAACTCTTTCGAAGAGCTTTTGCTTTTGTCGTTCGAACCACCTTTTTCGTCGGAGGATTGCTTTTTGCTTGCGCTTATATCGGCAACACCACCGGCGGCAACAGTCGCGGTTGATGTCGGTTTCGCGCCAGCTTTCTTTTCGCCCTCGCGTCTCATCTTTTCAATCACTTCTTGCTGTTGCTCTTTGCTCAAAGATTTGTCCAACTTCACAAACTGTCCTCTGACTCTCGGCCTAGACTCGGCCAGCTTCTGACGACTCTCGTACCTAACCTTCTTTTCGAACTTCCGTTCTCTGCGCTTCTTCAAAAATCTCGCAATCGCTTGCGCCCGACGGTCCGCGCACGTCGACACGTTGTTGTTGTTATTGTTACTATCCTTCTTGTTCGTTCTTCCTCCGTTGTTTGTACCGGTAGCAGTATTATTCCCCGCACCATTCGCACCACCCATGTTATGACTCATATTCATATTTTGCATGTGGTTGTGCATTTGATGATGCGGATGTTGCGTTGCTACGGTGCTCGCTAAACCTTGGAAAAAATTATTCACGTATTCGCTCTGCGGCGGAAACGATTGCATCGGGAACATCATAAACGGATTGTGCTGACCGTGCGGCGGAGGGAACCCAAACGGTTGCATCGGTGGCATCGCGCCCATTACACACATGTGTGCAGCGAAGTTAGGAAACTGTCCAGGAGCGGCGCCGGGTACACCGGGCGAGTTCGACATTTGGCGCATGAGATGCTGCTGCTGCGCAGCCATTTGCTGTTGCGTGTGAAACAAATACAACGCGTTTTGATGATGTTGCTGCATCGAATGCAACTCTCTCGCCTTGCGCATTTCTTCTGTTTCGATTGACCCAGTCGGTACGGACATGGTTAATCCGACGTTACCAAAGTTGTTGTTGTTATTATTATTATTATTATTCATCGTCATCATCATCTTGTCGTTCTTACCACCCGCGGTCGTCTTGGCGGCTCTCGTCGGTGTGCCGTTTCCTTTCTTTTGCGCCGACGTTGTTTTCTTACCTTTTGCCGCCGCGACTTTCTGAAACTGAGTTTGCATCTTCTGTTGCGTCTTTTCGATAATCCCGTGAAACGCCGAGCGCGACTGTGATCTACGTAAGGAGGCGTTCGAATCCATGGCGGAACCGGCGAGCGCGAGTTGCAAAAGCGCAGTCGGGCCATCGTGTTCGTTCATGAGCTGGACGGCTAAACCTGGATGGTCTTTGCCTTCGGCAGCTTTAGCACCAACAGCGGTGGTTACTTTCGTCGCACCATCAATCGTTGCGAGTTTGCCTTCTAAACCGGCTTCGTCGGAACCAGAACCGCCGGAGACTTTCTTGGCGCCGGCGGAGGAGCCGCGCAACGAACGTTTCTTTCTCGTCACCGTCGGTGGTTTCAAATCAGATTCGGTCTTGTCGTCCTCCGCGGAAAAGCTTCTCGATCGATTTCGTCCACCAGCACCCGAACCTTCGTCTGAACCGTCGCCGTCGTCGCGCGTGTGCGTTCGATTGTTTCTCCAACGCTTTTCGTCGTTTCGTCGTCGCTCGTTCCCAGCCGTAGCCGCCGCTCGTCGCACTTTCAAAACGTCCGCGTCTAACGGCGGACTGCTGTTCCCATCAACTTGTTTTTGTTGCAAATTGTTCTTTGCGAGTCCCCCGACGTCGTTTGCACCATCGCTCGTGGTTGGAAGAGCGGTGGTCACGCCGCCGCCCGCATCTTTCGTCTTGTTCTTCTCGTCCGAGGCGGTGGTCGTCGGCGCGACTGCAGCCCCGGTGGCGTTGTTCACACCATCGCTCGATTTCTTGCGTAAATCTTCTTCCGAAGATTCGTTGTTAATCAACTTGACGGTAGTTGGACCGGAGCCACCGGAACCGTTTCCAGATCCGCCTCCTGAACCGCCGGCGGAACCTTCTTTCGTTTCTCCACCGTCAGCTTTTACCTCCCCGTTTGGATTGGCGAGATTCTTTGCGGGATCGACTTCTGTCGCATCGTTTTCTTCCTGCTGCTGCTGTTGCTGCTGCTGCTGTTGCGGCTGCTGCTTTTCGGCTTCAGAAGACGAAGAATTATGCGAACGCAACAAGCGTTTGTGCGAATACACCACGTTTTCAACTCTTCGAAAGGACAACGGCTTTTGTAAAACTTCGTTTGAGTTTGTTTTTCCTTGAGGAGTATTATCATTCGTCTTTAAGCGTTTGGAAGACCTCGTCGTCGTTGCCGCCATTTCTAAACTCCCACCGTATTCGTTCACTAAGTCGTTCCCGCTGCCGTTCCCGCTGCCGCCACCTTCTCTCCGCCCGGAATCGTTGTTCGAATCATACTGCGCCACCGTGCTCATGACAATCACCGGCACTTCCTTCAACTTCTCGTTCTTTTTCAAAACCCGCTTCACCTCGTCAATCTTCACCTCTGGCATCATGATATCCGCCAAAATCAAATCGATATCCTTCTTCGAATCTCGATCTAAAAACTCCAGCGCTTTCTTCCTGCTCGACGCCGTGTGCACCTCCGTCGCGCCCGCTCGCAAAAGCATAGATTGCACCTCCAACAGCGTCGGAACGTCGTCTTCGATTAACATCACCGATAACTTTTCCTTCTTTTCTCCTTCCCCTCGGTTGGCGTTCACGTCGTTGATGTTATTGTTATCGGAATTATCGTTATTAGTATTAGTAGTAGTATTGTTATTGTTCTCGTTGGAGCCAGAGTTTGATTTTTGTTGCGACTGATGCATCATCAGTTGGTGTTGTTTTCCTCTTCCTTTGGGCGATAAAATATCTGCCGCCGGCGGCACCTCTTTTTTCACCAACGCTTTAGATCGTTGCGAGCGATGATTTCCTTTCTTTTCCGAAGTTACATTCGCATTGGCTCTTCCTTCAAGATCGGCGAGTTTCACCGCGTCCTCCTCCTTGATCGCGCTTTTGGATGCTCGCGTTGAGGGCATCTCGTCGCGTCTTCCTTCCTCTCTGAGTTACGTTTAGGATTATAAAATCAAACACTCAAAGGTCGACGACAACGGGCACTTTTCGGTTCCACAACCACGTGTAAAAGCGCTTCTTTTCAAACAAATTATTTTCTACTAAATGATACGAATCGAATTCCGTTCCGTCTTTCAAGAACGCGAACTCGCTTCGTCTGCCCTTCTTATATCAATCGCGGGAGAAATATATATCGCGCGCGTTCGAAATTTATATATATCTACTCCTTTTGATCGTTGTGATATATATAATATAAGAGAGGGGGTGTGAGCCAGGTATGAAGCATTTTCGGGGCCGGGTAATTCTTTCACCCCATCTTCCCATATTTTCTCATAAATATCTTCCCTGACATTTTTTTTGGTTTTGCGGCCGCTTTTTACACACTTGATTCTCTGAAAAAAAGGCAGAACCCAGAAATAATAACGTTATGCCGTTCTTCTTGTCTCTCTGCCTCTCCATTTCAAACGTCGCTTTGTTTTTCCTCTTGGGGGAGACCACACAACAAAGAAGAACAAAGATATGGAGGAGTTGAGCTTCCATCCGTCGTCGTCTGCGCAAACGCCTCCTCCTGGCGGAGATCAACCAACGCATCAACAACAGGAGAACAACAACAACAATAACAATGGTTTCTTCAACGCGATGCCGCAACTTCACCACCACCAATACTTCCAACAGCCGTATCCTCAACACTTTAATCATCAGATGCACTACCCACAATCGCGATTCATGCATCATCCTCATCATCATCCGTTCGGGAACGTGCAAAGAGGAACACAATTTTCCCCTCGAGCTCGAGTCGGGGATTGGGTGTGTCCGAACAGTTGCGGATTGGTGTTTTCCAGCAAGACGAACTGTTTCAGGTGTGGGGTGTTGAAGCCTCCCGGATCGGTACGTTTAATACCTTCATATATGCGTTCGTCAAGGAGCGTCT
>Ga0115000_10005546_pt1 | contig 10103 bp, 8 predicted proteins | sample ArcticOcean_MG_C_6_FD_89690 | JGI IMG/M metagenome (GOLD analysis project Ga0115000, IMG submission 89690) | Marine microbial communities from western Arctic Ocean - ArcticOcean_MG_CB8_128 | ecosystem: Environmental > Aquatic > Marine > Oceanic | place: Arctic Ocean: Canada Basin | collected... | reverse complement strand
CTGTATTATTTCTGAATTTAAAGATTAATAGAGTTAAATTTGGGTTACTTGGCCCAATCTTAATGGTTCGGGGTCCAGGGCCCAAGCACTGGGGAGCCCCTTTATCGCACCACGCCTCTCTATAACCGAGACTATAACCTTGGATTGGTGGATTTAGGGGTTGGACTTAAAGATATTTAAATGGTTTGGAAAGCGTCACTTCTCTACTCTTTTCTTTGTAAAAACCTTTTGATCGATATTCATCCGTATGCATATAACAAAAAATCTTAGCTAAATTTGAACCATGTTCAAACGAAAATAACCTAGAATGAGGCATTGCATGTGGTTGAACAAACCAACGAGTAAGTGCTGAAACATTTACAAAAGTTGTTCCACCATATCTTTTTTCAATGTGTGATTTGTTACCATGACTGTCATCAGGATTAGTATGAGTATGCCCACCTAGCCAAAAATCTACTTTCCCAGGATTTGCATTTAACCAATTTTCGAACTGTCCTTTACCTTGGTTACCGCCAACCCAATAGAGATAAGAAGCAGCCTCAGGAGTGCCTTCAGCGTAAAAACCATGATAGTCTGTGCACCAATTACCTTTTGAATCTTTTTTCATTCCCTCCCATTCTCCTGTTGCAACTGTCGTATCTCGCAATAGATAATGATGTGCTGTTACTATGATTTTTTCTTTATGGTTGCCTTCTACTTGATCAACCCACCAATCAAAAGTGTCCTGTGTCACCACACCTCCAGGATTTCCACCAAGTTCACCTCGGCCTTTTTTTTGAGTTTTTTCATTCACGTCACTCATCATTAGAAACCGGATATTACCTACATCAAAGAAATAACGCTCAAAAGTTCCCGTCACGGGGTATGTGAAGTTTTTGTGGTCAACTCCTGAGGTTTTTGAATTTTCGCCAATTGGATCTATCCATTTTCGGAACCACAGCGCTTCAGGTTCATTTGGTGCATTTCGATCATGATTTCCACAGATTGTATAGATATCTTCTCTCTTGTGCTTCTTTAAAGCACCAAACTGACGGACAATCTCAACACCCTCATCCTCAGAAGGTAAACCAAAAGAGGCGCTAAAATCACCAACATTAATACCAATATCCCAATCCATATCACGTTCAGATTGACGGATCGCATCTCCAAGACTGTCACGACCATTTTTTTTGTCAATTGAAACGTGTGCACATCCAGAGGTCCAGATTCTCAAAGTTGATTTCTTGATCATAGCAAACAATGCCTTTCATGGAGATAACAATTGATTAAGTTAGAGTCAGTATAAAATTAAATAAACATCTTAAATCACATCATTTGATTTATTAGTCATAAAAATAATAACCCCCACTGATATTGCCATAAAGACTGCTGCAACTGGGCTAGTAAATAAAAAGAACGGATCATTGCCTGACGCAGAAAAAGCTTGCCTTGCACTATCTTCAAGTTTTCCACCTAAAATAAAGGCAATAACAAAAGGTAGAGGTGAAATTGATAAACTTCGCATAAAAAACCCAAGGACACCAAATCCCAGAGCAAACAATATTGCCTCCATTCGAGTTTCTTGTACATAAATGGCAGTGAGAGTAAGAAGTAACACGACGGGCAGAAGAAACTGTTTAGGAATGTGTATCATAACTCCCATTGAACGCATAAAAATTCCACCAATCGTCCAGTTTAGTATATTTGCTAGGAACATCGTAGTAAATAAACCAAATGCAATAACGAGTTCCGGATTTATGATGTCTGGTGTGAACTTAAATACGGCTGGACCTGGATTAAAACCACCTATGCTATCCGCGGCTAAAATTAAAAAAACAGCTGCAGCGTTTCCAGGAATACCAAGCGATAAAACTGGAATTAAATTTGCCCCTGAAACTGAGGAATTAGCGGCTTCTGTGGCTGCTATACCCTCAGGAGCTCCATCCCCAAAGTTAGGCATGTCATCAGTTTTGTTAATATCATAACGTCTCTTAGCAACAGTATAACCAAGGGTCGCAGCAAGAGTTGACCCAATTCCAGGCAAAGCGCCAATAGCAGTACCAATCACAGCAGATCTAGCAATATAAGGAGCTAATTGACGTATATCTTTAGTACGCAGCTGTTGGTCTCCACTTTGATAGTTCTGCTGAATAGTGCCTTTTGATCGATTCTCGATCCAAAGCTCTTCAAGTCCCTTGAATACAGCTCCAATAATTAAAACACCTAAAACTGCAGTAGCTATTGGAAATCCACGTGAAAGTTCTTGAGTTCCCATAGATAGACGTGGGTAAAAATCTTCTCCTGTACCAATGTAAACTGCTAACAAACCTAGACCTGCAGAAACCAAACCTTTTGCAGGAGAACCTCCAACTACGGCAGCTATGAAAGATAAAGATAAGATTAAAAGAGCAGTTTTTTCAGGTAAATCCAGATAAGATTCGACAATAATAGCAAGAAATGGAGCACAGACAAACAATACAAGATCAGAAAATGTATCGCCGCTAACTGAGGAAAAATGTGCGACTCTAAGCGCCTTTTTTGCCTTTCCTTTTTGCGCCATTGGATAACCATCAAGGGTTGTTAAATATGCATCAGGGGTGCCTGGAGTGTTAAACAAAATAGCCGGTACAGCCCCGCCAACAGTTGCTCCTTTCATTATCCCAATCAAAAACCCCAGAACAGGCAGTAATGCGTCAGGTGAATAGCCAAAAGCTGATATTAAAATTGGCAAGGAAATAGCCATTGCCACAGGTCCAGCTAGGCCTGGGGTCGCCCCAACCACGATACCTAATAGAAAGCCGCAAAAAATCATTACTAACGTGATTGAAATAGGTATACCAAAGAAATCAAAAAGTTCAGGTCCTTGAAAGACTGCTGTAATGCCTAGCCAAATATAGTCTAAAACTCCCATTAAACATCACCATTTGGTGGCAGAAGAAGATCATCGAACGGAAAATCATAAATTAAAATTAAAATTATAGTTGCTAGTATCGCGACTCCCACGCTTACAACCGATAAGCGACTTTCCACTTGCGCGATTAGGCCTGCAATTAAAACTACCCCACCTATAAAATAACCAATATGTTTCCAAGGAATGGTGTCACGCAGCAAACGATACTCCAACGGTTCAATTAATGTCATATTAACTGCAGCTACCAGAAAAGGTCCAGAATAACGCATAATTAATAGGCTAAGAAAAAGTATCGAAAGAGTTCTAATTATAAACTTAAAATTTGAAGCCATTATATTAGGTTGTTTACGGGTGTTTCGTTCAAACGTAATAAGAACAAATCCACCAATTAGAATAAATAAACCAGCAATACTTGGTGCCATTGCATCACCAATAGTCAACCTTCGTCGAACTTTTTCAATAATACCGCTGTCTGTGTCAAGTGGAATCCAAATAAAAACTACCACTAATGAAAAAACAATGCAGGCTAGACCAAGAAGCAAATTGCTACGTGATTTCTCTGGCATAATTGATCTCACTAAATAAAAATTAGGCCTAACATATGTTAGGCCTAAGAAGTTATATATTATTCACTGACAGCCTTTTGTAACACAGCTGCTCCAGCATAACCATTCTGTAAGAAAGTATCGAGCTCAGGACCTTTTATTGTAACTGCACCACCAAATACCTTGTTGATAATTTTGGTGATTTTTGCTTCTTGATCCGTAACAACTGAAGCAACTGCATTGCCCAAAGCCAATTGAGCTTCTGCAGGCATTCCACCAGGTCCAACAAATACAAAATATCCATCTCCATTAAAAGGGACGCCCAAGTCACTTAAGAGGGGCGCATCCGGTGTCGCGGTTAAGGGTTTTGAAAGAGCAGATGCTAGCTCCACTAAATCACCAGCAGCAACACCTTTTGCTTGAGGACCAGCAACGAAACCTACATCAACATCGCCAGCATTGATAGCATCAAGAGCTGCTTTACCACCTTTGTAGGCAACGACATTAAATTTCACCCCATTTGCCTCTTCCATCAAGAAAACTATATCTGAAAGTCTTGGGCTCATAGTGGCTAATCTAATTTCTTTACCTGCTTTAGCGGCAGCAATTACATCATGCATAGTCTTATAACCGTCTGATGAACGGCCAACGATGGCTAATTGAAAACCAGCAGTTGTTGAAAGTCCTGTAAAATCAGACGCTTCAAGGCCTGCATTTGCAACAGCCAAATTATACCCCAATGCTTCTGTTACGGCCATCCCGATTGCAGTACCATCATTTGGCATTTCAGATAAGGCTTTTAGCATATTTACTCCACCTTTACCTGTAACCTGCTGAGGAATAAATTTCCAACCAAGTTTTGTTTCGAGCTCTTCAGCGATCATCCGTGCCTGCGTGTCTGCTCCACCACCAGCTTTAAAGGCAATAAGAAGTTTAATTGGACCTGGAGGGTTCCAACCTGACGCAAATGACCCTGACGCAATGGCTAATAGACCAAGTGCCGCGATACCAATTTTAATAATATTTTTCATATTTTTTTCCCTAAATTTGATCTGCCTTCAATAAAGACGTTTTTTACTTGACAGGTCAAGTAAAAAGTTGACTGGTCAACTAATCTCTGTCACTAATTAATTAAACTTGGAACAGAAAATGACAAAAATAAAACTAGATATTGAAGAGAACTGGGAACTTCCACTCAGCCAAATGATTACCTATCGACTGTCACGGGTACATTCCAAAGTAAGCGCGCAAGCCTCTCGGATTCTACGAAAAAATTCGAAACTTTCTCTAATGCAATGGCGCGTTTTTGTATCAATCATTGCTATTGAAAAAGCGACTCATTCCAAAATTATAGCAAAGACAGGCCTAGATGGTGGCCAACTCAGCCGCTGTGTGCGTACAATGATCGCAACTGGACTTTTGGAAGCAAAAACGCACGATGCCGACTCCAGGCAGCAATATTTATCAATAACTCAAAAAGGTAGGCAGGTTTATAAGGAGGCGCGGCCCTATATGCGCCGCAGACAATCTAAATTTATCAAAGCGCTGAGCGCTGAAGAGCACGAGGTATTGTCCAGAATTCTATCAAAACTCGAAAAAGTCACTGAGTCTGAGAAATTTCTAATATGACCTCAAACCTTCTTGTCATCATGTCCGATGAACACCAAGCCCGTGCAATGGGTTGCACTGGGCATCCGTCTGTTCGAACACCAAACTTTGACAAACTAGCCAAACGAGGAATGCGGTTTACTGATGCCTACACGCCATCGTCAATCTGCGTGCCGGCACGGGCCAGTTTTGCAACAGGACGCTATGTTCATCAGACGCGTCTCTGGGACAATGCAATGCCATATGACGGCTCTATTCCGGGCTGGGGACATGCCTTGCAAGAAAAAAAGATTCCTGTGGAATCAATTGGCAAACTTCATTACCGCGCTGAAGAAGACCCAGCTGGATTTGATGTTGAGCATATCCCAATGATGGTTGCTGGCGGTGTTGGAATGGTCTGGGCTTCTATCCGCAAAGAAGATGAACGCGTTTATCCCAAGGGAAGAATGCTGGGCGATTACATTGGTCCTGGCATCAGCAAGTATACGGATTATGATGCTGCAGTGACGGCTCGAACACAGCAGTGGTTTGCAAGCAAGGCTGCGTCAAATGATACCCAACCTTGGTGTCTTTATGTTGGTCTGGTTGCACCGCACTTTCCTTTGGTTGTCCCACAGGAGTATTATGACCTTTACCCGTTCAGCGACCTACCAGCCGTTAAATTGCACCCAAAAAACGGCTATCAACGTCATCCGTGGGTGGAAAAACAAAATGCAATGATGGACAGCGAAGCTAAATTTGAAACTGATGAGGAACGGCTGAGGGCAATTGCCAGTTATTATGGATTGTGTTCTTGGCTAGATCACAATGTAGGCAAAATACTAAATGCACTTGAAACATCTGGCTTTATGGAAAACACCACTGTTATCTATACCTCAGACCATGGCGATAATGTTGGCGCTCGTGGCTTATGGGGGAAATCAAACCTCTATCAGGAAAGCGTATCTGTCCCAATGATTATGGCAGGGCCAGAAATTGCACCGGGAACTTGTGATACGCCTGTAAGCTTAATTGATTTGTCAAAAACAATCGCAATGCATTTTGGTGCAGATATAGCTTCATCCAACGACACAAAGTCACTGGCTGAAATCGCCAAAAATGCCCCTGATCCCGACCGCGTGGTATTCAGTGAATACCACGCTGTTGGAGCGGTGTCTGGCGCATTCATGCTGCGCAAAGGGCGCTGGAAGTACAACCACTATGTCGGCTTTGCACCAGAGCTATTTGATCTCAAAGACGACCCCGAGGAACTGGTGAACCTTGCGGATGACCCAGCCTTTGCCAGCACCTTAGTGTTGCTACAATCAGATCTAAATCAGATATGCAATCCTGACGAGGTAAACGCACAAGCCTTCGCTGATCAAGCCACAATGATAGAATCCTATGGTGGGCCAGAAGCAGCTCTTAAACTTGGTGCTCCTGGCGCAACTCCTCCTCCGAAAGTGACTTTATGACAATGAAACTTACAATTTTAGGCTCCGGATCACCCGAAGCATATCAGCGGCGCGCTTCCACGGGTTACTTGTTGGAAGTTGGCGAAGACAAGATATTGTTTGATTGTGGTGGTGGCGTTGTAGACAACCTCATTCGATCAGGCCGCTTGCCCAAAGACATCACTCATTTGTTCTTCACGCATTACCATTCCGATCATATGATGGACTACGCCCGATTAGTCCATGCAGCCTGGGACGAGGGCGGTGCACCTATAAAAGTATTTGGCCCCAAGCCTTTGGCAAAAATCAACGAAGGCTATTTTGGCTCAGACGGCGTCCTTCAAAACGATTTGCGTGCCCGGACAGAAAACATACCAAGCCAGCAAGTTTGGGTTGCCCGTGGCGGTACACTGCCACGTCCATGGCCAGCACCTGAAATCACTGAAATCGAACCAGGTTTCGCTTATCAAGGCAATGGTTGGTCACTTGGATCAGCACAGGCAAGCCACGCCCAACCAATATTGGAGTGTTTGGCCTTTGCTGTGGAACACGAGGGTAAGAAATTTGTCTATTCTGGTGACACAGGCATCAACGATCAGGTCAGAGCGTTAAGCCAGAGCGCAGATTTTCTGCTCCACTGGTGTTATCGTGGTAGCGGCGAACAGGTACATCCAGCGCTTATGGCGATGAGCCCAGATCCGGGCGAAGTAGCGCAGATGGCCCAAAGCGTCGGTGTAAAACGTCTTTATCTGACTCATTTTCGTATTCACATGGATTCAGAAGCCGGACATGCAGCGGTCCGGAGTGACTTGGAAACTCATTTTAATGGAGAAGCAGGCATAATTGAGGATTTACAAAACTTTGTAATCTGATCAACTTTACAAATCCATTCATTCGAGACAAATTTAACTATTGCCCCATATCGCCGTAAGATTGAAAGCAGGTACTAAACATGACGCAGAACCAAGTATTTGGATACGCCGACCGTCTCCACATCAATCCAGGGCAGACCATCAACTTTCATGTTAGCAGTGAGGGTGACGAACACTTCAGCGCTTCGCTTGTCCGAATCGTCAACGGTTGTGTGGATGGCGAGAGTAATACCTATCAGGAAATCCCTATTCTGTCGGATTTCGAAGGTGAATACACAGGACGCCAGAAGGCTGTTTATGCTGGGTCATATGCTGAAATTGACTTGGCCAACAGTTTTGCGAATGCAGATGCACATACTGTTCAGCTTCATATATATCCGACAAAGCTGCGGGGTGGTGGCCAACAGACGATCGTTTGCCTTGAAGGCAAGGACGGACAAACTATTGAAATCGGATTTGAAGATGCGCGACTGTCAGCGCGCCTGAACAGTTTGCAAGGCCAGACTAAATTGACGTTGACAGAGCCTCTTACAGAAGAACGGTGGCACTTGTTAGCCCTCAGTTGGAGCACAGAACAGGGACCTGCAACGTTTCGATCCTGGTGTCTTGAAAATCGATTTCATCAGCCAACGCGGATGAAATACTGCGAAGACACCCAAGAATGTCACGCCCTGAATTTGGGCGATGATGTGTCTGTCTATCTAGCCGCGACCGTTGCCGAACCGGATCGTAACGGGCAAACGATTGTCAGAGACTGCTTTGATGGCAAGATTGATGCTCTTCGGATCGCAAGAGAGTTTCTTAGTAAGGACAACGTAATTGCAGCAGCAGATTTTGCGCCCAATCAGTCAATTCAGGCGAGTTTGAGTGGCATTTTCAATTTCTCGACCTCGACGACAGTTTCTTTTTATAATGAACTGAGCCATGAACAAAAGGGGACGTTCGTCAATCTGCCGCTTCTGGGGGTGAGAGGTGTCCGATGGGATGGATCCGTTCACAACTTTGATGGCGCGACGGATCATTACAGTGCGGTCTATTTTCACTCGGATGATCTTTATGATTGCGGATGGTCCCGCGACTTCAGTTTTGAAATTCCCGATGATCTGAAATCGGGTTATTACGCTACCAAAATAGCCAATGGCGAAGGCGAGACGGATTATATCCCATTTTTTGTTTCACCCCGAGCATCGGCCAAAAAGCGCGCGCCCATTGCCCTGTGGTTACCGACAATGACTTACCTTGCCTATTCTAACGACCGTATGGCCGATAACAGCGAAAAATACGGCTTTGATGTTGCCGGGTGGAACGACCAGATCGAACCCGACATGGAAGGCTATGCTAAGTTGCTCGCTCATCCCGAATTTGGTAGCTCGATCTATGACTACCACGAGGATGGCTGTGGTCGGCATTTCTCTTCCTGGCTCAGACCCATTGTGAACATGCGACCGAAGTCATCCCTTTGGGGCATGACGGCAGATACCCTGATCATTAGTTGGCTGGAACATTTTGGGTTCGATTATGATATCATCACCGATCACATGGTGCATGAAGAGGGTGCGGAACTCTTAAACAAATACGCGACGGTTATCAGTGGAAACCACCCCGAGTACGTCAGCAGTGAAATTCTGGATGCAGTATCTACCTATACCAATGACCTTGGTGGCCGATTTATCTATATGGGGGGCAACGGGTATTACTGGGTCACCGGTGTTGATTCAAATTACCCAGCCGCCGTTGAGGTCAGGAGAGGCGTTGGCGGCTCGGGTGCCTGGTTTTCCTATCCGGGAGAGCACTATTTGCAATCCACAGGACAGTTGGGCGGTCTGTGGCGGCACGTGGGGCGGCCTCCGCAGGAAATATTCGGTGTTGGGACGCGCGGGATGGGTTTTCCCGGCAGTATCGGTTTTACCCGAAATCCTGAGTGGGATGACCCACGGGCCGAATTCTTAACCAAGGGAATCACCGAAGAGTGTCTTGGTGATTATGGCATCATGGGGAACGGTGCGGCGGGAGAAGAGATTGATGCGGTGGATTATGAGTTGGGCACACCTACTCATGCGTTGGTGATTGCAAGTTCCCAGAATCACCCACGTGGCATGATGATCGCAAGGGAAGATCTAAGATTTGTGATACCCGATGAATGGGTGCATTCACAAGTTCGAGCAGATATTACATTCTTTGAAACCGCTTCGGGCGGCGCGGTTCTTTCCTTATCATCGATGACGTGGTGCGGCAGTCTTTCGCACAACAATTTCAACAACGGGATTAGTCAATTGACTGAAAATGCGGTGCGTCGATTTAGTAAACCAGAACCGTTCAGACTCCCATCAATTTGATCGTCCCAGTCTGTTAAAATCTCTCTCAAGTCACTTTGATTGGCTAGTAAAGGAGGCTGTCGTCGACGCAAGGAATGTCGCAACCCATATTCGCTCACTCATCAAACGGTGACAAACTACGATCCTAACGTTTTTCTGACCCTGAATCTCCAGATCTACTGAATAAGCTCAGTTAAGGCATATTTATCACTAAAGCTCTTACGACCAGTCTGAAGCCAATTGATGAGGTGAGGATGGGGATACTGCTCTCACATTTCTTGTATTAGAGTTCCGCTTGCATTGAAGCAACCATCTTTAGAACCCAACGCCTTGGCAAAAGTGGATTGATCCAATTTACCATAAATGAAAACGATTTTTTGTTAACTGCGACTAGCTTACCCGCAATCATAGAATCATATCCAAATTTTGCGCAGGACTCG
>Ga0115000_10005541_pt1 | contig 10108 bp, 9 predicted proteins | sample ArcticOcean_MG_C_6_FD_89690 | JGI IMG/M metagenome (GOLD analysis project Ga0115000, IMG submission 89690) | Marine microbial communities from western Arctic Ocean - ArcticOcean_MG_CB8_128 | ecosystem: Environmental > Aquatic > Marine > Oceanic | place: Arctic Ocean: Canada Basin | collected... | reverse complement strand
TAAGCCTGCTGATCCAGCACCAATAACAACAACATCTGGATTAGATTGGGCAAAAGAAATTATAGGTAAAGTTGCTAATGCAAGACTTGAGAATGATGTTTTTAGAAATTGTCTTCTGCCAATTAATTTCATTTAAAATAATTACTTAACCAAGACCCTAGCACAAAATTAAACGTCGCAACAGCGTCGCAATTACATTCAAACTTTTGATAATTTCTAGATTAGGTTGCATCAACAATGTTGCAAAATAAGGATTATAGAAGCACGGTCCGGGGCACCGGATAACAGAACGCCCTTTCACAATCACCTAGTTCTCTTGATTTATAATGTTGAAAAAGTGTTATATAAATTTATAAATTGATTAGTATCGAAGAACAGAACACATCTTTGAAATAAGGAATATAATGAAAAAAATATTAATTTTTGGAAGTGGAGATCATTCAAGAGTAATTTTATCAGAAATTATTCAGATTAAAGAATATCGTGTTATTGGTTTTGTTGATGAAAACACAAAAAAAGGAACAATTATTGCTAACTACAAAAACAAAAAGTACAAAGTAGTGAGCAATATAAAAGGAATAAATAAATTATTGGATAAAAATACATTTGGTATAATTGGTATAGGTTCAAATTTTATAAGAAAAAAATTTGCAGAAGAAATTAATAAAATTTATAAAAATTTTAATTGGGCAACAATAATTTCAAAAAATAGTGTAATAAGTGAAAATGTTAGAGTAGGAAAAGGTTCACTAATAGTATCTGGTTCAGTTATTAACACTGGAACTAAAATAGGTGAACATTGTTTAATTAATACTTCTTCTTCTGTTGACCACGATAATACTTTTAAAAATTATTCAAGTACTAGACCAGGTGTTACTACGGGAGGAAATGTTGAATTGGGGCAATGTAGTCACCTTGGAATAGGTTCAACGGTCAAGCATCAAACATCGATTGGAGATAATACTATAATTGGTGCACAATCACTGGTTTTGAAAAACTGCAATAAAAATTCTGTATATTATGGAATTCCAGCAAAAAAGATTAGAGACAGAGAAGAAAACTCAAAATATTTATAGATTATTTTAACAAAGACAATGAAGAATGTGGAGGAAGCTGCAAAAAGTAGAGCTTTACATTTAAACAAGTTGAAAAAAAAATATTGTTAAGTTAGTGGGTACCGGGTAACAGAACGCCCTTCACAGTCTTCTAGCTTATTGAATTAATAATTTGAATTATCGTTTAAATTTTTTAAATTTGTAATTAGGTTATAATAATTTTTTAAAATTATAAATTCCACCTAATTTTAAGGGGGTCACCCTTTCGGTAACTCCAAAAAGAGTTCCCCTATAAGTCAGCGGTATACGCTCAAATCCATAATAATGGATTTTTGTTTTTTAACATTTCTTAGTCTTTGATTATTATATCACACCAGTTATGTGTCAGGTGGTGATAAATTCATAATCAACCTCCTTTTTTGTTTTTTAAACAATACCATTTCTAAATATTACATTCAAAATATTTATTTTATTTTACTATAAATATATTTATTGAATACAACTTGGTAAAATAATATGGTTTCAATAATTTTAAAAACTCTTCTCCGTATACTTTTTTCCGTATAAAATTATTGTTAACCAAAAATGTATTTGTGTGCAGGATAAATTTTATTGTTAAATTTTTATTTAAAAATCCAAAATAAAATATTTATTACATAAACTAAAATACCATAGAACATGAACATTAGAATCTTTTCTTTTACTGATTTTTTGTTCCAATTCATTTTAAATAATATTTGTGGAGTAGCTACTAATAAGATAACTCCAATTATAACCACAAGTATTGATAAGATTATAAATACATTCATAAATTTTTTTTATTTTAATAAATCACAATAAATTCAAAGCACGACTCATAGAAGCTTATCATTTAATACATTTACCAATTGAGCCTAAGTTGCATTTTTGTCCATCTACCCAGATAGCGCTATTAAGATTAGCTCCCTCAAAACTTGAATTTAAAATATTTGCACCAGTAAAATTTGCCTCAAATAGATTGCTATTGCTAAAATTTGCTTCAATTAATGATGCTCCTTTAAAATTTACACGTGTTAAATTAGCACTTGAAAAATTAGTTTTTTCAAAAATTCCTCCTTCTAGATTTGATTCATATAAATTTGCTCTAACAAAAGAAGATTCTGCAAAATTACCATTAGCTAATGTTGCGTTCATCATTACACTTTTATCAAATATAACTTTAATAAAGCTAATAAATGATAAGTTTGAATTTGGAATGTAAGATCTGCTTAAATCTTGCCCTTCTGAAAATTGACAATTAGAATAATCTACTCCATCTGTAGGAGCATCATCACAGCCAGCTTTAGCTTGACTTGAAATTACAAAACTTAAAATAAAAATCCATAAAATTTTTTTCATTTTAAGATTTCTTTTTGTATGCAGACTGCCTAACTACAGTAAAAATTGATTTAATTTCAGAAGAAATTTTATTGTTATTTCTATCTAAAAATTTATCTAATAATGTCATATTTCATAGTACAAAATTCTAGCACAAAAAAACTGAACATAATATAATCCTAATTTTTAGGAAACACGTGCTTTTCATTAAATAAACTTAATTATAAAACAAAGATTATAAAAGTCTGATCTAGATAACAAGCAATTGAACACTCCTACACAAGTTTCTGCTTTGTTAAGTTTATAATAAGTATTAATTATTAGTTTATACATTATGTTAATATTTAAATGAAAAATTTAATTAAAAAGCTAGAAGAGCAGGTTACTTTTCTTCAACATGAAATATCTCAAATGAGTGACGAACTTTATTCTCAGCAAAAAGAAATTATAGGATTAAAAAAAGAAATTTTAAATTTAAAGGAAATAATTAATGATTTGGATAATGGAGTTGAAACAAATATATCTAAAGAAGATAAAAAACCACCACACTACTAAATTTTATAATTAATTCATGACACAAAAATATGATGTTATTGTAATCGGTGCTGGTGCAGCTGGTATGATGAGTGCTATTGAAGCTGGTAAAAGAGGTAGAAAAGTACTTCTTGTGGACCATTCAAAAAAGATAGGAGAAAAAATTCGTATATCGGGTGGTGGAAGATGTAATTTTACCAATATCAATACCAACCCAAACAAATTTATTTCCAAAAATCCTAAATTTGTAATATCTGCCTTGAGTCAATACACTCAAAATAACTTTATAGATTTAATCAAAAAACATAATATCAAATTTCATGAAAAAAAATTAGGACAACTGTTTTGTGATGGAAGTGCACAACAAATTGTAGATATGCTGCTTTTAGAATGTCAAATTGCTAATGTCATTTTAAAAAAAGAAATTGTTATTACAGATATCAATAAACAGGCTGATCAATACTTTATTACTTTTGATTCTAACAAATATTTTTGTGATTCATTAATCATAGCAACTGGGGGCTTATCTGTTCCTAAAATTGGAGCAAGTAAATTTGGATACGAAATTGCTAAAAAATTTAACTTAAATATCATTGAACCATTGCCAGGGCTGGTTCCCTTAACTTTTAGTGAAAAAATCCTTGTGAAATGTAAAGAACTTAGTGGATTATCTTTAGAAACAGTTGTTTCTTTTAATAAGATTTTTTTTGAAGAAGGGATGCTATTCACGCACAGAGGTTTAAGCGGACCTTCTATATTGCAAATTTCATCTTATTGGAAACTGGGGGATAATATTAAAATTAACCTTTTGCCAAAAAAAAATATTTTTGAGTTTTTAGAAAATGAAAAAAAACTAAATCCTAAACAAGATATAAATATTATAATTTCAGAAATTCTTCCTAAGAGACTGGCATACATAATTTGTACAGAAAATGATGTGAGTGGTAATATATCCGAAATATCAAATAAATTATTAAAACAACTAAGTAACTCAATAAATACTTGGGTCATCAATCCGACAGGATCTGAGGGTTACAGAACTGCAGAAGTAACTCTAGGTGGTGTTGATACTAATGAAATTTCTTCCAAAACAATGATGTCAATAAAAAATCCCGGATTATTTTTTATAGGTGAGGTTGTTGATGTTACAGGTCACTTAGGAGGGTATAATTTCCAGTGGGCATGGTCATCTGGATTTGTAGCTGGTCAATATGCTTAAGTATTAATTAATAGTTACCCGTTCTTATTTCTTGTGATTCTTTACTTTTGCCATTTTTATCTAAAAATATATTATAAAATTTATCAAATATTTTTTTGATTTCCTAGTAGTGAAATTTGTGCATCATTGCCTTATGTGGCTGACTTTTTATTAAATGTTTTTGTTATGTAAAATTCAATACCACCAAAATATTCATTTTATGCTTACTCAATATATCTCTCAATAACCAGGACTTGTATTGGAATCAAAGGTGCAAATATTGCATCATAAATTTAAATTAAATTCTTTAATTCTTGTAGATATTTGTGAAGATAGCTGGTTTTCGATATATGGTGTAATTGAGAAATTATCATCTATTTTTTGATATGATAAGTCACCAATTTTTTTTGCATACCTCAACCAATTACGCATTATCAAAATATCATTTAATGTTATGCCGTTCAGGCTATCTTTAACTACTTTCTGTGTGTTGTTTGTTTTCTTTAATTTATTATCAATTATAATTTCTTTAGATTTCCACTCATTTCGATATTTCATTTTTTGCTCACCTTTAAGCTTAATTTCTTTATAGTCTGGGTAAGAAATTGCAAATTCTGAACATCCTCTTTTAATGAGTATAGGAATACTTTTGTTTATTTGATCAATAATTAACAATGATATTTTTTTCTTAATTTCGTTAGCTTCATCAAGGCTAAAACAGTAGATCAAACCTTTATAGGTTCCTTTAATGCCCTTTCTCATTTCAATTAAGCATTTTCTAGTATTATTTTTTGCAAGATTTAAAGTATCAAATATAAAAAAAAGTTTAAATAATTCCATTACATTCCTAGGCTCGATTTGAACTTTGTAACAACCAAAACAATATTTTGGTATGATATTATAATTATTAAAAACTTCAAAGTGTCGTTTACATTTTAAATCTATGGTATTTCTTCTATATATTTGAGATAAATTATAATCAATATTGTTTAGGTTTTTTTTTATTATTTCATTAGAATCTTTATAAAAGTTAATTATTTCAATATCAGAAATCATTTTTTTAGAATTAAAATTAAATTTTTTTAATTGTAAAATCTTATTAACATTAACACATGTGCTATCTACTTTCTTTATGGGATCGTAAAAAGTTAATATTTTTATTAAATTATTATACGCTTCGTTATAATCTGGTTTTATTTCGATTGCTTTAGTATAGTTTTTAATTGCAGAATCCCATTCTCCGATTTCATTTAAAGAAACACCCATATTATTGTACGCACTAAAGTATTCTGGCTTAAGTTTGATCGCAGTTTTAAAACAATCAATGGCTTCTTTCAATCTTCCTAGATAATGTAGAGTGCTTCCTTTGTTGTTATATGCTTCAGCAAAATTCTTGTTCAATTCAATTGATTTTGAAAAAAAATCTAGTGCTTTTTCATGTTCATTTAAATCAATATTAATCATGCCTGAAATATTTAATATAAAAGCACTATTTGGGTTTTTTTCTAATAAAATAACTGCTTTTATCCAGGCTTCTTTTGTTAATCCTTTTTTATAAATTGAGACAAGTTTTTTTACTTCTTGTTGTACATTTAAAGGTAATTTTTTTTCCATAATATATTTTTTTTTAATGATAAATAATATAGATGAATTAATATAAAATTAAATTATTTAATGATTTATAACTTAAACACATGAAATTTATTGATAAAAAATTAAACTTTCTTAAGCCTGTAAAAACTGCAGACTTACTAAGATTCGGTGAAAAACTTGATGGTGGATATGTGGTAAATTCAAATATGATGAAAAACACAAATACACTAATCACTTTTGGATTAGGCCCTAACTGGAAATTTGAAATGGAATATTTAAATTTAAATGAAAATAACAAAGTGCATATCTACGACCATACAGTGAGTAGCTACCCATATATTAAAAAAGTTATTAAATATTTAAGAAGATTTATAACTTTTAAAACTAATATAGAGGGATTGATAATACCTATTAAAATTTTAAATGATTTTAAAAAATTTATAAATCATAAAAGAGTAAAATTTTTTAGAGAAAATATTTCTTATCCAATGCAAAACCCCATAGATGCAGATATTGATAAAGTTTTTTCTAGAATCAATGATGATCAAAATGTTATTCTTAAATGTGATATTGAGGGAAGTGAATATGATATTGTTGATCAAATTCTTAAATATACCAAAAATATTAACATGCTGGTATTTGAGTTTCACTGGATATTTAGTGCAGATAAATCCCGATATGTTGGAGACTATAAAGATAATAAATTCGATGGGCATGGAATCTATTCCTACGGTGATGGAACAAAATACATAGGTGAATTTAAAAATGATTTACCTAATGGTAAGGGCATGTACATTTATTCTGATGGTTCTAAATATGAAGCTGTATTTAAAAATGGAAAAGGAATGGGCAAAAAAGGAATATATATTCCAACATTTAAAGAAAAATTTTTTTATGAAACTGTGATAAAATTACAAAAACATTTTGATATAACTCACTTACACGGAAACAACCATTTTCCAAAAACTGCAACTGGCCTTCCCATGATAATAGAAATGACTTTAATAAATAAAAGAAATACTCCTGAAATAAAAGAGTATGTGTATGATTTCCCAATAAAAGGTCTAGATTACCCTAATCAACCGTTTAAGGATGACCTCAGTTTTTCATTTGAAAGATAACAATTGTTAATGAAGATGCGTCAGAATAAATGAATGACAATCTACATTCAAGTTGATAAGTTTTAACATGGAATTTACACCAGAAGTAAGAATAGCGACCGACCCTATTTACCAAAAAATCTCAAAGGTTATGCCTGAGATTGAATGGTCAGTTCATGCTCCTTATATTCATAGAATTAATCAATTAAAAAAAGAAAAAAATGCAATTATACTTGCTCATAACTATCAAACGCCTGAAATTTATCATGGTATTGCAGATGTTGCTGCAGACTCGTTAGCTCTTGCAATTGAGGCTTCAAAAACTTCTGCTGATATAATTGTTATGGCAGGAGTTCACTTCATGGCTGAAACATCTAAGTTAATGAGTCCTGAAAAAAAAGTTTTACTTCCTGATATGACTGCTGGTTGTTCTTTATCATCATCAATCACAGGTAAAGATGTAAGATTGTTAAAAGAAAAATATCCTGGTGTTCCTGTTGTTTCTTATGTTAACACTTCAGCAGAGGTAAAAGCTGAAACAGATATTTGCTGCACATCTGCAAATGCAGTTAAAATTGTAGAATCTCTGGGTGTTAAAAAAGTTATTTTTTTACCAGATGATTACTTAGCAAAATATGTTGCCTCTCAAACTGATGTTGAAATTATTGCTTGGAAAGGTATTTGTATGGTTCATGACCAGTTCACTGAAAAAGAAATACATGATATAAGGGCAAAAAATCCTGGTATTAAAATAATAGCTCATCCAGAATGCCCTCCTGATGTAATTAAAGCAAGTGACTTTGCTGGGTCAACTGGTGGAATGATTAAATATGTTCAGGACAATCAACCTAAAAAAGTTATGATGGTTACTGAGTGCTCAATGAGTGATAATATTCAGGTAGAAAACCCAAATGTAGAATTTATTAGACCATGTAACCTTTGTCCTCATATGAAAAAAATTACATTGCCAAAAATTTTAGATTGCCTAGAAAATGAAACCGGTGAAATCATAATGAATAAAGAGACAATAGAAAAAGCAAGAATTCCCGTTGAAAGAATGGTTGCGATAGGCAGATAATAAAAGTGTCTCAAATTAAATTAAGTAATTATTATATTAAGAACACTGTAAAGCTTGCTTTAAATGAAGATCTATATCCTTCTGGTGATATTACTTCAAATTTAATTAAAAATAATAAGATAATAAAAGTTAAATTAATTTCTAACCAACAAGCTATAGTTGCGGGATTAGAGTTTGCAAAACAAACATTCAAATTAATAGATAGTAAGATTAAATTTATTATAAAAAAAAAAGAAGGCTCAATAATTAGAAAAAATGATGTAATAGTATTAATTGAGGGTAAAGCTGAGAATATTTTAATTGCTGAAAGAGTTGCATTAAATTTTATAAGCCATATCTCTGGGATTGCCACTAAAACCAATCAATTTGTTAAACTGGTTAATAAAAAGTGTAAAATTTGCTGTACTAGAAAAACAATTCCAACTTTAAGAGTAATACAAAAATATGCCGTCAAACTAGGTGGTGGCACTAACCACAGATTTAACCTAAGTGATGAGTTTCTAATCAAAGACAATCATATAGCAAGTTCTGATATCAAAACTTTAGTCTCTCTTGCTATTAAAAATAAAAAAAGAAGAAAAATTACAGTAGAGGTTGATAATTTAAATCAGCTTAAGCAAATAATGGGTTTAAAATTTAACACAGTATTATTTGATAATATGAATAACAAAACACTTATAGCGGGTATTAAAATGGCTAAAAAATATTATGAAACAGAGGCTTCTGGAAATATTAATTTAAAAACAGCCAAAAAAATTGCATCTACTGGTGTTGATAGAATTTCAATAGGTAGTCTTACGCACAGTGTATCTGCAATTGATTTTAAATTAGAATTTTAATTTTTTAGATATTTCAGCTTGCGCAGCAGCCAATCTAGCAATCGGGACTCTATAAGGTGAACAAGAAACGTAATGTAAACCTGCGTTAGCACAAAAATGGATACTTTTAGGGTCACCACCATGCTCACCGCAAATTCCAAGTTTAATTTTTTTGTTTTGTTTTCGTCCTTTTTCAACTGCAATTTCAATTAAGTCACCTACTCCATCATCGATTGAAATGAATGGATCGATAGAGAATATTTTATTTTCAATATAATCATTTAAGAACTTACCACTATCATCTCTACTTAAACCAAATGTTGTTTGAGTTAAATCGTTAGTTCCAAAACTAAAGAATTCTGCATGTTTAGCTATATCATTTGCTTTAATGGCTGCTCTTGGCAACTCAATCATCGTCCCAACTAAGTAATCAATTTTAACTTTTTTATTTTTTTGAACCTCTTTTGCAACTCTTATAACTAAATCTTTCATTATTCTTATTTCAGCTTCAGTTGATACTAGTGGAATCATAATCTCTGGAAATGCTGATTTTATTTTTTTAATTTTAAGTTCTGATAGGGCTTCAAAAATTGCTCTACACTGCATTTCATAAATTTCTGGGAATGAAATTCCTAGTCTACATCCTCTATGACCCAGCATCGGGTTTTGTTCATGCAATTCATTTATTCTAGATTCTATTTCTTTTAAAGGAAGACCTACAACTTTTGCAACATCACTAATTTCCTTTTCGGTTTTAGGAAGAAATTCATGTAGTGGTGGATCTAGTAATCTTACAGTGACTGGAAGACCATTCATGATTTTAAAAATTTCAATAAAATCTTTTTTTTGATGTGGTAAAAGTTTTTCTAAAGCTTTACTCCTATCTTCTATTGTTTTAGATAAAATCATTTCTCTAACAGATAAAATTCTTTCCTCGTCAAAAAACATATGTTCTGTTCGACAAAGACCAATACCTTCTGCACCAAAATCTCTTGCAGTTTTTGTATCTAGTGGAGTTTCAGAATTAGTTCTAACTTTTAACTTTCTAAATCCATCAGCCCAACTCATTAATTTCGAAAAATCTCCAGAAATTTCCGGTTTAACTGTTGGGACTTCTCCTGAAATAATTCTTCCAGAAGATCCATCTATTGTAATGATATCTCCTTCTTTTACTTCAGTAGATGACGTTTTAAATGTTTTAGCTTCATAATTAATATCGATTTCGCTTGAACCAGACACGCAGGGTCTTCCCATACCTCTTGCAACAACTGCTGCATGACTAGTCATTCCACCTCTTGCAGTTAAAATTCCTTTAGCAGCATGCATTCCATGAATATCTTCTGGGGATGTTTCAACTCTAACCAAAATAGTATCTT
>Ga0115000_10005539_pt1 | contig 10109 bp, 14 predicted proteins | sample ArcticOcean_MG_C_6_FD_89690 | JGI IMG/M metagenome (GOLD analysis project Ga0115000, IMG submission 89690) | Marine microbial communities from western Arctic Ocean - ArcticOcean_MG_CB8_128 | ecosystem: Environmental > Aquatic > Marine > Oceanic | place: Arctic Ocean: Canada Basin | collected... | reverse complement strand
TATGATTTAAGTCGTGGAAGAATTACTTATAGGTATAAATAGGGTCGTGAAATGAAAGTTCGTGCATCTGTAAAGAAAATTTGTGAGAAATGCCAAATTATAAAAAGGCATGGTGTAATTCGTGTGATTTGTGAAAATCCAAAACATAAACAACGTCAAGGTTAAGGAGAAGCATTTTGGCTCGTATTGCTGGTGTTGATTTGCCCAGAAACAAAAAAATAGAATATGCACTTCCATATATTTATGGGATTGGATTAACTCAATCTCGTAATATTTTAGAAGCATGTAGTATTGATTCAAATCTTCGTGTTCACGAAATAACTGAAGAGCATGTTTTGGCAATTCGTAATGAATTGGCTGATGGGCACTTAGTTGAAGGTGAACTGAGAGGACGTGTATCCCGAAACATTAAGCGATTAATGGACATTGGTGCGTACCGCGGTCTTAGACATAGACGTGGACTACCTACTAGAGGGCAAAACACGAAAAATAATTCTAGAACTCGTAAAGGCAAGAAGGTAACTATTGCCGCTAAGAAAAAATAGCAGGAAGTAAGGAGCGTTAGTTGGCTAAAACCATTAGTAAAAATAAGAAAAAAGTAGATCCTGAAGGTATTGCTTTTGTAAAAGCAAGTTTCAATAATACCCTCATCACACTTACAGATAAATTTGGAAATGCAATTGCATGGGCAAGTGCGGGAGCAATGGGTTTTAAGGGCTCAAGAAAAAGCACTCCTTTTGCTGCCACTCAAGCAGCCACTAAGGCCGCAGAAGATGCGATGGCAATGGGCTTAACTTCAATTGAAGTTAGAGTTAAAGGTCCCGGTGGTGGACGTGAGGCCGCTGTAAGAGCACTACGTGCTGCAGGATTAAATGTAACAACTATTATGGATGTGACTCCAATCCCACATAACGGGTGTCGTCCTCCTAAGAAAAGAAGAGTGTAAGGGTACTATAGATGGCAAGATATACTGGACCTAGAGCAAGAATGGTAAGAAGACTTGAGTTTCCTGTTTTTGAATCTCCTAAATTCTCTAACCTTAGAAAAAATTACGCCCCTGGGCAACATGGACAATCAAGACGTACTAAATTGTCTAATTATGGGATTCAGCTTCGTGAAAAGCAACGTATTAAATATTTATATGGTGTCTTAGAAAAGCAATTTAGAAATTACTTTAAAAAAGCACAATCGTATAGTGGGCCTACTGGACACAAGTTGCTTCAATTACTTGAATCTAGATTAGATAATTCTATTTATCGTATGGGCTTAGCGCCAACGCGTAGAGCTGCTAGACAATTGGTAACTCATAAACATTTTATGGTAAACAACCATGTGGTGAATATTCCATCCTTTCTTCTCAAGCCAGGTGATTTAGTTCAGGTTAGAGATAAGAGTATAAAAATGGATTTATTCCAAGATTCAGTAAGACGTGTTCAAGGTGATAATCCAATGCCATGGTTAACATTGGATAAAGCAAAACTTTCAGGTTCATTTGAAAGTGTACCTGCAAGAGATGAAATTCCTGAGCCGCTCAATGAGCAGTTCGTGGTAGAACTTTACTCTAAGTAAAATTAATTAAAGGATTATTAATTTAGATGGCAAAAAATAAACATTTCGAAGAAATTGATATTAGTATTGAAGAGCACTCAGAGGTTTCAGCTAAAGTTGTGGCTGGACCTTTTAACAGAGGTTATGGTGTAACTATTGGAAATGCTCTAAGGCGTACTCTATTAACAAGTATACCTGGAGCTGCAATAACCTCGATTCGGATTGAAGGTGTATCTCACGAGTTTACCACTATTGATGGCGTGATGGAAGATATTGCTGATATTATCTTAAATTTAAAAGAAGTAAGATTCTCAGCGGTTGAAGAAGGTCCTGAATTAGTATCCGTTGAATTACAAGGTCCTTGTAATTTCACTGGAAAAGATATTGCTAAACTTGCTACAGACTTTGAAGTTCTAAATCCTGATATTCATATCGCAACATTGACTGAAGATAAAACACTTAACTTTGATATTAGAATTTCCAGAGGAAAAGGTTATTCTCCCGCAATGAAAAATAAGCGAAAAGATGATACATTAGATACTATTCCTATCGATGCAATTTTTAATCCTGTAACTAAAGTATCATGGGATGTACAGCCAATTGCAACTTCAACTGAAGGTGATGAAAAATTATTATTAGAAGTTGAAACAGATGGTTCTACTAGTTCTAAGGACGCTATTAATCATGCTGCAGGTATTGCACGTCAACATCTTGCATATTTTATGTTTAATGACTCTAGTGCATTAAAAGCTGTAAATGATGAAGAAATCAGTGAAGCTTTAGAACTTAAATCAATATTAGCTAAAAGTATTGATGAAATGGAACTTTCAGTTAGAAGTCATAATTGCCTTCAAGCTGCTGGAATTAGAACAATTGGATCACTTGTATCTAAAGAAGAGAGTGTTATGCTTAAGTTTAAGAACTTTGGTCGTAAGTCACTTACTGAGTTACAAGAAAAATTAGGCGATTTAAACTTAAGTTTTGGTATGGATATATCTCAGTACCAGGATGCTTAATTATAGGAATTTAAAAGTATGAGACATGGAAAAAAAGGCAGAAAATTAAATAGAACGGCAAGTCATCGAAGAGCTTTGAAGAGTAATCTTGCCGCATCTTTAGTAATTCATAAACGTATCCGTACCACTGACGCAAAAGCCAAAGAAGTAAGGGGCTTTGTTGAAAGATTAGTTACTTATGCAAAAAAAGGTGATGTTCATGGTCGTCGTCTTATTATGCAAAAAATCAATGGTACACTAGGTAAAAAAATAGCAAATATACTGATTCATGATATTGCACCTGTATATGAAGATAGACAAGGTGGCTATACACGTATTATCAAATTAAACAATCGAAAAAATGATAATGCACCTGTATCAATATTAGAATTTGTCGATATAACTCCTGAAATAAATGAAGTGGAAGAATCCGTTGAAGTAGCGATAGAAGAAACCACTGAAGTAGCTGTAGCGGAGTAACAAAGACTTAAGTGAACATTAAGGGTATACGTATATCTATTTATTTAAACAGGGCTTTGAGTTTCATTGCCCTGTTTGCTTTTATTTCTGATTTTGCTTTTTCGCAACTATCTACAATTGATACAAAGTGTCTTTGGATTGTAAGAGATAGTATGAAGAGTAAAGCTGAAATTGATTCTGCCATGATACATGCATATAAAGCAGGGTATGACGTAGTTTTTCTTCAAGTTCGTGGACGTGGTGATGCATTTTATGATTCTAAAATTGTATCTAAAAATGATCTAATAGATAAAGATTTTGATCCGCTAGCATATGCTATATCATTAGGCCATACAATTGGACTGGAAGTTCATGCATGGGTCAATTGTTATATATTATGGTCCAGTAAGTATAAACCTAAGAGTAAAGAGCATCTTTATTATACGCAAACTAATTGGACTGAATCTGATCTCCATGGTAAAATGGATTGGCGTATTAATCTAAAATCCCCTAAATCTCCACAATGGGAGGGTATTTATTTGTCTCCTCTACATCCTGAAGTGAATTTGTATCTTAGAGAAGTATACAAAGAGCTGATAGATAACTATAATATTGATGGAATTCATTTAGACTATATACGATTTCAGGATGAATTCTATGGTTACAATCCAAGAGGGCGAGCTGAGTTTGAAAATATTTATAACATTGATCCACGAGATATCGTAAGAGGAATTATTTCTACTCGGTATGGCTGGACGCAAAACTTTGTAGATTCTATGAATGTGGCGTGGAACTCATTCCGAGAAGATAAAGTAACGGAGCTTGTTAACTATATTCATGAAGATATTAAAAATTCCGGTAAAGCCATAGAATTAAGTGCAGCTGTAAAACCAAATATTATTATTGCTCGAGAGCGTTGGTTTCAAGATTGGCAGAGTTGGCTTGAGAAGGATATTATTGATTTTGTCGTGCCGATGAATTATTTCCCTAAAATCAAAGATTTCAATATGTCTGTTCAAATCATGAAAAACAATTTATCTCGTAAAGAATTGAATCGAGTTTATATGGGAATCTCTACTTATAATCAAGATGCACAATCTGCAGCTGATAAAGTATTAATGAGTAGATTAAATGGATTTCATGCAGTAAGTATATTTTCATATGATTCCCATAAGCATAATTTAGATTGGTTCCAGCCAGTTATAGATTCTTTTGGAAGTCCATTAGACTAAATTTTAGAGGAATTCAGTAATGTCAACATCCCGGAAAGTTAAATCACCAACTGGTACTAAGTTAAGTTGTAAGGGTTGGCATCAAGAAGCAGCCTACCGTATGATTCAAAATAATCTTGATCCAAATAATGCAGAAGACCCTGATAATTTAATTGTATATGGTGGATTAGGCAAAGCAGCTCGAAATTGGGAATGTTTTGACGCAATTTTAGATTCACTTCTTAAATTAGAAAATGATGAAACATTACTTGTTCAGTCAGGTAAGCCTGTTGCAATTTTTAAAACTCATGAGAGTTCTCCACGCGTTTTAATTTCTAATTCAATGCTTGTTCCCAAGTGGGCAAATTGGGAACACTTTCGTGAGTTGGATAAAAAAGGCTTGATGATGTATGGCCAAATGACAGCTGGAAGTTGGATTTATATAGGTACTCAGGGTATTCTTCAAGGAACTTATGAAACTTTAGCAGAAGTTGCCCGGCAAAATTTCAATGGTTCTCTTAAGGGTACGCTTACCCTAACTGGAGGCCTTGGTGGTATGGGAGGAGCTCAACCTTTGGCTGTAACCATGAACGAAGGTGTAAATATTACCGTTGAAGTAGACCCTCATAGAATTCAAAGACGTCTTGATACAGGCTATGTTGATGTACGGTGTGATAACTTGAACGAAGCACTCAATTTAGCCTTGGATGCACAGAAGACTGGCCAACCATTATCTATTGGGTTATTAGGGAATTGTGCAGATATCTTTCCTGAATTTGTTAAGCGTGGAATTATACCGGAAATTGTCACAGACCAAACATCTGCTCATGATGAACTAACAGGGTATGTTCCCCATGGATTATCATATGAAGAAGCACTAGAACTTCGTAAGTCAAATCCTGAAGAGTATATTCGCAAGTCATATAATTCTATGGCTACACATTGTCAGGCAATGCTTGACCTTCAAAAAATGGGGTCAGTTACATTTGACTATGGAAATAATTTAAGAGGTCAAGCTAAAGATAATGGAGGTATTCAGAACGCTTTTGATTTTCCAGGATTTGTACCCGCATATATTCGTACTCTTTTTTGTGAAGGGAAAGGTCCATTTAGGTGGGTAGCATTATCAGGGAATCCAGAAGATATTTATAAAACAGATGCCAAGGTATTAGAGCTTTTCCCTGAGGATGAAGCTTTAAAGCGGTGGATTACAATGGCACAAGAAAAAGTACAATTTCAAGGTCTGCCTGCAAGAATTTGTTGGTTAGGTTATCGTGAGAGAAACCTTTTTGCTGAAGCAATTAATGATATGGTAGCCTCTGGTGAACTATTAGCCCCTATCGTAATTGGCCGAGATCACCTTGATGCAGGTTCAGTAGCCTCTCCCAATAGAGAAACGGAAGCGATGAAAGATGGATCAGATGCTGTAGCAGATTGGCCCATATTAAATGCCTTACTCAGTACTGCTGGTGGGTCAAGTTGGACATCCCTTCATCATGGTGGTGGGGTAGGTATGGGGTATTCTATACATTCCGGGGTGGTTATTGTTGCAGATGGAACCCCTGAAATGAAAATCCGTCTAAATAGAGTACTTACTAATGATCCCGGAACAGGTGTAGCCAGGCATGTTGATGCGGGCTATGAAAAAGCTGAAAGAATTGCTAAAGAGAGAAATTTAAAGGTACCCATGCTCTAATGTTATCCCGAATAATAAATATTGGTAAAATCGTTACATGGTCACCTGATGATGAAAAGCTAATTTCGTTAGAAAACCAAGAAATTCTCATAGAAGATGGTTTTATTAAAGAAATCAGTAAGAGTGTTAGTGGCGCAGAACTTGAATATGATGCTAAAGGTGCACTTATAACACCTGGTTTTGTTGATTCTCATACGCATCCTATATTTTATGGAAATAGAGGAACCGAGTTTGGAATGAGAGTTGCTGGAAAGTCCTATGAAGATATTTCTAAGGCTGGTGGAGGTATTTTATCCTCAATCAATGGTGTTAGAAATACTTCAGAAGATGAACTCTATTCATTTTGCCAAAACCACATTAATTTTTTCTTAGACCATGGAACCACAACTATTGAAGCTAAATCAGGATATGGTCTCACCCTACAAGATGAGCTTAAATCACTACGTGTAATTAAACGTCTAAATGAAAATTCAGATTTAGACTTAGTAGCTACTTTTATGGGAGCCCATGATTTTCCTGAAGAATTCAAAGGAAACCATGATTCTTATATTAATCTTATTTGTGATGAGATGATTCCTGCTGTGGCAGTAGAAAAATTAGCAGAATACTGTGATGTGTTTTGTGAAAATGGTTATTTCTCAACAGAAGAATCACTCCGTATATTAAAAACTGCTAAGCAATATGGATTAATACCTCGCTTACATGCAGATGAGTTTGAAGATTCAGGCGGAGCCTCTTTGGCGGCAAAAATAGGTGCTATCTCAGCGGACCATCTAATGGCAGTGACTCAAACTGGAATAAGTGATATGGCAAAATCTGGAGTTATTGCGACCCTTTTACCAGGTACAACATTTTTTTTGGGTAAAAATACATATGCGAATGGTCGAAAAATGATTGATTCGGGTTGTGATGTTGCAATTGCCACAGACTTTAATCCTGGTTCATGTACCTTGCAATCAATGCCAATGATAATTTCTCTTGCCACACTCTATTGTGGCTTATCTATTGAAGAAGCCTTTGTGAGTGCGACTTATAATGGTGCAAAATCAATAAATAGAGAGAATCAAATAGGTGCAATCAAAAATGGTTATAAAGCAGATTTATTATTTTGGGATATAAAATCTATCGATGAAATTCCATATTGGTTGGGGAATGATAGGATTTTATCGGTTATGAAAAATGGAGAATTAATCCAAGAACATTAATCTTCTAATATTATTTGAACTAGGCCTACAATATCTAAGATATTAACTGCACCATCAATATTTACATCACTACAATCACAATCTAACTCAGTAACTGATAAAATACAATTATTAATTATATAGAGTACATCTAATATATTTTGTTGTGAATCATTGTTACAATCACCTAAAAAAATATCCACTTCTATAGTGATTCCTGCACCAATATCTCTTCTAGTTTCATCTGTATCAAATTGCTCAGGATTTCCCGAGTCAATACATAGTGAGTTTGGTAAAAGGCTAAAGTCTAGGTTGCCAGAATCAGTAAAGGAGGGGTTACCATAGATCAGTCCAGGTGATACTTCGGGCTCCCACGGAGTCCAAATATTCCCTCATCCTGGACAGTTTTCTTGAAGGTCACCATAAGCATTTTCCCAAAAATTACAGTAGCTCACTTGGATATTAGGTTCCATACTAAATAATCCAAGGGCATACGTACCACAGCCAACAAAGTTAGAATTTTTCACCTCAACACTAGATCTATCAAAGAACTTTAGTCCAAAATCATTATCAATAAAATTACAGTTTTCAATTTTGCCCGTTGATGTGCCAGCATAACTGATACCATAATACCCTCCATTAATTATATTTAAATATTCCACCTCTAAATGTGCAGGATAATCATTAGTAGCATATACCCAAATACCTCCCCCATACATGAGGTCAAGAACAGCACCATTACCTTTGATGAAAATACGCCCTTCATAAATCCCTAAACTTCCTGTATAGATTTCATCATTATTAAGTACCAAATATTTATCATAATTCTGAAATGGTTCAGCACTATTGAATACATCTTGAAGGGGAGTCGAATATACAACTTCTAAGATAAAAAGTAAAAATATGAGTTTGTTTATGTTCATGGTTAAAATTGCAACTTTCTAGCTTTTTTTTAAACAATATACTCGTAACAGAATGTAAGGACTATTTTAGTAATCTGCGATAGTATTCAAATGGAGTTTTCACACCATACCACATAGGAAAAATTTTCACAACTTCTGTTTGTGCCGTAAATTTTTCTGAAATTCCTTGCTGAACATGTCCTGTGATAAATTTAAAACTCTGTTTTTTCGCCCAATTAATATAAATCCGTTTCAACGTTTTAGAATATCCACCTTTACGTCTATATTTTTCTTTCATTACGAAAGCATAAGTATAAATCGTATTGTATTTACCTAAATTAACATCAAAATGTGACCAGGAATCTTGTTTGAAGTGTTCAAGTGGAACCCCAATAATGTACCCAATAATCTCACCTTTAAATCGAGCAACAAAAGGCAATGTATCTTTATTGAAGTATTTATGAATATTAGTTTTAGAAAGAAGGGCTTGTTTACCAAATTTATCGGCTAAATATTTTGAGACTTCAATCAATCCTTTAATATCATCTTTGCCCACTTTTTTTACCAATTCAACTCTAAATTGATATGCAGAAGATGCAATGACTTTGACTTCAGATTTTTCACCTATATTGAGAGAAAGTTGTTCCATAATAATAGTGTAATTTAGGAGAGTTGATAGTATAATGTCCAAAGCCTAATGATAGATTTTATTGCATGGGGATGATATAAAAAAATAATTAAATTTGCATCTATGATTTCATCATTTAATAATAAACTTAAAGCCATTTGTGAAGCACGTAATAATCGACTTTGCTTAGGATTAGACCTTGACCCTGAAAAATTACCAGCTGAAATTGGTAATGATTTAGAGAATATGGAATCCTTCGCAAAAGATATTATCGACGCTACAATCTCATTTTGTCCTGTTTATAAACCTAATCTAGCTTTTTTTGAGCGTTTTGGATCAAAAGGTTATTCACTTATGGAGCGATTAGTAGAGCATATAAATGGGCGAGCTATTACAATTGCTGATGGTAAACGAGGAGATATAGGGAATACTACTAATCAATATGCAACAGCAATTTTTGATACAATTGGATTTGATGCTATTACAGTGGCACCATATATGGGTAGAGATTCAATTAATCCTTTTATCCAAAATGAAGAAAAAGGGGCATTTGTACTTTGTCTTACTTCTAATCCAAGTGCTACAGATTTACAGTTCAGTAAAAATGGTGATGATTACCTCTATGAATCTGTTGCAAAACTATCAGTTGAGTTGAATACACGAAGTAATATTGGAATCGTTGTAGGTGCAACTAATCCAAGACAAATGGAACTATTGAGCAATATATCTTTAGGATTATCTTGGCTCATTCCAGGTATTGGTACTCAAGGTGGAGATTTAGAGACATCTATATCTATTGGTAATAAGAACGGAGTTGGAATAGTGAATGTATCTCGTGGTATTCTATATTCAGGAAATGGCAGTTTAGATGCCATTGTTGAATCTGCAAAAAATTATACAAAAAAAATTAGAGCAATTTTATGACCGGTAATGAATTACAATATTTATTAGAAAAATCAGGTGCTATTTTAAATGGTCATTTCCTGCTTACCTCAGGCCGTCATAGTAATAGGTACATTGAAAAATTTAGAGTACTTGAAAAGCCAGATACCCTAAATAAAGTTTGCCAAGAGATGGCCCTGATATATCAAGAAAAGAATATTTAGATTGTACTAGGAGCTGCGATTGGTGGAATATTAATTGCAGGTGGAGTTGGTAGACACCTTGGAGTGAAACATATCTTTAGTGAGCGTGTTAATGGTAAAATGGAATTACGACGTGGTTTTGATTTACCTGAAGGTATTCGAGTACTAATTGTTGAGGATATTATAACAACAGGTGGTTCTGTATTTGAATTGATTGAACTTGCTCAAGAATGCAAGGCAGAAATAGTTGGTGTTGTTAATTTAGTGGAACGAAGTGCAACTTCTATCGATTTCGGAGTAAACTCAACACCATTACTTAATTTACCTAGTGAAAGTTGGGAAAAAAATAATTGCCCATTATGTAGAGATAATATTCCATTCACTCAAAGAGGCAGAACAGG
>Ga0115000_10005538_pt1 | contig 10110 bp, 8 predicted proteins | sample ArcticOcean_MG_C_6_FD_89690 | JGI IMG/M metagenome (GOLD analysis project Ga0115000, IMG submission 89690) | Marine microbial communities from western Arctic Ocean - ArcticOcean_MG_CB8_128 | ecosystem: Environmental > Aquatic > Marine > Oceanic | place: Arctic Ocean: Canada Basin | collected... | reverse complement strand
TAACTGCCTTAATCAATCTTATAAAAGAACACGGAGATTGGTTAGAGAAAAAATAAATATAACCCTAATACAATCATCTCTTTTTTGGGAAGATGTAGAAAACAATATTTCTCATTTTGAGTCATTAATATTAAAAAATTCGAACACAGATATTATACTACTTCCTGAAATGTTCAATACTTCTTTTTGTCCAAAATCTAATCATTTAGCAGAAACTATGGACGGCAAAACGGTGCGTTGGATGAAAGTAATTGCTAGAACGAAAGGATGTGCTATTGCTGGAACTTTAATGATTTCAGAAGATGAAAAGGTTTATAATCGCCTAGTTTGGATTTCAAAAAATGGAGCAATACACACTTATGATAAACATCATTTATTCTCTTTAATTAAAGAAGAAAGATACATAAGTAAAGGAAAAGAAAGATTAATTGTAGAAATAGAGGGATGGAAAATCTGTCCACTTATTTGTTACGATTTGCGTTTCCCTGTTTTTAGTAGAAATGATGTAGATTATGATGTACTGATCTATTTAGCAAATTGGCCTGTTAAGAGAATTGAGGCTTGGGATATCCTTCTAAAAGCTCGTTCTATTGAAAATCAGTGTTACACCATTGGGGTGAATAGAGTAGGAGAAGATGGAAACGGAATTCCTTTTAATGGTCACACCAAAGTGTTTGATTCTTTTGGTAAGGAATTACTTTCTGCAACAGAAAATGAAGTAGAGGTGCTTCAAATAGAAATTAGCTTAGAAGATTTAAAGTTAAAAAGAAGGCAGATGAATTTCTTGCAAGACAGAGATGATTTTACTCTAACGTAATCCACTCTAACTCTAAGTCCCAATTGGAGCGAATGGTGATTTTTTCATGAAAATGATATGTTTTTTCTGCTTGTTTCTTCTCAGAAGAATTTCCTGTATCCCAATAACCATTATCATTTTCATCCTGAAAAGCTCTTAAAGTATATTCTGCTGTGGAAATGTTTTTTAGCGCAAAGTCAAAAGTATTCTCAAATTTTTCTTGAACAATAACTTTATCTCCTTTTAATAGTTGAAGTACAATATTTCCACTAAAATCGGATTTTAAAGTCAGGTTTCCACCTTCTGTTATTGTTGTATCTTTCAATATCTCTGTAGAATCAATTTCGTATAAAGGATTAAAAGTATAAAGCTCAATTAAGGTGTCTACACCTGCAACAAATAATTTATCTGAAAAAGAAATAATTTCATCTTCATGATAAACATAATCATCCCCAGAAAGAGAAACTACTTTGTAACTTCCCTCAATTATATTATTGAAAACGAAATAGCCGTCTATATTAGATTTACTCACATAATTTGGAGATGTTTTAAAAATTAGAGAATCCTGAACATCAAATTGATACAATAAAACCCAATGGTTTTTTTCATCTTCATTTGTAAGGGAGTTCTGTAGAGAAACCTCTAAAGGGTGTAAGTTTATTTTTTTATTAAAAGTATAAATCTCATCAATTAATTTGGTTAAAATATTTCCTTCTGTAAGGTCTTTTATACAATTTCCAAAACTCACTTCATAATGTAAATTAGTATCTATATAGTCCTTAATAATTATCTCTAATACATTTCCTTTTACTTTATGAGAAACTCCATTTAAAGGAGGTGAAATATAGAAATTCCCTACAAATTTATGTTCTTGTATTCTTTCATCAAATACATAAGTAAGCTTACTTTCTTTATTGTTATCTATTTCAATTTGATGAAAGTGATTAATACAATGTGGAGCCTCTTTGTCTTTCTCTCCTCCAGTTGGCGCTACCATATTGGCGCATCCACTAAATAGTAAAACAATAAAAATAGAGAGGTATAATTTCATATCAGCAAATATAACATTAAGCAATAGCAATTGTAACAATACTAACTTTTATTCCTTCAATTTGTTGCAGTGTTGTAACGCAAGCTTCCAAAGTAGAACCAGTTGTTATCACATCATCAATTAGTAAAATATGTTTGTGTTTTAGTTTTTCTACATCTGTCATTCGGAATACTTCTCCAACATTTTCCCATCTGCTGTATTTGTTCTTTTTAGTTTGCGATTCGGTATCTACCGTTCTTGTTAGAGTTGTTGTCACTATTTCTGTTTTTAGAACTTCTTTTATTCCTTTTGCAATACACCTACTTTGGTTGTATCCTCTTATCTTTTCCTTTTTAGGATGAAGAGGAACAGGGATAATATAGTCGATATCTTTAAAAAAGATACTCTCTTCTATTTCATATGCAATTTGTTTTCCTAAATAGATTCCGACTTCTTGGTTTTCTTCATATTTCAGGGCATGTATCATTTTTTGCAAAGGACTATCTTTTACAAATTCGTAGAGAGCCGCAGCATGATCTAATTGAACTTTTCCCCAAAAGAGTTTTTGCAAGTCGTTCTCTTTTATCTCAAAATGATTTGTTTTTGGAATGTGAAACTCACAAACAGTACAAATACACTGTTCATGTTTAAGTAGAGAATTGTTACACCCTAAACAAATTTTAGGATAGATAAGGGAAATGAAATCATCAAAAAGGGAAGAAATCCACATAAATTAGCATAAAAAAAGAGGTCTTAAAAAGACCTCTTTACTATTGTTTTATCCACACTTACTGTATCCACAGTTTACACATTTCAGACAACCTTCCTCATAAATTAGTCCCTCTGTATTACATTCAGAACATTTATGATCATCTGCTTTTGTCCCATCAGGAATAAATGTTTTAAGAGCTCTTACAACTCCACTTTTCCAAGTATTGATATTTTCGTCATAAAGATTCATCTTACCAATTAAATCTACTACATATTGTATTGGCATTCCATGACGTAATACCCCAGAAATTAATTTTGCATAGTTCCAGAATTCTTTATTGAACGAACGAGAAAGTCCACCAAAAGTAACTTTGTACCCTTCTTTATCTTCATATTGAAAATCGTACTGACTAGTTCCATCTTCTCTTTTATTTTTTACTACCCAACCGTACTCTACTCCTTTTGGTAAAACAAAAACATCTTCAATTTTACCAGTAAAAATCTCATAAGGTCTTCCGTTTAATAAACCAACAACTGCCATCCATTTTTCCTTGTTATTTTGAAAACGGATTACTTTTGCATCTAATCTTTTCGGACGAGAAGGTGCATGATTTACTGAAAATTCTGAATTCGCTTCTTCAACTCCTCCTTTATCGTCATTAGCAACTAGTACCCCAGATCTTGATCCATCTCTGTACACAGTAATTCCTTTTAATCCTTGTTTCCAAGATTCTAAGTAAATATTACTTACTTCTTCTTCTGATACATCATTTGGTAAATTGATAGTAGAACTAATAGAGTGCGTTACATATTTTTGAACTACAGCTTGCATCTTTACTCTTTGCTCCCAGTTTATTTCTGGAGCTGTAGATCCCGAATAAGGGCTTTTCTTAGCATCTGTTTCTCCAGTAATTTCCATCCATTTTTTCAAGTTATGGTGGTAAACGGTAAACTCTTGCCACTTGTCTCCCATATCATCAATAAAGTCTACTTTTTCTTCTGTATCTCTATCGTTTAATTTTCTTCTTCTTTTATAGTCCGTCATAAATACTGGTTCTATTCCTGAGGAAGTTTGAGCTAACATACTAAGTGTTCCTGTAGGGGCAACGGTACTAATAGAGATGTTTCTTCTTCCGAACTTCATCATTCTTTCGTATACTTCCGGAAGTTCTACTTTTAACATTTGTACGAATTCTGACGTCTCTTCAATATCTTTATCAAAGCCAACAAACGAACCTCTTTCTAACGACATGTCAATAGAACAATCGAACTCTGCTCTACATTTCTCTTTCATCATTCCCTCAATAAATTCAATAGATTCATCAGAATCATATTTCATTCCTAGAGCTGCAACCATATCGGCAAGTGCAGTAAATCCAAGTCCGGTTCTTCTACCCTCTTTCCCAGTTTTTAGTAATAATTCCCAAGTTTCTTTTTCTACCATCTTAATGATTTCCGGTTCTTCATCAGTATCTACTTTTGCTAATATTCTACCAATAGCTTCTATTTCTAAATCTACTAAATCATCCATTAATCTTTGCCCTTCATATGTTGCTTGATAGAACTTTTTCATATTGAACTTTGCTTGTGGAGTAAACGGTTGTTCAACAAATTTAAATAGGTTTAAAGCAATTAATCTACAACTGTCTCCACCTTGCATTGCAATTTCTGAACAAGGGTTTGTAGATGTATTCTCATATCCTGGGTAAACAGATGAAGTAGAGTACCAATGTTGTCTGTCCCAGTAAATTAAACCAGGTTCAGCTGTGTTGTGCGCACATTGTATAATAGTATTCCAAAGATCTCTAGCTTGTATTGTTTTTGTAAATTTAGGATCGTCAGAATCAATTGGCCATCTGTGCGTATATTCTGTATTATTATCTACTGCTTTCATAAATTCATCTGAAAGTCTTAGTGAGATATTAGCTCCTGTTACTTGAGATAAATCTTGTTTAATAGTTGTGAAATCTTCCACATCAGGGTGAGCGATATCCATAGAAAGCATCAAAGCTCCTCTTCTACCATTCTGAGCTACCTCTCTTGTTGTGTGGGAGAATCTTTTCATAAAAGAAACTGCACCAGAAGTAGATCCTGCAGCATTTGAAACATGAGAACCAGAAGGTCTTAAGTTAGAGATATCTACTCCAACACCACATCTTCTTTTAAATAATTGAGCTAATTGTTGGTCGGTATAAAATACGCCACCATAAGAATCATGCATTTCAGGAACAACAATACAATTTGATAATGAAGCAATTTTATAAATATTACCAAGTGAACTCATTACACTTCCTTGAGGGATGATGTGACCAAAGTTTTCGAATAAATCAAAAATTCTTCCCTCACTTAAGTGCTCTCTATTCTGACCGTATTCCGATAAGAATTTAGCCGATCCATTCAGGTTATATTTTAATTTATAATCTTCTTCAATCCTCCCGAATTCTCTAGCCATTCTTCTATGCATATCTTCTGGAGATTGTTCTACAAAGTTTTCTTCAAAATCCTTCATAGCATACTTGTTCATCCATGTAGTAGCGGCTAATTCATCCCCATTAAAGTATTTAATACTTGCTGCCAATACTTCATTATAAGTATAAGTCTGAACTTTTTGTTCGTTTAGTAAGTTTGTGTTTGCTTCTTTTGTTTTTGCCATAATTATTGTTCTCGATTAAGCGTTATATATTTATTGTCTTATTTTCTGTTTACAATTTTAAAAATATAATCCCTCATATTACACGTTTATTATTTGTTTACTAACATATTTTTTAACAAAATCTAAAAATATTTTGTGCTAGATAAATATAATATAGTGTAAAAAACACACTATCTTTTGATGAAAAGTATAAGTTGTTGAAATTCAGTAAAATGAATTTAAAAAATAAAGTGTAGAAAATATTTACACAATAAAGTTTTTAACAACTATGATAAAACTATATTTAAAATACTGTCGAATAATATTTTACCGTCCGTATTACTAAGTTCGGAGTCTGCTGCTCGTTCAGGGTGAGGCATCATTCCAAATACATTTCTGTTTTTATTACAAACTCCAGCAATATTTAATAAAGATCCATTTGGATTAGCCTCTTCTGTAATATTTCCTTTTTCATCAGAATACTTAAATAAAATCTGATCATTAGTAATTAACTCTTGTAAAGTCTCTTCATCAGCATGGTACCTACCTTCTCCGTGTGCAATTGGTATTTTTACTACATTATCAGAATATTGATTGGTAACTAATGTATTTTTTGTATTAGCTGTTAAATGTATATTTTTACAAATAAATTTATGATTAGTATTATGTAGAAGAGCTCCTGGTAAAAGACCTGACTCACATAAAATCTGGAATCCGTTACAGATACCCATAACATATCCACCATTATTAGCATGTTCTACTACTTTTGCCATAATTGGAGAGTAGTTAGCAATTGCTCCCGATCTTAAGTAATCTCCAAAAGAAAATCCTCCAGGAAGAATAATGAAATCACAATTTTGTAAGTCAGTATCTTTATGCCATAACTTTACTACCTCTTGTTTCATTATGCTTTCTAAAACATAAACCATATCCATATCACAATTTGATCCAGGGAAAACGACTACTCCAAATTTCATATCATTTGTTTTTATTGAATTGCAAAATTACATATTAATCATTGTAATTCTATAAAAAATAGAACTAAATAGAAAAAGGAAAAATATAAATTCGGACCACTTTATTTTTATATGATACACAAAATAATTACCTATAATCACACTAAGTGGCGTTACTATTAATATTACTGATTCTTCCTTCCCTGAAAATAGAAATATAAACACAGAAAAAAGGAAATATAAAATAATAATTGTAAAGGATTCTCTACTTCTGATACTCTTTTTATACATCCACCTAAAAATTTCAAAGAATGATAACAAACTCACTAATGATAAAACAGAAAACCATATTTTCTGATGTAATTCTAGTTCCTCTATACTAAAATTAAATAGTTTAAAATTAAATTCGAATACAGGAAAATATAGTTCAGTTTCAGTAAATATTTGATAACTCCACAAGAAGAAATAAGGAACAAACAAAGAGAGTATACTGATAGTATTGATTCTCCAATTAATGTTTCTGAAAATTAAAGTAGATATTAATATTATTGGAAATAAAAGTAAGATATTAGGTAGATAAAACGATAAAATAGAAAGTAAAATACCCGCATTAAACACTATAGAAAATGGTTGTTTCTCCTTATAAAGTTGTAGTAAAAAGTTTAAGAAAAACAATAGAACAAATGAAATCAACATCATTTTATGATTCGTTACAAATGTTGTATTTAAAAGTAAGAAGACAAATGCCAATACAAAATTTGGTTTTTTAATGATGTCTTTATCATAGATTAAGTTATTTAACCCAATAGAGTGGAAAAATGTAAGTATTGCACTAATTACTACTAGTAAAATAGAATAAAATGGAAATTTGTTTTCAATATCTTGAAACTGAGAAGTGAAAAATGAGGGTATAAAAAACAATATGGAAAACAGTAGAAATAGTATAATTAAATACGAATGACTATTTTTTAAGGATTTTAGAATCATTTATTGTTAAAATATTTTAGTTTTGCATTCAAATTAAAACAGTTTTAAAGATGAACGACTTTTTATACGCTACTGGAGATTTATTCGAATCAATTTTTGATGTAATGCCGTTTTTTGGAGACTACATCAACTACTTTTTTATGGTTGTTATTTTCACTTTTCTTGTTGTATGGACTACTAAGATGTTTGGCCATAAAAAGAGAGGAGAAGAACACGCTTCATTATAAATCAAATCCGATATCTTTTCGGTAGTACTTTCCTTTAAAATCTATCTTTTCAGCATTCTGTAAAGATTTATTTACCGCTTTATTTATATCTTGCCCAAAAGAGGTTATGGACATAACTCTACCTCCATTTGTAACTATTTTATCATCTTTAGTTATTGTGCCTGAATGGAATAAGATACTACCTTCTACCTCATCAAAACCATTTATTTCCTTTTCTTTTTCATAGCTTTCAGGATAACCTCCTGAAACTAACATTATAGTTGCTGCTACCTCTTCTGAAATATCAAAATCTACTTCTGAAAAAGAACCGTTTCCGATTCCCTTAAAAAGATTTAGTAAATCTGATTTTATTCTAGGTATAACCACTTCCGTTTCAGGGTCTCCCATTCTTACATTATACTCTATTACCTTTGGGTTTCCATTTTCAACCATTAATCCGATAAAGATAAATCCTTTGTAATCAATATCTTCTTCTACCAATCCTTTTATAGTTGGTTTTATAATTTCTCTTTCTACTTTCTCAATAAAAAATCTATCAGCAAAAGGTACTGGTGAAATAGCTCCCATTCCTCCAGTGTTTAGTCCTTTATCTCCTTCTCCAATTCTTTTATAATCTTTTGCTGAAGGTAGAATTTTATATGAAACCCCATCCGTTAAAACAAATACAGAAAGTTCTATTCCTTTTAAATGTTCTTCAATTACCACCTTACTACTTGCATCACCAAATTTTGCATCTGTAAGCATCTCTTTTAATGATTCTTTAGCTTCTTCCAAAGTTTCAGGAATTAAAACCCCCTTACCAGCAGCTAATCCATCTGCTTTTAAAACATACGGAGCACTAAGTGTTTCTAAAAACTGATATCCCTCCACTAAAGTATCTTTAGTAAAACTTTGATAAGCGGCTGTTGGAATATTATGTTTTATCATAAATTTCTTAGAAAACTCCTTACTTCCTTCTAATTGAGCTCCTTTTTTTGAAGGTCCGATTACTGTAATATGTTGTAGAGATTCGTCTTCATTAAAAAAATCGTAGATACCATTTACTAATGGATCTTCTGGACCAACCACTATCATGCTTACTTGTTCTGAAATACAGAGTTCTTTTATCTTTTCAAAATCATTTACTCCGATATTAACATTGGTACCCACCTGAGTTGTACCTGCATTTCCAGGTGCTATAAATAGTTTTTTACACAAACTTGATTGAGATATTTTCCATGCAAACGCATGTTCTCTTCCCCCGCTTCCTAATATTAATACATTCATTATTCTTCCATAGCTTTTAATATTTCTTCTGTTAGTTCCATATTATGAAATACTTGTTGTACATCATCATCTTCCTCTAATTTATCTAATAACTTCAGAACTAATTTCGCATCTTCTGCAGAAATAGTTTTAGTATTATTTGGTATTCTTTGTAATTCTGAATTTTGAATTTCAATCTCTAAATTTTCTAAGCAATTCTGCATATTACTAAAATCAGGGAAATTGCAATATGCTGTAATTGCTTCCTCATCCACTTCTAACTCCTCTAGCCCTCCATCAATTAATTCCATTTCTAACTCTTCTGTATCCATAGATATTTGATTAGGCTCAATAGTAAAAACTCCCTTCCTGTCAAATATAAACTCCAAAGAACCATTGGTACCTAAATTTCCTTCACATTTATTAAAATGTGACCTTACATTGGCAACTGTTCTATTGTTGTTGTCAGAGGTACAGTCTACAAAAACTGCAATTCTATGTGGAGCATATCCCTCCAAAGTAATCTCTACATAGTTAGCCGCATCTGCACCACTTGCTTTTTTAATAGCTCTTTCTACATTATCTTTTGGCATGTTGGCAGCTTTTGCATTTTGCATAACTTGCCTTAATCTGGAATTAGAATCTGGATCTGGACCATTTTCCTTTACAGCCATTACAATTTCTCTTCCTATTCTAGAAAACGCTTTGGACATTGCAGACCAACGCTTCATCTTTCTTGCTTTTCTGAATTCGAACGCTCTTCCCATATTTATTTTTTAATCATCAAGTTTTAATACTGCCATAAATGCTTTCTGTGGAATTTCTACATTCCCAACTTGTTTCATTCTCTTTTTACCTTTTTTCTGCTTCTCTAATAATTTTCTCTTTCTAGAAATATCCCCTCCATAACATTTTGCTGTTACATCTTTTCGGAGAGCTTTTATTGTTTCTCTACTTATAATTTTAGCTCCAATTGCAGATTGTATCGCAATATCAAATTGTTGCCTTGGGATTAATTCTTTTAGTTTTACGCATATTTTCCTTCCTAAATTCTGGGCATTATTCCTATGGATAAGTGCAGAAAGAGCATCTACTCCATCTCCATTTAAAAGTATGTCTAATTTTATTAAGTCAGATTTTCGGTATTCTGAAGGTTGGTAATCGAAAGAAGCATATCCCTTAGAAACAGATTTTAATTTATCGTAAAAATCAAATACTATTTCTCCTAATGGCATATTGAAGGATAATTCTACTCTATCAGTAGTTAAATAAACCTGATTAGTAAGTTCTCCTCTTTTATCAATACATAAACTCATAATAGTGCCAACATACTCAGCTTTTGTAATGATTTGTGCTTTTATATAAGGTTCTTCTACATAATCTAATGTACTTGGATCTGGGAAATCAGTCGGATTGTGAACCTCAATTTTTGCTCCGGCAGTTGTGTATGCTTTATAAGATACATTAGGGACGGTGGTAATAACAATCATATCAAATTCCCTTTCCAATCTCTCCTGTATTATTTC
>Ga0115000_10005537_pt1 | contig 10112 bp, 6 predicted proteins | sample ArcticOcean_MG_C_6_FD_89690 | JGI IMG/M metagenome (GOLD analysis project Ga0115000, IMG submission 89690) | Marine microbial communities from western Arctic Ocean - ArcticOcean_MG_CB8_128 | ecosystem: Environmental > Aquatic > Marine > Oceanic | place: Arctic Ocean: Canada Basin | collected... | reverse complement strand
GACGGTTCTCGAAGAGATCCTACCCATCATGGTAGATATGGCATTGAATGAACGAACAGGCACATATAATATGACAAATCCAGGTCTCATTTCTCACAATGAAATTCTAGAAATGTACCGCGAAATCGTAGACCCGGATTTCACCTGGAAAAACTTTTCACAAGAAGAACAGCTCAAGATTTTAGCAGCAGACCGCTCTAACAATGAACTTACCACAAAAAAACTTCAAAATTTGTACCCAAGTCTCCGTCCTATTAACATAGCCGTCAGAGATTCATTGATAAATATGAAAAACTAATTAATTTCTATTATTTACCAACACCTTTACTTTTAGACTAAACTCTTAAAAACTAATTAATTTCTATTATTTACCAACACCTTTACTTTTAGACTAAACTCTTAAAACTATTGATATCTGCTATATAGCTTCTGGCTATAGCAATGAACAATTCTTTATACAACTCGTTCGGCCAACTAAAGTCTTCCCGCGTCAAACGCTTAGGGTCATCCTTGTGAAACGACTCGTGCAATTTCCCTCGGCGGACATTCCTATCATTTATTCGTACAAGCTATTATACGAATACAGGTTGGGTTCTGAGTTTTATAAGGAGCAAATTTGTTTGATTCTTCTGAAACCTTTAGAAGAAACCCCATGTCAATCATTTTTTGTTTCATTTTCTCAAAGTTTATAAATCGTCTATAATGGGCATTCGCATATGTTGTGCCAGCCCAACTTTCATTGTTTTCATTAGCGCCTTCACAAAGCATGTCTTTCGTCGAACGGGCTTCGATGGCAATATACTTACAGTTTTCCAGCGCAAACTGAAGTACCGTATTTTCTATTTTTTCACTCACTGAGTGAAGTGAAAATCGACTGTACAATAAATCGTGTTTGTTTGAAAGTTTTTCCATAGATTGATTATGAAACTTAACAGTTTCTGTATCATCCGGTTTATTTGCAATGTCTAAGGCAGTAACATTGTAACGTGTTCCCAAAAAATACGCGTCTTTGCCATCCCCACATCCTATTTCAAGGACTGAATCAATTTGTTGTTCAAAATGTGTCATCACGTATTTTGAGAATAATGAAGGCTGTTCACGAATATTATGTGTTTGGTAATATTTTGTCCAATAATCAATTTCAGACATTTGCAAATAAACATTCCCATATATAGTCAAATATGCAAATTAAAAATATGAACCATCCGCGTATAGATTCAAATGAGCCAGTATTTCATTAATCTGCGCGGTATTCGCATCTTTTGGCAGCAACTGTTGAATAGAATTTTCAGTAATTAGTCCATTTGTATCTCGAAGTGCATCCATAGCTTGTTTCGCCCGGGGACACCATCCATATTCTTGATTCGGGTTTGAACGATAACAATAACGTGGCTCATCTAATTTTTTAGCTCCTGCAATAGACATTCTCCAAGAAGGGCCATATTGCCAATACATTCGTTCCACACTTTTTTTGTGACATCGCAATTCAATACCATTCATATAACACCTACACATGTCGGATGCTTGACTAGCAATCGCATGAACATACCGTTGGTTCATTTGTAAAGTCGTGCTCATACACGTTCCAGAATAAATATTTGCGTAGTTTGTATTATGCGCATGTCCGCTTCCGTAAGTTTGAATACTTACATGCATTCCAATCTTTTTCAATAATTCCTTTAGTAAGGACGCCGGGTATTCCAAATATATGTCTATGTCCCCGTCTGCCGTTATGTAAGCAGAATCGCGCGCTATACCTAAAGCAGTACCATCCGTCGGAAAATACACAATGCCATGTTTGTTCAACAAACCAAACAACTTTTCAAAATGTTCAGAACAGCGATGGCGTGGCTTGATATCTTGGCCAAATGGACAGTTAGCCACAGTACCGTTATACGTTTTAGAAGATACAATTCGGTCTTTACGGTCCTCCCATACGCGTTGAGTATTCGATTCCCACCAACGACTACAAACTTTTGCTTTCCACGTTGCTGATGTCTGTTCATCAATACAATTGTCACATGGCGCAAATGGTTTTATAGACTTTACACGCTTCACATACATCGAATACCATGGCGTCGATTTATATCCAGGTCGATATTCTGGCTTACAAAATGATTGTTCTGTTGTGATGAATGTTTCGGATATCGGCGAACCCCTTAATTCTTTATACAACTCGTTCGGCCAACTAAAGTCTTCCCGCGTCAAACGCTTAGGATCATCCTTGTGAAACGACTCGTGCAATTTCCCGCGTACTTTTGTTTTCTCTATTTGTTTCCGCATTTCTTCCGCGACAGTCGGGTCCACCAAGCCACGCATCACCAACGACATGGGCCATATGTATTGTGCCGGTGTGTGGGGCGAACCAATGCCCTCTGCTGCCGTACCTTTGTAAAAGTAAGGATTCTTCGACGACCATATCCATTCGTACGTATTTTGCCAAATCACATGATTGTAACCTTCTGGGTCGAGGTAAGGAATCGACAACAACGACGGCACATTGGCATCGTCCATTTTATTGCACCCACCAAGGCCATCTACTTCATAACAGTACCGCTTCTTACCATCGTTGTCCGTCCACGTCCCATGCTCTTGGACCCCCGTTAAAATCTGTTGCCGCAGTGTCCTGGCTTCTTTAATATCCGGAAACATTTCAGAGACATATTCCAACGCTTTTGCAGCAAACAAATTGTCAGGTACGTGGTATCCATACGTACATGGGTCGTCGGAGGGACGAAATCCAGTCCACGTCATCCCAGTCCATTTCACTGGAGTACCAAGACCGTTTCTTTTTAATTCTGGATACCTGTACGGCGATTGCTCTTCGTGATATTGCTCCACTTGCCACGTTTCCACCAACAATTCGACGGACGGGCGAAATGTTTTAATTTCAAGTTGGTGTTTTTTCCACGCATGGTACAACAATCTCAAAAAATAACATCCAGAATCCAATTCGTAATTACGTGTACCCACCCATTCGCCCCGACCCAACGTTTGCATATGGCGATTTAGTTTGTCGGACACTTGCCACTTTAAATTGTACGAATTGGCATACACGTCGTGTAAAATAAATTCCGACTGCCTGTACAATACTTCAGCAATCATGCCGGGATGCGAATCTCGATACGGCCACACTTGTGCCACCGAATCGCGTATCCACATTTCAGGAATATCGCCCGTCTTGACAAAAAGACCCCCTTCTGGGTGGTTTGTCACGTACGGTTTCAAACTGTCTGGAATCGTATACTTGACGACGTGATGCTCTTTTTTTGAGGTCGGTGTTAATGTATGTCGGAGACCAGACGGTTCGTTCAAAACAGCGTACTGAACACGTGGTTCGTGTGTTTGAAATTCCTTCGCCAGTGGGTCCACCGGATATATACCCATGGTAGCGAGTACATACCAGGCAGATATCTGACCCGCGTCGTCGTTGCCTGGCAACCCATCAGGTGTATCAAAGTACAAAGTATCCAGTATCTGGTGAACGTATTTATTCGTCGTAGCTTCGTCCCCGTTTTGTTTAAACCAAAACGGCACGTGATGCGTCGGTTCGTTTCCATGGGCGTATGCCCCTATGAGACCACTGTAATCTCTTTTGGAAACGGCACCCACGGATTTCGTAAACAAATCGTGCAACCTTTGTTTGAATAACTCTGGACCAAGTAAGGACTTGACCCCTTCAAACGGGGCGGACCACAGCCACGTAATAGCATTTCCTTCTGTGTACAATTCGGGATTTGCGTCTACTTTGTACGCAGAAGATGGCTTACAAAAGTTTGCACCGTTAACGCCCACTAAATATTTTGTGTCGGGATCGTAATGCCGACGATACGCCCGCGAAAGATGGCGCCATTTGGACTCTTTTGAATCGTGCAGATGTGCGGCAAGTTCGGCGGCACAACGCGCGTTTAATCCCAATTCCAATGATTGGGACACCGTTTCTTGGAATTTATCGCCACAGGGCACAACGCCCTTTTCGACAAACGCATCCAAATGACCTTCTTTGTACTTGGTTTTGGATTCCAATGTGCCAACCATGGCCTCGTAAATGTCTTTGGTCAACTGGCTGTCTGTCAGACCCCAACGCCACGCTTGAAACGCTACATTCATCGATGGGACACCCGGCATCATTTGGATATCGAGTCCCGCCACAGTCCAGCGGGGCATAATTCCCATTGTCTTGTAATGGAATACCGATGTTTTGGCAATGTCTGTCAATACATCAGGGCGGACAAGGCGAATCACAGAGGACCATGCACGATATGTGTCCCATGTGGATAGGAACGTATAATATGTAAAATCAACCGTGTGAATGGCGCCGTCTGGACCCCGTATGCGTCCATCGGCATCGTTGTGTGTGTATGGCGACAGCAATGTTCGGTACAAGGCGGACGAGAATATTTTCCGTTGTTTCTCGGAGTGCCAACCGTGGACTTGGATTTTGTCCATCAACCTGGCCCACTCGGTGCTGGTTTTTTTGTGCAGTGATTTCCAGTCGGTGTTTTCATCTTTAAAATTGGCTTTTGCGCCGTTCTGGTCCACATACGAGATGGCAATTTTCAGTTCAATATTCTTGCCAGGGCACGTCATTGTTTGTTGTTCGTATGTACAACCAGAAGGCAGTTCAATATAAAAATGCACTGAATATGGATATTTTTGCTTTTCCCACTTTTCATTGAAATAAGCACTGCACGAACCAGTGATTGTGTTCTTTGCGTTCGTAGAAACACAGCCTTTGCTTTTGAGAAATAAATGCGACGTACCAGTGTAACGATGGATACCAAAACGGTTTCCAGCAATCACCGCAATGTTAACACCATCCACCGTGACCGAATAATAACCTGGATGGGCTATTTCGTTGCTTTTATCGCGCGATTTTTTAAACGGGCTAATTTTAACGTCAAGTAGACCCGGTATGCCAGTACCCGTTAGCGCGGTATGTGCAATGCCTGAAAACGTTTTATCTGAATATTGATATCCGGCGGTATATTCCCACCATTTGGAACCCATTGGATCGTACGAATTGACGGGAACCATATACATCATTCCAAAGGGAGCTTTGGCACCTGGTGTGGTATGACCTGTCGTTGCGGTACCGATAAATGGGTCTACGTGACGCAACGAAGGCAACGGGACTTCTGTTTTCGAAGGCATTTCACGGACAACGGTTTGACTTTTTTTGTCCCGTGGTAGGTCATGTTTAGCACCAGTAACGACAACCATTTTGTGTTTTTGTTGTTCAATCGGTCTTTTCTCTTTCAATTTGACTTTGGTGGAATTTTGTTGTTCAATTGGTCTTTTCTCTTTGACTTTGGTAGAATGTTGTTGTTCAATCTTCAGACAAAGCGCAACGTTTACATCGTCCAGGCGTTCCGTCCTACAAACAGACCCACGCTTTCGCCTCTCGTATTCAGACACCGAAAGTCCTGACGCTGTGCCCACAACACGGTACGAAATCACACAAGTATCATTCGAAATCCCTTCAAAGGGTTTTACGTCGGTGATATTTTTCAGATTGAAGTGTTCTTCATACAATCGAACGTCTTGCTCGCAACTCGAATGACAGGCACACGTTTTCGCTGCAGACATGGGCCAAAAATGCACACACATATTATGGTGACATGTTTCAAGCGTATCACACGTTGCATCCAACTCACATTTTTTCACAGAGGTGCGTAAATGCACATGCTTCCTTTTATCGTCAGGCGCGTGCCAATGCAATATAAACGTGGTCACCGACAACGCGATAATCATACAAAACAACAACTGGTCAAAGCGTACCATTCAATCGAATCTACATAGTATAAGTATATTGTTATTTAAAAATATATTGGATTTATAAAGTCGTCTTATGAGAATTGGAATAAATATCTGTTATTCTTTTATACTTTGTGATAATTTATAATATTTACTAATCCGTTCATCTTGTTCATGTAATGGTAAAAGCGTAAACAATAAGGCCTTTGTAATCATTTTAATTTTAGGAAACGTTTCCCTATCAAAATGTTCGTGAATGTATGCCTCGAATGTGCGCATCAACGAGTCGCGGTATGTGGGTGTGACTGTTTTATGCAATAATATTTCATCATATCCCAGTATAGATTGGTACACTTTGGCATAATCATACAACTGGTCGCCTGAAGTTGTACATTTGTCACCTAATTTTCCACGGGGGTCTATAAAATAATTTCGGTCGTGTTTACTCACGATGATATTAGTAAAAACAGGGTCTCCGTGAATGACCTTGGAGGATACTCCCAACTTTTGTTCTTCGTATTCGGTAAAATATCGTATTAATTCCGTATGCATTTGTTCCGAACCAGTGAGTTTTTGATATATCTCAGCAAAAGTCTCATATGATCCAGAGTATTACTTTGACTGTTTTAAATTAATGAACTAATATCACTATATAAATATATTAACCGAAATTATATTTTAACTAATGTATAACGAAATGGGCGAACTATTAGTTCACGGCCCTGTAGGACCGCGCATTTTTCGATTCTTGTTGTATATTTATTTTGTATGGGGAATATATTGTATTTGCTGGCTATTTTATTTGGCTTTTACCTATAACCCTGTCTAATTCTTTCTATAGGCCCAACCGAAAACGCCCAATATAATCATAGCGATCCCCGAAACAACCGATCACGTGTACACTCCATTTTCAATAGACAGTAGTAATATTACTACGGCCGCCACCATGCATGTTTTTATGGCGTTAGAAATTTTCTCGGTTAGGGTTAGGGGTTAGGGAATGCCACGTCGAAAGAAAAGATGCGCCTTTGCAAGCCAAGTTTTGGCCCATGCCGACGATGGCCTGGCTGGCTTTTTCATCAAAGAGGATGACATTTACAGGGGCGCAACCGACGGGTGTGGGATTCCATGAGGGTGCGCTTATACTCATGTTGGACAGGCGTGGTAATCAAGACGATGCGCGGGGTATGGGACAAGGAATTACAGATTCAAGGCCAGTGGAGATGCGTTTTGGTGTATTGGTGGAAACGGAAATTTTAAAAGACAGGGCGTCGGAGAAGGCATTGATGATTAGAAATTGGATGTTAAATCCAGAGATAAAAATAGTATAAATAATGTGAATTAAAATATATATGTTAGCTGTCATTGTATCTACAGTAAGCTGCGTTGCTTCGAATTTAATCATTCGCTACGCGTCAGAACATTATACATATAATGTGGCATTTGTTTTACTTATGATAGAATGTGTAAAATTGCTTATTTGTGCATGCGTGACGCGCTACATCGGAAGGCAACCGTTTCAAGTGCGCTGGGGTTTCATTGTCAATGCCGGTCTATATTCCGTTGTCAATTTCTTAACGTATCAAATCACATCCATGATTGAACCGTCTATCTATTCGGTCTTGATTCAACATAAATTGATTTGGGTGGTCGTATTCTCTCTGATTTTACTGAAAAAGTCGTTCAGTATACAACAATACATTTCATTAATGGTCGTTTGCTTTGGTTGCATGTTGGTAAAAATGTCCAACATTGATGGTGACATTTCTGCGGAGGCCATTTTCCTCATTATTTTCCAAGGTATTTGTTCGTCTTTAGCCTCTGTATGGATTGAAAAGATGATGAAGGTCAAAGACCGCCCGAAAGTGTCGGAAGACGAGTCCAAGCAAAAGTTGTACTGGTTTTTATCTGATTCTTTTCAGATGTACATGTTTGGCATCCCAATTTATCTTTTGGGTTCGTTTTCGTCTAAACAAGAGATAGATATTCCCATGAGTTTGGGGTTTGCACTGGTCGCGGTCGGTGTTTTACAAGGATTATCGCTGGGTGCTGTTTTTGTGTACCATTCATCTGTCGTTCGTTCGTTAGTGGCGGCGATGGTCATCGTGTTGTTGGCGGTGGAACATCGGGTGTATTCTGTTGAAATTGTTTCTGGTATCGGTCTGGTTGTTTTTGGAGTGATTGGATGGTTGTATTAAACAAAAACATTTAGACGCCAGGAGGTTGGTGTACGTGACTTGGGTGTACCATTCGTTGGGTTGGATGTCGCAGTGTTCCATCAAAAATTGGTACAGGTTGTCGACGTGGCCACGGTATTTGCGAATGGTTTCGGTAGATTTGCCGTCCAAGAGCCATTCGTCCGTGTGTTCGTCCTCCCACGTCCTCCGTTTGTTGGACTTACCAGTCTTCTTGGACTTACCGGACGGGTTGGTCTGGGGCTTACCGGTCGCGGTGGGGGTGTTACCGGCCGCCAATGTCTGGTAAGTTTATTTACTATTTTTTTGTTTCGGATTTAAAACGGATTCTGGCGCCCATGTCCATTTTTAAACATGAAATATCGAAGCTTTCCAAGTTTCGTATATTTTTTTAAGGTGGCTATTGCTAGCGTATAGTTCACTATGTGACCATGGTTTCCAGTTAGCTTAAATCCAAATTAATAAATAAAAAACATTATAATTACCGAATGTATAAATATAAATAAATCCAAATTAATAAATAAAAAACATTATAATTACCGAATGTATAAATATAAAATGTCTATTCTTGTCACAGGTGGTTGTGGTTTTATCGGTTCTAATCTTGTTTATCATTTACTTTCAAAAGGCGCGCACGTCGTCAATTTGGACTGCATGTCCTACAACAGTCGTACACCAGATATTCCTGACGAATCAGAGTACGTCTTTATTCAAAAAAATTTGAGAGACGCCGATATATTAAAAATTCTTATAGATCACAATATCCAGTACGTGTACCATCTCGCCGCGCAAACGCATGTAGATTTATCATTTCAGAATTCCGTTCATTTTTCTCGGGATAACGTTGTGGGCACACATAATTTACTTGAAGCCGTCTGCAAATATGGCAAATGCAAACGTTTCGTTCACATGTCTACCGACGAAGTGTATGGACAAGTATTCGATAATGTTTCCGAAACAGCTATCATGAATCCGACAAACCCTTATGCTGCCACGAAATGCGGAGCGGAAATGTTAGTTCGTGCGTACGGCCATTCTTATGGTCTTCAATATGTGATTGCGCGCGGAAACAATGTGTACGGGCCTCGACAATATCCTGACAAATTGATTCCTATCTTTTTGAATAAAATGTTCAAAGGTGAACCTTGTGAGATTCACGGCGACGGGAATGCTCAGCGCCATTTCGTTTTTGTTATGGACGTGTGTGAAGCCCTCGAAGCAATGATGTCTTCGGGAACTCCTGGAGAAGTATACAACATTGCAAGTCCGGATGAGTTCTCTGTAAATCAGATTTTTGATATTCTTAAGATGGTTACCGGATCAACATCAGAAAAAGTAAATGTCTCTGATCGACCCTACAATGACCAACGATACCATATTGATTGTTCGAAACTAATAGAGCTCGGATGGGCTCCGAAAGTGACTTGGAAAAACGGGCTCACTGAAACTATCACGTGGTATCGCGAACACGGCGCCACCTACTGGCACAGCAAGCCGCGATGGCTTATGTATGGTGCGCGCGGATGGATAGGACAAAAATATTGTTCGATAGCTGCCGAACACGTGGAACTTATCCACGGGAAGGCACGTGCCAATTGTCCAGAAGCCATTCGTGCCGAAATGGATGCCGTTTGTGCTGAACATGTTGTGTGTATTATCGGCCGTACACATGGCCCAGGATGTGGTACCATCGATTGGCTTGAACAGCCGGGCCATTTACGTTACAATGTGCGCGACAATCTATTCGCGCCGTTCGTTCTGGCGACAGAGTGTCATCGGCGAGGTATTAAAATGACCTACATGGGCACGGGATGTATATTTAAATTCACTGACGAACAAAAAATATTTACCGAAGAAGATTTGCCCAACTTTTTCGGGTCTTCATATTCGATTGTCAAAGGATTTACAGACCAAATGATGAAACTGTATCCGGACACGGTTTTAAATTGTCGTATTCGTATGCCCATTTCATCCGACCGTTCGCCGCGTAATTTCATTACCAAGATTACGACCTATGAAAAGATTTGCAGTATGCCGAATTCCATGACGGTTCTCGAAGAGATCCTACCCATCATGGTAGATATGGCATTGAATGAACGAACAGGCACATATAATATGACAAATCCAGGTCTCATTTCTCACAATGAAATTCTAGAAATG
>Ga0115000_10005535_pt1 | contig 10113 bp, 15 predicted proteins | sample ArcticOcean_MG_C_6_FD_89690 | JGI IMG/M metagenome (GOLD analysis project Ga0115000, IMG submission 89690) | Marine microbial communities from western Arctic Ocean - ArcticOcean_MG_CB8_128 | ecosystem: Environmental > Aquatic > Marine > Oceanic | place: Arctic Ocean: Canada Basin | collected... | reverse complement strand
TTTTTTTTTTTTTTATTTTTACCTCCCTTTTTTTTTCTTTTTTTTTTTCCTGTGTTTTTTCCAGTGATTGTTAAATTACCCATGGCTAATTCTACTGATTGGGTTTTTGATTGACCTTGATTTGCACCTAATGATAAATTACTCATATTTTCTGTTACTTCATTCGCTGCTGCATCTGCTCGTCTACGTGCTGCTGCAGCAGCTTCTGAAGCAGTTAACTTTTTTCTTCCTCTCCATCGAGCCGTTCCAACTATTCGTCTGGCACGACTTGATACTGGTGGGGCTCCTGTCCTTAGGTAAGAAAAGGCAGATGGTCCACGGGGAGGCATGGGAGTTCCTGTTGATGGTCTAGGTGGACCTTGGGAAGTATTTAATGCACGCTGTGCTCTTGAACTTTGACGTATCCGTCTACGTTGTTGTTCTGCTGCTGCTGGTGATGATGGTGGCGATGTTACTGGAGAAAGTTCAATATCAGATTTTTTATCATCTTGTTTTTTACTCATATATATAATATATGAATAAAAAACAAAAATTTTAAAATTATCTTTTTCTTCTTCTTCTTTTTTTACGAGTTCTTATCCTTTTTCTTGATTTTCTACTCTTCCTAAACTTTTTTGATTTTCTTTTCTTGGATTTTCGTCTTTTTCTTCTTCTTCTTTTTGATTTTCTACCACCTACATTTGCCGCTCCAGACGAACCATCTTTATCATTTTTTGGATTTCTCCTTGTACGTTTTATTGGCGGACTTGTTACATCAATTACACCTTCTTCTTCTTCTCTTTCCTTTAATATTTGGTCTAGAGTCTTTTCTTCTACTACAGCAACATCAGACCCTGGAGATTCTGGATCGGCTGGAGATTCTGGGTCGGCTGAAGATTTGGAAGCAGCGGCTACAGGCGATTGAGGTGGTGATATTAAATTAATTGGTGGTTGATATAATGTAAAACGACCATTTACCCCATCATCATCAAAATCATCATCATCTACTTGTGCATAAACATTATGACAAGTAATTAGACATGGTTGATAACAAAATATATCATTATTACCACTACAAACAACTTTAGCGCATATTGTACATTGTCTTAATTGATTACCATTACTACCACATGATGGACATTGCATATATAATAATGTTTTATTAAAATTATTATATTATCTAAATTTTCTTTTAGTTTTACGTTTCCTTCTCTTTTTAGATTTACGTTTCTTTGTTCCTATTCTTCGTCTCCTTCTTGATTTTCTCTTTTTATCAGCCTTCATTATATTTTCTTTTAGTTCTCGAGGAAGATGCATTTGACTTGCTGCCGAAACTGTTCTTAATTTTGAACCTTCTAAAAAATAACCCTTTTCGTATAAATCAAGAATTAATTTTATTATTTTCTTCTTTACATTTTTCTAATTCTTCTTCTTTCTCCGACAATATCATTCTGTTTGTTTTTTCTAGCGACTCCACCAATAATATTTTATTCTCATCTTTTAACTTTTTCAAATCTTCCATATGATATAAGTTAATAAATTATTTTTGAAACACATATAAAAACTCAAATGGATAATGACAAATACTCATATCTATTCTACCTTTTAACTTAAATCCAACACTTTCAGCCTGTTGTACAATACTTTTTTGAGTTTCCATATAATAACTGTGTTGATTTTTAATAGCATTACTACCTACATCAGATTTCATAGTTTCCATATATCTTGATTTTACTCCATCTAATATAAACTCACCTTTATATTGAAAATCATTAAATTTAACAAAACTTTTTGTTATTCTTTCCTTGGCATATTTTTGCGGATTTACATGATATAAAGGATCTGATGCTTCTATTCTAGGGTCAAATTTTTCTCTATTTACTAAATGAAGAATCATAAAACCATTAGGTTTCAACCATTTATGTACATTATAAAATGCATCTCTTTTATTTTGAATATAATATATTGTCATGTAAAGCATTGTTACATGTGTAAATTTATTATTTCCAAATTGACTACCGTTTAAAACATCTGTATTATAAAATTTTAATTCTGGATAATTTTCTTTAGCCTTTTTTACCATTTCGTGTGATGAATCAATTCCAACAGCTTTAAAACCATTTCGTACAAACATATTAACATGATGACCTGTACCACTTCCAATATCTAAAAATGCACTCTTTTCATCTGGTTTTGTTGTATTTATTATTTCCTTTAACTCATATTTATTTTTTGTTTTGTCTAATACTAATGCATCATAAATAGAGCAATAAAATTTTGACCATATGTCTCTACCATCATTAAAAACAAAATCTCCAGATTCTAATTTTTTTTCCACATTTTCTATTGATGATTCACCATTTTCATTAAAATTTACTTTTAATGAATTATTTGGAATTAAAACATTATTATTCTTTGTAATTTCATCTTTAGGTACATCTTCTTTGTATTTATAAAATGGTAAATCATTTGCACCCCTTTTTGAAATTTCTTCAACAGATAATCGTGTTTTTGTTTTTTCTCTCAAATTTGAATCAAATCCTTCTTTAAAACCTCCACTAGAAAAACCCTCATAAACTGGTTTATATTTATAATAAATATGATATATGAAAAATAATACTATAAAAAATAATAAAATACATATTGATGGTTGAACATCTTTAAAGTCCATTATATGTATAATGTTATTATTTTTTATATAAAAATAATATATGAATGAATTTGATATAAATGACAAAAGAGATGCAAAAAATTTTAGAGGAATTTCTTTTTCAAAATTTAAAAAAACGGAAGTAAAAAAAGAATTCCTAAAATCAATTATTAATAGCAAAATAGAACAATCTTGTTATTGGATAGCAGAATTAATTTGCGCGGGTCATTATAGTGATATTTGGGATTTAATATTAAATACTATGAGTAAAAATATACATTTAGGTAATCCTAAATTACCAATTTATATTGAATTAAGATTTAATGATTTTAAAAATATTGTCAATAATGGATATGTTGGTAATGAATTAAAATTGAGAAATGACAAAAAAATAAGAAAATTATTTGGTGAAATTGCATGTATTATGTGTTTATCAAACAAAAAATTAGCAATATCTAATATTAAAGTAGGTAATGATGATTTTAAAACTACAAATATATCATACAAGTTAAAAGCCGACAATATATCATATGCCCAAAGAGTATATAAAAATGAAGACCCTAAGGAATTATTTATTGCAATAAATGAATTTGCATTTCATTTATCTAATAATTCAAATAATTTACAACAAACCTGTTATTGGTTAGAATGGATGTTGGGATTTGAAGCTTTATGTTTTAAAGAAACTAAACAAAAGAAAATAGCTGGTAGAAGAAATATGCCTGTAGAAGTAAACATGCAAAAAGATACAATCTGGATTTTATGGGAAATAATATTATTTGAAGCAAAAGATAGAAATAAAATTACTTATAAAATTGTTAATAGTTTATTAAATTTATTTTGTATAAAATATTCATCTGGGTGTAAAAAAAAAAGAAGAAATTTAGTTTATTTTGCTATTTCTTTAATTACAGAAAGCCCTAATTTAAATATATCTATTTGTAAAAATGAAAAGCAAACAAATCAAATACTTAAAAAAATAAATGTTATCTACAAACAAGTAAAAAAAAATGAAGTTAAGCCAGAAACCGATTATTTATTTAATAATTCATTTACAAAAGGAAATTTAGAAAAAACTATATCAAAATTAGATAAAATGAACCAATTAATGAATATGGTGACTAGAAAAGACTAAATCTGTAATTATAGTTTCAATAGTTGTATCCCACATTGTATTATAAATTTTTTTAAATTTGGTTCTTATTTTTTGAAAATTTTCGGTTTCTTCATACATCATTACTGCACCACGTGATTTTACATATTTTTTCCACATATACATTTTGTAATATATAATTCCCATTTCTACTTCTTTTTCATCATCAGAAGACAATAAATAACAGGATTCTTCGGCTGTTAAATCTTCACATCCAATATCTTTTTTAACTTGTATATTATTTAAATTAAATTTAAATATTTTATAACTTTTGTTTAATTTACCACAAACAGGTACAATATTCCATTGGTCATTTATACCTCTTTTCCCTGTTCTTTTAAAATAACCGTTGATTTCAAAAATATGGTCTCCTACACCACTAGAATCCTTTCCTGATATAAAACATGTATTATTATTAGGTATTTCAAAAATTTTATGTTTCATTAGTACATCTTCTTTTGTAAATTCTGGGTTAGGATATTTCATTTGATATACTTTTCCTAATAATTTTGACAAATAATAATTTTGGTCACTACATCTAGAATATGCACATTTTTTTTCTTTTCTAATATTTTCATTTATAAAATACTTTTGTATTGGTTTAATAAATACAGTATCACCTGGTATCATATTTTCAAATGTATTTAAATTATCAATATATACATGAGCCAATGAATCATGTATATTTTTTTTTATAGTTAGTTCACCTGACCATTTATTAATTATAAATAATGTTAAATCTATAATTAATCCTCCTTGGTCAATAGTATGTGAACTACTGTTATTTTCAAATTCAAATACATCATTATTATTTACAATAATCTCTAATTCTTCTTTGAGTTCTCTAACAATAGCTTCTTTGTGCGTTTCCCCTTGTTCTACTTTACCACCCGGGAATTCAAATAAATTAGGAAAGTTTTTAGATGTGGATGATCTTTGCGCTAGAATAACATGATTGTTTTTCAATAAAACTGCTCCTACTACTTGCATTATTTAGAATACAAAAATGAAATATTAATTAAATTCAATTTAAAATAAAAATAATTTAAAAATTGTATTTTTATATTAAGTATAATGTCTAATAATAATATTCTTCGTGCTCCAGTATATGATAAATCTAGTGCTTTCGATGTAATTTTTGGATTTTTACAATTAGCACAAAGAAGAGGTGCATATAGTTTTGCTGAATCAGCAAAGGTTTTTGAATGTATGAGTCAGTTTTCAGATTTTTTTGAAAACCAGATTCCACCAAAAGAAGATGATGAACAACCCAAAGATGATGAACAACCCAAAGATGATGAACTTGATGAAAAATTTGATTCAGATGATGAGAAAGATGCTGTACCAATAGAATCTAAATAAATTATATATATTAATAAGTTAACGTTTTCTAGTTCTCTTTTTTCTTCTTTTTTTTCTTCTTTTTGTTTTCTTTTTTCTTTTTGTTTTTCTTCTTCTTTTACCTCCAACTAACTTAACTTTTTTTCCTTTTTGGTTTTGTTTTTTTTTGTATTTGTTCTTTTTAATAAAAGTTACCCAACCGGCCCTCACACTTCCAGTATCGTATTCCTTATCCTGCTTCTCTTTTTTTGATGGTGTTTCATCCTCCTCTTTTATTGCTTCAAGATTGCTAGGGATGCGGCGGCTCTTTTCCAATCGCCGCAGATGATTACCATCCCGTATTTTTTTACCCGCATTGTTTATTTTTTTTAAAGTCTTTCTTTTACTATTTTTTGCCAGAATATGAAGATTCCTTGGACGCCTAAAAGGGACCATTGTGGCGGGTTCTGCTGGGCGAACCTTGTCAACTTTATAATCTGATATCACATATCCTTCATCTTTTGGTGGTTCTTCTGTAAAACTTTTTTGAGACATATTATATAATATCAAAATATTATATAATTAAAAGCTACCTAACCCTTTTGGATCATAATGTGGGTAAGATAAAGTAAGTTCTTCACCAGCTTTAATATTTCTACGTGCTTTTAACCCGCGTTTAGCCAAGTAAACATTATGATATGGTCTATTATCATTTGTAAATGCAACAAAGTTTCTATTTTTCTTTTGATTAATAATTTTGTTATTTCCAAAGGCTTTTAAACTATATGTAAAACGAAAATCTTCACCATATTTTTTAATAAACTTATTCCAATTCATAACTTGGGATTTTATGTGATTATAAGGACATATGGATTGGTCTTTCTTAAAAGGTATTTTTGTAAATAAACCATAACCATGAATTTTTGATTTTTTAACTTCTAAATCATAGTCTGCAGGATTATCCATAACTCTTTTACCTTTAAGATTAATATATTTTGGTTTAAATTGTACATCAGGACTCCAAGTGCGTCTTGCCTTTTTCTTGACAACATTATCCTTTTTCTTTATTGTATGTTTTTTACGCACTCTTTTTCTTTTTCTTGTTTTACCCATTATATATTTTAACAACATTATAATATATAATTATATAAAATTGAAATTAAAAATAAATTATATTATTTTTTTAAATACAAAAATGTTACGAAAAATAAAGTTTGGATTTAATATTAATGAAATAATCATTAACCCATTGTGTTTTAAAATACCAGTAAAGAAAGAACAAGACATTCTTATTAAATGTTCACTATGCCAAGAGTGGACATTTAATAATGAAATTAGATATTCAAATTGTAAGTTGAAAGGTACAAAGAAAGAGAAAATTGGGCGATATAAAGATTGTGATATTCCAATTTGTAGTAATTGTATTGAACAATGTAAAGTGGTTAGACTTAAAAATATTGTTAGATTTAAGTATACCCGTGTAGATCGACATAATATATGGGGGGTTAAGATTAAAAAAACTTTTTATGGGAATGGGGAAGTTAAACAGTTACCTAACAATGAGTATAACTCTTATAATATATTATGTGGTGGTAAATATTTCAATGTAAATATTAAAAATATTCTATATAAATTAAATACGTGTCCGTGGTGCAGGTCACACAGATTGCGTGATTGGCATAAAAATAGTAAAAAATTTTCAAAAACAAAAACACGTCAAAAACTTTGAACTCTGCCCCTAACATGTCTCTTTTGTTCCAATTGTGCTTCAACCATTTCTAATACATTGGATTTTTCTTTTATTTTTAAATTAATTATAGATTTGACTCTATCTACTTGTAATTTTTCAAACTTTTTATTTTCGGACTTTACATAACCTTTCAATACTTTTAACATTATACGACATACTGTATTATTTACTATTTGAAAAATCTTAATAATACCACCAGTAGTACCCAATATTTCCATAACTGTTTGATTATTTAATGATTTATATAGCCAATATTCTGATAATCCTCCAACTAATAATGTATTTGTAACAATTAGAACCCATACAAATATACATTCAAACTTATTTTTAATCTTTGTATTAACATTATAATTCGGTATTTTTTTTTCATCAATGAAAATATCTTTATAATATAACGGTTTTGATGCAGTATAGTAAACAATATTAGGGAAATTCCAAAATAAAATAAAAAAACATCCCGATACAATTAATGGAAAATATAAAAAATCTCTTGTTTCTTCAAAAAATACAGAAAAAATACCAAAAAATAAAGGAAAAAAAAATCTTTTAATTTTTATTTTTTTTTTACAACATATTATTGAACTATCACAGCATGACTTCTCACACATTAATAAATATATTTATACTCTGAGTTTTAAATATATTTAATAAATCTTATAGACTAATTATGTCTTATTAAGTTTGATTTAAATCCTAATACATTGGATTTTTGTTTTATTTTATGTTTAATGGAATAATAATCTGTACCAGGTATATTTTCCAAATCATTAATACTTGCATTTCTTATTACATTAAATAATTTTATGTATCCTTGAATTGTTAAACCATTTAATGATTGTTTAATTTTAAAATGATTAGATTCATATTTTATAACTTTTGCACATTCTTCATTATCTTTTCCTTCTACTTTAAATATAATATAATTATCAATTAAATCATAGTAATTTTCAATATTTAATTTATTTTTTATTTTTTCTTCAGAAAAAATATCAGTACCGGGAATATTTTCTAAATCTGATGTTGTCGCTATTCTTATAATATTTTCAAATTTGATATAACTTTTAGTAATTTGTTTATTTATATTTTGTTCAAGTCTAAATAAACCATTTTTTATTTCTATTATTTTAGCACAAAAAGTATCATTTTTTCTATGGGGGTTAAAAACAATATATTTGTTTATTAATTCTAATTTAGCATAATGTAAATCTTTTATTAACATTTTAATTTTTTCCATTCTATCATTTAAATATAAATTTTAAAAATAATTCTGACGATTAATATTATATGGGGAATTGTTTATCAAAATGTTTTGAAATAGAATCCAATAAAAAACCATTATTAAATTTAGAATATGTTGAAATTAGAGAACACAAAAAAATAGGAAGTACACGAGAAGTAATAATAGAAAAGATTTTAATTTAATAAAATTTAATATATATATAATTTGTATATGGAAAGTGTAAAATCTACATTAAATAACATAACAAATATGGGAAAAAATAATTCTATGATAAGTAACATATCAAACAAAATACCTGAATTACCATCAAATCCTTTAGAAAAAAGCAGTACAGAAAAATTAATGGATAAATTTTCATTATCATCAAAACCATCAATACCCAGTTTACAAAGTGTTACTCAAGAAAGCAGTTCATCATTCGGTTGGGGATTTAGAATTTTTCTTTTATTATTTATTTTAGTATTATTATTAGTAAATGCCTGGACATATTTAGAGAAAGGAAAAGATGTTTTTTCTGATAATTTAAGAAATGGATTTTTGGATGGCAGTAAAGGATTTTTCAATAGTATTCAATCGTCTTTTGATAATTTAGTAGATGGTAAACAATTTAGCGGAGGTGTATTAAGCGATAGTGTAAAATCAGTGATAAATTTAGTAAGAGCAACATTAACTACAAAATTAGGTAAAGGTGAAAAAGCGACAATGAAACAGAATAATGAAACTAAAAAAAAATTAACGAAAGAAATAAATAGTAAAAAAGAAACAAAAGAAAAACCAGAAGAAGATAAAAGTGAAAGTGAAATACAAACAGCTAAAAAGGGTAATTTTTGCTATATAGGACATCAAAGTCCTCATAATGCATGTGTTCAAATAAATGATGTAAAAAAATGTATGTCAGGAAAAATATTTAAATCAATGAAAGAATGTCAAGGTTATAAACCAATAGAACCCAAAAGTTGATTTTATTAAAATTTTAATAATAAAATCAAATTTAATTTGTTGATGTATACCATCTGTTTGAAAAGTAAGGAGGTGGTCCTGGTTTACTACTATCTGAACACATATTTGGTCCGCTTCTAGAAATACTTGCAATTTCTACAGGATTCAATGCACTATTAAAATATCTTAATGCTGAAATTTCACCATTAAATCCATATTCTTCCGTACCATGTCCTTTTTGTGAAATATAAGTATCACCATAGTTTTGCATAGGTAAACTTTTTAAGACTCTTCTAGATGCTAATTGACCATTGACATAAACATCAAAATTTTTATGTTTAACAATCACCGCTATATGCATCCATTTACTAAATGGTATTGATTTAATTACAGTATTTTTTTCTAATTCAGTCCCTTCACCCTTAAATGTATTAATAACTGCTACTAAATTATTTACGGGTCTATCTGCTGAACCATCATTTTTAGCCTCAATATATAAACCTGGTGCTACATTATGGGTTCTAGAACTTAAATAGCCATTACCTGAAACATTACCTTTATGGAAAATATGATAATAAGTAGTTTTACTTGGACCAGTACCAGTTGCCAAATGTGGTTTTTTAACATACATCCACAACGACCATGTGAATTCTAATCCTTCTTTTTCATTAGAGGACCTTAAAATAGGTATTGAATTTGCTATTCTTGGATTTGAAGAAAATCTACCCTGTCTGTCTCCATCACGTCTACATGCTACAATAAATGGATTTGGACTTTCTTGATTCCACCATACTATACCCTGAATTATTAACCTTAATAATATGAAAAAAATAATAATTACTAAAAGTAAGAAAGCTAATTTTGCAACCAATGTATTAGACATTAAAAAATCTTTTGAACCTGAAACCATATTACCTTGTCCAAAATTGCTAAATCCCTGTCCCATTGGATTATTAAAACCTTCTGTAAAAGATACTTTTGTGCTTGCCATTATATATATTTAAAGATTAGAAATATATAATTTGTAGATTAGAAAATATTATTAAAGATTTGAAAATTACAATAAGAAGGAATTTATTTCC
>Ga0115000_10005532_pt1 | contig 10116 bp, 5 predicted proteins | sample ArcticOcean_MG_C_6_FD_89690 | JGI IMG/M metagenome (GOLD analysis project Ga0115000, IMG submission 89690) | Marine microbial communities from western Arctic Ocean - ArcticOcean_MG_CB8_128 | ecosystem: Environmental > Aquatic > Marine > Oceanic | place: Arctic Ocean: Canada Basin | collected... | reverse complement strand
AGTTCTTTCTGCTTCTCTACGAATAACCTTGAACTTTCAGAGTCAAGCGAACCGAAAGTCTTAATCGCATTAATTTCAATGTCGCGCAAAGGTTTAGCGAACTTATCGAAAGCTTCAGTGGGCTTTTTAATTCCAGCGAGGAGCGCAGATCCTACTAAGCCTGCAAATCCGGGGATCTGCTTTAACTCGACCCCTAGTTCACTAATCTTTTTACCGAGACCTTCAGTTTCTTTCTGGGTTTTCTTCATCGATGCTGAGGTGACATCGAGGGTGCGATTTGCCTCTGCGTAAACCTTGTTGGCTTCTTTGAAATCTTGAGTAGCTTTTTTCTGTGACTTTGCTGCAGCTAGGCGCGCTTCCTCAAACGCCTTGATCGATTTTTTTAGTTTTTCAAGATCTTCTGTAGTATACGAGGCTTTAAGCTCACGCTGAGCCTGAGCTAATGCATTGGTAGCTTCCTCTAAAGCACGTAATTCTTCGGGAGTATCAGCCATGAGTTTTATGGATCCTTATGACTAAATATGGTCTATGTGAATCTTCTTGTCACAGAAGAATCTCTAGATCGTGCGCGGCTGTTCGTCTGGTTTGCTTTACTAGAATTATTAGAATGCTCTTTAATTATGCGATCGATAAACCACTGTCTATACGAGATAGGCAATTTATAGCACTCAGTATAACTAAAGCCTCCGTGCTGCATGAGCAGAAATGTAGACTCAAGGAAGATTTCTCTATCCTCAGGCCCCAGGCCAAAGAAAGCTTGCCCCCACGGGCAGGGGCAGTTCCTCCTCATGATTGCAGTTCTTACATTCAAAGTAAGAGCGCATCAAAACAGTAGGCTCGTTAATGTTTACAAACATGCGAGCAGCGAGAGAATCTTTTGCAGGCATGTTGCGAACAAACTTGCTGATGAAGGCTTTGTCAGTATTTCCCTCGATTGAAATAATAGATCTAAATAGATTGTCGGTTACAGAGGTTTCAGCAGTGAGTCCTTGCTTCTTTTTTCTCTCTGTCGTGGCGTTTGATTCTTTCTCATCATAGCCTGTGGTGAACTTTATGCCTACTCTCTTTCCTGTTGCGGGGAGAACTAGCTCAAACTCATTTAGCCCTAGTGCAACTGGATCTTGTTCAAGGGCACGAATTGGCAGGTCTGTTAGATTGCACTGGTGAACTTGACTGGTTCCGCATGATGGGCAGTCAATATTGACATTATAGTCAGCGCCGTAACCTGTAATTCTTATTGCAGTTAAAATTGCATTTCTATCACCTGAAAGAAGAGTATTAGGGTCTACTCGCTTATCGATAAGGCAGGAACCAATAAGCCTGGACACCATGTCACCACTCTTAAGGAGCGCCCTCGATGTAAGGATATCTTCTTCTCGAGCGGTCATAGCTCTGATATCAACTGACTGGGCCATGTGAAGCGGATGATCTTCGGCGTAAACCTTTCCAAGCGAAGGTAGCGGGACTGTTTCTACCGGAATATCGAAGCCTAACTCTTGGTGAAGCTGATCGGCAGTTTGACGCTCTGCGGGAATTGACTCGCTGGCAGCGTTAAAAATATTATTTCTAGACATGAAGTCTCCTTATACGACAATTGTATTGTCGGTAGCCGGACTGTTAAATTCAAATCTGGAAAATTTAAGCTTTTAGCGCTTTGTTAACGTATTAGTACTGGAGTACGCAGTTATCAAATCGCATAGTCACTGAAATCTCAGTTGGATTCTCTGAGTCATAGTTGAGATCGTTGAAATTAGCATCTGTGATAAATGCACCCTTTACGTCCCAAAGCTCAACAACAGTTCCGATTGGATCAAGCATCTTGATCTGGCAATCGCGCTTGTAAAAGTCAGCATAGCCACTGCGACCTGAAACGGACTCAAAGTGCGTACGAACCCATTCCATAACTTGCTGTGCTCCGGAAGGTGCAATTGGATCATAAAGCGTTACGCCTAATGTACTAAATTCTGTTCGCCCTGCAACGTAGCGCGTGTGGTTAATGAAAGGCATCTTAACCTCACCTGTTTGGATCTGCGGACGAGCAGCAGATTTCATTAAGAAAGCGTCAATGCCTTCAATGGCAAAGACCCACCTAAACTGGCGTTTCGGTTCAAACTTATTTGGAAGCATTTCAGCAACAGAAAGGGTCTCAGCCATCACGATCTCCTAGTCAGACGATATAAATATAGGGTTTCAAGAAAAACGTCCACTAAAGTCCCTCGACTCCGGAGTTTGTTACGACAAAATCAAGGGAAATGAACTCTGCGGTACGCGTAGGCTGCAAGAATATTTTTCCTCTAACAGTATTATTTTCAATGTCTGCTTGAGTTGTTGTACTTGAGTCTATTACTACCTTGAATCTATCGATACCTTGGTTTTGCTGAACTCTCTTCATTATTGGAGTTACCAATGCAGTAAATCTCTGGAGGGTTGATTCCCGGTTAGGTTCAAAGATAAGTTGCTGTGCAACTTGCTTAACTGAGCGTCTTAGGTCGATCAAGAGTCTTCTTACGTTAACTCGATCTAGGGCAGAAGCTGCAGTCTGCAGTGTTCTTTGACCAAACACGACGGGACCTTGTGAATTCGGGAAACTCACAATTGGATTAATTCTCTTATCATTTAAATCGTCAATATTATCTTCATTTAAGCGTACCGCTGTAGCATTAGCGCTAATTGATCCGCGAGCAAATCCTGCCGGAGCAAACCAAGGGAATGCGACTGCGTCATTAAAGGCGAAGGCGCCAATAACTGAAACAGAAGGTGGCACCTGTACGGTGGCAGCATTTGATGTCACAGTTTTGGTAGCACTGTTCAAAGTCTTAACTTGAACATCCATGCTTAAATCCGGGAAGTATGCGGCAGCGAACGAGGTATCAAGAGCTCGATCATTAAACGCCGATACTGTATTTGTAACGCTTACATTCTGAACTGATGAGGTGAGCACAGAGTTTACTGTGTCACGTTCCTCGATATCCATCAAGTACAGAGCGTCAAATCTATTTTCAACAGTTGTTATAGCAGAATCAGATAGAGTTGAAACTCTCATTCCGGGTATTGCTAGAAGCTGTATGTCAACATCGGATTTTTCTCCGATGACATCTAGGGCTTTCTTAAAGGAGCCCACGGTGTTTCCGTCGGTTAGACCTCTGGTGCTGTCGTCCATTTCACCCTTGGCAGAAAGGTTGTTAAGTCGTGAAGCGTTTTTATCAAAGATGTTTACTCCGTCAAAACCTTGCTGGAAAGGCATCGTAAACTTAGCAAGCCTTCTTACTGCCGGGCTGGCGGTATCGTCAACCTGGAAAGCTCTTGTCTTATCTGTAACATTTATCGAGATGTTGCCACCTCGAACATATGACCAGCTGCTGACCAAGAAGCTATCAACTGTAGTAGCAAGTCCGTTTGATCCCGTTGCAACCCTTACGTTCTCTAGGGAGAATCCGTTATTGTTGAATCTATCAGAATCAAGAACGAAACCGCTTGAATCAGTTTCCCCAGCATTAGATCCTGTCAAAGTATTTAGGCTTGACGGATGCGAGTCCGGGAAGAATTTCGTAAAGCTTGCAATAGTTGGATCAATTACTGTGCTCTTGTTGGGCTCATTAAGAAGAAGTTGCTTCTCAAACTGGACACCCCAGTATAAAGCTCTGTTTGGAATTTTTCGAGGGGCTAATCCTGCAGCCAGATTCTTTCTCAGCGGAACTGGAGGCTGAACTACTGCCTTGAGGGTAAGTGAGGTATTCTTTTGAGGGCGACCTGATGCTCCGGCTGCTGTTTCCTGCTCAGGAGGCGCACAAAGAGCATTTGACCCAGATGTGTTTAGGTGATCAAGGCCTCGGAAGCCTATGGGTAATGCTGTCGAATCTATCTCAGCTTCGTCGACATCAGACGCCATCTCAACTCTTATTCTAGAAGATACGTTAGGATATTTTCCCTGAACAATTAGTTTTTGAGATCCGGCTGCTTGGTCGAAATCGTAGAATGCATTAAGGTCACCAATTCTTCTACTGATATAATTTGTAGAAGTCGGATCAAGGTTTAGGCCTCTGTGTGCCTCGTAAACAAAGACATTTTCATCATTGTCGTAGAAATCTCTAACGACAAGATCGAAGGTACCGTATTTATCGAGAGCGTCAGGAGACTTAGATACGTTTTCAATAGAAACCTTATACTTGGTATTAGAACCAACTGGATCTCCTGCTCTGCCCTTAAGGACACCATCACTCAGCAAATGAACTCTAAATAAGTTCTTTGAAGAACCGCCAAATTTCTGTGACGTGATGAACGGAGTTCTTGCTGCTCTAAATCTTTCTCTAAAGTTTTCAAAGTTTGGTGAGGCTGCGGCGCTTGTGTTTCTATCAAGCGCGCCGGTCAGCATGAACGCGACTTCGTTGCTTCCAGAGTAATGGCCTGCAGGACTAATTGCCCCATTTATGCAGGATCGTCCGGCTGTAGTGATGCCTGAGCCTGTTACTATTGCGTACTCAGGATAAACATCATAGTGTGCATAAAGAACGTACCCGTGATCTTCGAGTGCCTCAGGATCCTTGTTGAACACATTTGCAAAGTAGTCTCTATCAGTTGGATTGAAGGAAGCTGTTAGAACTCTTGGAAAATCAACGCCCTTGTGACCGGGAAGAAGCATGGCAAACTTCGGAGAAGAATTAACGTAATTAACTGTCCCAGTAAGGAACCCTACTGTTGCTCCTGTAGTATCTGCGCCATTTTGACCTTTGTAAGATGATGTTGTCGTAGCGGTAGGTGTATTGCCTCTGTTCATCACGCCGTTTGAGCACGAAAGGCGCAAGTTAACACCTGATGCTGCTAGAAAAACACCTCTCAATATTGATCCGGCGCCCCTTACAAAACTACCATCAGCTGCTCTTTCAATTCCGGAATCTTGCAAGAAAGTACTTCCAGCTGATTCTGACATGAAGCAACCTAGGAAGAAAGCTCTTCCTTCACCAGCACCACCGGTATTTGCTTTAGGATTGTCTCCCAGGAACTGTGAGGCAAGAGGTTGACGTTCGCCAACAATAAATCCTGCTCGTGTAACAGTACCATCTGTAGTAGATCTTCTTTTACCGTTGCCGGCGCCCAGAACCCTGACGTAGGTCAGTGCGCTAGCGTTCCTTAGCCACTCTTTTGCAGCTATTGGACCGAACTGGTCGCCACTTATAAATCCGAATTTTGATTCGAATTCTGCGAAGCTTGAAACTGTGATCGGAACAAAGGCCGGCCCTTCCTGGGCCGTCCCTATGATTCCGGCAGGAACGCCAGTCGGACCTGTCGGGGCTGGTCCGGACCTGTCGATCTCAAAAGCTCTTACCCCGGGGCTTTTAAAAGTACGTTCGGCCATTACTTAAATCTCCAAAAAATCATCATTCTTAACTATGCTCTACTCAAAGCTTACGCCAGCATTTGTTATGACGAAGTCAATTGATATAAACTCAACGCTTCTAGTGGGAACGATTACAATTCTTCCATTGAGCCTATTGGACTCAATATCTTCTTGTGAATTGTTTGAATCGTCCATTACAACTCTAAACTGCTCTATTCCGCTCTGAGCCTGTACTACTGCAAGTAGAGGAGAAACTTGAGCTACAAATTTCGATCTTAGCGCGGGTGTATTTTGCTCAAAAACAAATCCGTTCGCGACCTGCGTCACTAGACGTTTTACTTCGAGGAGCATTCTTCTAACATTAACTCTATCAAGAGCAGACTTAGCTAGTTGCAAGGTTTTTTGACCGAAAATTACAAACCCTTGTTGCGGGAATGTTGCAATCGGATTAATTCTTGCGTCGTAAAGGTCATCTCTATCTCTTGCTGTCAGCCTGACACCTACATTTTGAACAAAGTCTAAAGCGCCTCTATTGAATCCTGCAGGTGCAAACCACGGATATGATACCTTGTCATTAAATGCGAGTGCAGCCAGTGCGGCGATGGAAGAAGGAACTTCTACATTAGCTCCTGTATTAGCATCTTTAATCACTACGTTAGGGAAGTACGATGCAGCTGTATTGTTATCGATAGTTCTTCCCTCAAATTCTGCTATTGTCTTTGGCACGCTTGGGCTTGCCGTTGAATCATCAAATAACCTATTGCCATCGCTATCATATTGTTCAATATCTAGCAGCAGCAAAGACTTGCCATAATCCTTGTTTCTATCAAGTGCGTGATCAGTAACAAATGATTCTCTTATACCTGGGATTGACAAGATATTAGTGTTGACCGCCAAAGGATCAGTCATGATATCAACTGCAGCTCTATATGAAGCAACTCCATTGTTGTCTTTCCCGGAACCTGCAAGGTTTGTGCTCATCCCTGGCGAAGTGAAGGAGTTATTTGCTCCACCACCCGAATCTAGGGAAGTTGCCTTATCATTTAATCTAGCGGCATTTCGATCAAGAATATTCAAGCCGTCGAAGCCGCCGTAAAAAACGTTCGTAAACTTGGTATACTCCGTAAACTTATTAAACGTTATCGAAGAGCTTTGATTAATCAGGGTTGCCAAAGTAATTCTGTTCGCACCTTCACCCTGGCCGTCGTTTACTGTGTACTTAGTAGGATCAATCAAGCCGTCTCTAATGTATGCAGCTTCTCTCATAAAGGGGTCAACAGAGCCTGTAATTTCAGTGTCGTTGTAAGTTCCTGTGGAAGAGCCTCCAGCGCGGCGAGACAAGGCGACTCTAGCAAGGGTGAACTTGTTGTTGTTAAACGTCTTGAAGTCCAAAGCCTTTGCAGGAATAAGCTGGGATCCTGTCACTAAGACGTCCATCTCCTCAATTCCCAAGAACTTGGTTTGATCAATGAGGCCTAAGTTAACTTCTGATGAATTGTTAGATCGAAGTGCTGCATTAGCAATGCCTGATGTCTGAATAGTTGAATCAGCAGGCACCATTGTGGTTTTGACACCCCAGTAAAATCTAGCATCGACTGTTTCTTCATCGCCCGGGAATCCAACGAATGGCGCTGTGCCTGATTTGACTGCTCCGTTTGTAACCTTAAATCTTAGGGGTACTGGCGGGACGATTGAACCAGATAGGCTCTCATTGTCTAGGCGCCCAGGTAGAGAATCAGCGTTGTGAATTCCAAGGCGTGTCCGTGCAAACGGGAGAGACGCAATGCCGTCACCTAAGTTATCGTTGGTCTTAAGTGTCGGAAGTCCTCTAAATCCAAACGGGAGGCATTCTTTAGGAATGTTTCCGTCTGCTAAGTCGGCTGAAAGCACAATCCTTATGATGTTTGATTTGTTCGGATATTTTCCGGTTACAATCAGTTTTCTTTCTGTTTCTTCAATTGCATCGAAATTAAATGCAGCTTTTCGATCACCAATCATTCTTCCAATGAAGTTCTCGGAGCTAGGATTTAGATCGCAATTCGGGAAAGATTCCAGAACCTCTCTTGATTTATCAGTGTCTCTATAGCGGCGGACCTGGACCGTAAAGGTTCCGTACGGATTGTTTTCGTCTGTTGAACCTCGAATGCTAGCTATCGAAACCTTGAACTTTCCGACCGGATATTCGCCATCATCGATGGTTTCAAAATGGAACAAGTTATATTCAGTGCTACCAAAAGGCTGTGATATGAAGCTCGTAGTTCTAGAGGTTGTATACCTGGTATCAAATCTACCAAATGCTGTCAAGAAGTTTTGGCCGGCTTTATTATTAGGGGATGTAATAGAAGACCCTGACATCATTACGACAGATTTATCTGCTATTGACATTGCTGCTAATTCTGTCTCAACATCAAATGCTGCGTAGAGCAAATGCTTTTCTTGAGAGAATTTTGCAGGATTAGTATTTAGAATATTTCTAATGTAATCTTTGTTGCGAGGGTTTAACGATGCGGTTAAAACTCTAATACCGTTTGCAGCATCAGGTGCTTCGCCGCCGAAAGAAGTATCTGAAGATGAAATGATCAGCTTAAACTTCTCTGCCATTCCGGATGTATTACTTGCGGAGGCAGGAGTTGCAATGTTGTCGCCACCCTGTAGCGCAAGATAATCACCTACATTATAAACTGTAGCGTTGAGTGACGCGCTTAGAACACCTACCCGTGCATCATTTGTGGTAAAAATAACACCTCTGATTAGATTGACGTAGTTAGCATTTCCAACAGAGTCATTATGCGTAAAGATCGGGTAACCATAAGTTTCTGATGCTGACAAGAAATGTCGCGCTGCCAAGAAATGCACAGCACCCGGTGACCGAGTGGCTGCTGTTGTTACAGGTGAAACCTTAAACCCAGCATTTCTAACAGTTCCTTTTATTTCTGTATCTGTAATATGCGCGGAAGTTGTATTAGATCCGGCGCCTAGAACTCGAACGTAAGTTACGGCATCTCTACTCTTTAAAAACTCGTTAACTGCGTACGGTCCGAATTTCTTAGAATCTAAATCGCCGAATTTTGTCTTAAAGTCTGCCATTGATCCGACAGTGATCGGAACAAAGGCTGGACCTTTTTCTGCGGTGCCTATAACACCTGCAGGCGTGCCTAAAGGACCTTGGACTCTTTGTGTTAAGTCAACCTCTTGTTCAAAAAACCCAGGAGATCGAAAAGTTTGCTCAGCCATATGATTAGTCTCCTACAGGACTCACTAATGTCACATATAAATATGCAGAGAAGGTTCAATTGTCACTTTAAAGCTCATCGATCTTAGTGACGATTCTCGCGCTAACAACTGTCTCACCTTTTCTTTGGTTTCTTGTGAGCACTTTTAAGTACTCAACCTCGCCCTCTTTTGTAAACGGGTTTCTTACTTCTGTCCTTGCTTTCAAGTACTGGAGACGATCATTGTCTACAATATCACCCGCTGCATTGATATCATTTACATCGCTAAGTATAAACTTGTCAATTTCACCTGTGGGATCTGGTAAGCCAGACGGATGCTGGACTATCGGAGCATTCGAAGTGAATACATCAAAATGAACATCAGGTGCTGAAACAAATTTTCTAAACGGGCTCATGTCACCGGGGTTTTGAGAAGCAACGATATACCCAGGCACCTTGACATTAAATGTATACCTGATTATTCTTTCATCGTTTGTAAAGTCATCGAAATTATCTTGATTGCTGACTGTTGTGTCAGGGTAAGCTACAAACCAATAGCCTTTATCAGATTCTAACTTGAACTGATTTCTGTTGCCTGTATAAGCTCCCACAAGCCTCTCGATCATCTGGTTCATATGAATTGTATAGGATGTCCAAAACGTGATCTCATAAGAAACATCAATAAAGTGAGGAAAAGGTATAGTGATCACTTCATATATGTGATGATCATGAACTGTATTCGATATCAATGGGCCGCTAGAAGCAGTCTCAACTGGATTTCTTCTTGAATTTACAGTTCCTGCCTTTGCAGATTTTGGGTTTGTTGACTTAGCATCATTATTAGAAGATCTAACGTTTTCCTGGTGAGTAAGATCTTGCCTGTTGATTAAGTTTTGATAAACTGGGTCTCGCTTGCTCAGTTTTCTTTTTATGATTAGGTCACCAACATCTGCAAGTCTCTCTGCAGAAGAAGACTGGTCAATGGATGTTCTTCGAATTGATATCAAGGGAAGTATAAAAGCATCATTTTCATCCTTGATCGGCTGGCGGCGCTTAACTAGAGCGAACCTTTCTCCAGTCGCAAAAACAACAGGTACATCTCGAGATTCATTTTTTTGAGTTACTGTAAACTTTATTTCTTTGTTGAAAAGATCAAACAGTGCTTTATCTATGTCTTCTAATCCACAAGGCGGGAGATGAAAATCGTCAGGGACATTTTGTCCCTCTAGCCCGGTAGGTAATCTTTCCTTCTTAGAAGCTGGATTCAGAGAAGTTTCTGTTATTGTCTGCCTAACAGTCATAATTTAATTACTCATCATAAAAAGCAGAGCCTGCTGACGTGGGATCGCCGCGTTCTGATACTTCTTTTGGTTTTGTTATTGGTTTTTCTAAGACGCCTTTTCTTTGTAGTTCCCTAACGTCACCTGTTTCACCCTGGTCATTAGTGGCGAAACCTCTTTGCTGTACGAATGTCTCCTGAACTGCATCCGGATCTGAAAGCTCTTCGTCTGTGGGACCAAGAACTCTGGTAAAGAAAACTTGCTTGCGGCTTTGTTTGCCGATAACTTT
>Ga0115000_10005530_pt1 | contig 10120 bp, 24 predicted proteins | sample ArcticOcean_MG_C_6_FD_89690 | JGI IMG/M metagenome (GOLD analysis project Ga0115000, IMG submission 89690) | Marine microbial communities from western Arctic Ocean - ArcticOcean_MG_CB8_128 | ecosystem: Environmental > Aquatic > Marine > Oceanic | place: Arctic Ocean: Canada Basin | collected... | reverse complement strand
GATCTACGACCACGTGACACTGAGGAAGCGGGATCCCCACCTACTGTGGAATCTGGCCACCGACTGCGCGATCAATAGCATGATCCCAGAAACCAACCTGCCCGCGGACTGTGTGTTCCCCGGCAAGCTGAACCCCAAGTCGGACCCTGACGATCCCATCTGGAAAGCGATCGCCTCCTTCCCCAAATCCCAAAGCTCTGACTGGTACATGAGTCGGCTGATGGAGGACGAGGATGTCCAGCAGAAGATGCAGGATATCCAGGACGGCGACGGCGACGCAGCGGAATACGGCTTCGACGACCATGAGGGCTGGGGCGACATGAGTGACGCTGAGAAGGAGCTGGTGAAAGGCAAGGTCCGCGAGATCCTGCGGGACGCGGTGAAGGAAGCTGACGCCAAGAACGGCTGGGGCTCGGTTCCCTCCGATCATCGCGAGAAGCTTCGCCAGATGGTGAGCAACGAGGTGGACTGGAAAGCGATCCTCCGACAGACCATCGGCATGGCACACAGCTCCGAACGTACCACCTCCCGCAAGAAGCGCAACCGGAAGTACCGGTTCATGCACCCCGGGGTGAAGCGCAAACGGATGGCGCGCGTCCTCGTCGCGATCGACCAGTCGGGCTCGGTGGGTAATGAAGCCCTCGAGCTCCTGTTCGGTGAGCTGGCGTCTCTCGCAAAGCGAGTTGACTTCGACATCGTGCACTTCGACACAACTGTGGATGAGAAGAGCCTGACCACCTGGCGCCGCGGCCAACGCATCGCGCCTCACCGGACTCGGTGTGGTGGTACAGACTTCAACGCTCCTACAGAGTTCGTCAACAAGCGCAAGAGCCAATACGATCTGCTGATCGTGCTGACCGATGGTGAAGCTCCGGAACCCAAGCCCTGCTTGATCCGACGATCCTGGGTCCTGGTGCCGCAAACATCAATGTACTTCAACACCAATGAGACGGTGATCAAGATGAAAGCTGAGGCGAAGAAGAATGCTGCGTGAATCTAAAGAGATTGCGGTCAACGTAACCACCACTGCGATCGTGATCGGGTTGGGCTTCGCCTGCCTTGGTGCGCTGGCCGCGATTCTGGCACGAGAGGCCTACCGCGACTGGCGAGGCACATCGACTCCGGCATGGCTGGAGGATGAACCCTCCGGATTGGATCAACTATGATGTGGGTAGCTGAGATTGTCGTGCACGTGTTGCTGGTGGTGATCATCACCTTCGGCTGCACCGCCTTTATTGCCTCCGCTTTCTTCGGATATCCCTACGACAAGGGTGATGAAGAGTGAAGCCACGCGTGCAGCACGCCCTGATGGTGCTAATCGCCCTTGCAGCTTACGCTTACGCTTTCTTAACACTTTACAAAATCTGGTGAGACTATGACATTATTTGAAGTTGGTTTGTTTCTAATCGCGGTTGCCTACTATGGGTTGATGATCTGGGCTGGAGCTACGTCGATCGTATGGATCACGTGGGAACGCCTTAAGATCCGACCTCTGGACCGCCGCATCAACCGCCTTGATTTTGAGATCGAAGAGATCGAGGGTCACGACTTCTCCCGCGTCGAGACCCCGGAGTCGCGCGGACTGCGCAAAGCACGAGACATCGATAAGCTATCCCTGAACGACGAGGAGGAGCGCATTGACCGATTCCTCCGCACATGGGGTATGTTTCGCGTGTTTTACCGTGACCCTTACTCCCGTTCAGCAACCCGTTACACCCGAGAACGCCACCGGCTACAAAAGAGCCTTGGCATTGTAGATTCCTGAGAGGCAGAGTATGATCACCAAAGGAGATCTGATGATCGAAGATAAAGAAGAACCCCAGATTCGCGACCTGAAACGACTGATAGACAAGTGTGGTGAAAGCCTCCCCTGTCCATGGGACCGGGATTGGGGCGCAGCTTCACTTGGATATCCGTGGCACATCTACGTCGTGGCATCGGCTAACACGCCTAAGCCCCACCGCCTCTGGTCGCACAAGTCACGTCAAAGTGCATGCGACATGGCCAAGAAGCACCTGGAGACCTACCGAAAGTCTGGAGGTTACTTGATCGTACACAACTACCTGACTAGTGAGTCGATCACGCTGAAATGATCAAGCTCCTGGGAAAACTTCCCTGGCAGTTCACGCTCGCCGTTTCCGGCGGGCCTGACTCTATGGCGGCACTCGACTTCTTCCATCGAGGCAAGAAAGACTTTAGTGTTGTTCACGTTAATCACGGCACACCGCACGCATCTGAAGCTGAAGAACTGGTTAGGTCTGAGTGTAAACGGCTGGGCGTGAACTTGCGTGTAGAGAAGATCGTGCGACAGCGGGATCTCGAGGAGAGCTGGGAAGAGTTCTGGCGCAACGAGCGTTACCGATTCTTTCGCGATGTCTCAGGCCCGGTGATCACCTGTCATAATCTAGACGATGCCGTCGAGTGGTGGGTGTACACGGCAATGCACGGTCAACCTCGACTTATTCCCGAGCGCAACGGCTCTGTGATCAGGCCTTTCCTCCTTACACCTAAGAAGACGCTGAGGAAGTGGTGCAAGGATCACGAGGTTGCCTTCTGCGACGATCCGGGTAATGTTGATGAACAATATATGAGATCCATCGTTCGCCATAAGATAGTGCCTCTGGGCAAGCGGGTCAATCCGGGTCTCGAAAAGGTCATCAAGAAGATGCTGATCAAAGAAAATGGAGCGACAGGGAAATGAAGTATAATCAAGGGCAGCCCGACATCAAGCTCGGAGATCTCGTGACCTTCGAAGACGGAACTGACAACCCAAGCGCACTGCTCATCACTGACATCTGCGAAGACGTTCATCGCCGCGACATCTACCGAGGAATGTGGAGCAATGGAATGCACCCACTAGGAAGAGGACCGATCGCTCCGATGAGAGTGATCCGCAAAGGTTACGGAGAGATGATGAGCGGCGACGTTCTCAGGATGAACTTGCTCAACAAGGCCTCGGGATGCTGGACCCGAGAAGGAACAATCGTGAGGATCTGGAAATGATGACATTGCTACTTAGCCTGGCCCTAGCAGGACCATCATCATCTTACTATCAAAAGCCCCGCGGAAACCTTACCTATCGCAAGTCTGTTAAAAAGCGTCAGGTTGATAATGTTGTGAGATACCTTCGCAAGCAGGATCCTCAAGTAGTCCAGCAAGTGATGAAGAAGATGGGCTGGATGTTTCGCACCGAACCGCGGGATGCTTGCCGAAAGAAGAAGAAGTCCGATCGTGAGAAGCTGGACGACTGGGAGATTCGAATGCTGTGTGACATGGCAGGCATCCCGTGCTACAAGAAACGATAAGTGTAAATCTCAGGGCAGCTGATTATAATATAGTGTATGAGATATAGGGGATTAGCTCAATTGGTCAGAGCACTCGACTCATAATCGATAGGTTCAGGGTTCAAGTCCCTGATCCCCTACCAACCTGACCTGAGCACGTTGTCAAACTGCTTGCATGAGAGCTACACAGTTATGGATGTCAGAGCACCCTGTCCTTTCGCCACTTCGATCGCAGCACACCTTACGTTTCCCAACCCTGGCGCAAAGCCCAAGGTGTTCGTGACACGTGAACAGTTGAGTGAGATGAAGTTGGTGGACGCTGGAAAGCGTCCAGTGGAGCGCAAAGGTTTAGGCGAGAACGTTGATACTTATGCTTGATGTACGACGAATCTATACTAGGTGTCATGATGCTGGGCTTTATAGCTTTCGGGATCATGATATCAATGGGATTTGACGGGGATCTCTGGTGCATCGGGAGAAGAAATGATGAATGGCGTCACTTACTATACTGTTAGCTATCACATGCAGCCTATTGCACACTTCCGAGATTACTCCGGCGCTGTGAGATTCGGCGCTGCAGAACGTGAGCGCAGGCTTGAAGCAGTCAAAACTCTGGATCCGCCCATGATGAGCAGTGAAATGCGGGGCGAGATCAGCAGCATCAAGTACGGAATTGCAGTTCGGAAAGTTGATATCGTCTTTGCTGATATGATAGACAACAGCAAGGAAATCAAGTTTGGGTGACAACACACGTGCAATACTGATGCGGGTTCTGCTTGGGAAAGGCAGTGATTTAGATAAAATTGACGTGATTTCTAATCTGGTTGCTGAAAAGATGGCAATGTCAGAAACGATGTCTGACAAGATAGTCGAAGGCAGTTACGTCCAGGGGCACAGTGTGCTTAAGCACCTTCTTAGCCTAGATCGAGTTTTGGAGACCTTGGTTGCATCGTCGACTACGGGAACCGCTGACGTTCCGGCTCTCTGTGTTGTCACAGATGGCGACTGTGTCCAGAAAAACTAGCACTGAATGATTGACTCGCTTGGTGCGAGTGGAAAGAAGTAAAAGATGAGCGAGTTCGCGGTGAGAGATCTCAACGAAAAGACGGTGGCGACTTTCCGAGACTTCGAAGAAGCATGGAATCACCTCGTGATTAATCTAGAAAACGAAGGTGACATAGTTGAAGAAGTTGTTCTTGCTGCTGACAATATCAGCAACAGTTAATGCGCAAGATGTCGGGATCACGGATTCCGGGATTTGCGATAACTGTTTCGTGGTGATGCCTGACCTTGATGCCTGGGCAACTACTCAAGCAGATGCGGCGGATGCCGGCAGACGCCAACGTCGTCGACCTGACGTTGGTTCTGTGATCACCGACCCTGCTGGAGGATGTGGCTGCACCGGTTCGGGTTCTGTCTGGTTGGCACTCCTTGGATGTGTCGTCTTCTTGCGCTCCAGAAGAAAAAAGAGCCGAATAGCTCTTGTGTAACATACTTATTAACGTGGTATGATGTACGCGGAGGATAAAGGTTTGGCTTCCTTAAAGCGACAACGAAAAGTTATACGTCCTCGTCAGCGTCCCCGTCACACCCCGCCCCAAGAGCTCGTGCTGGAACTACCTATTCCAGGACACGAGAGTATACCCTGGGATCACGACGTTGAAGTGCAAAGACAAGAAAAAGAAGCCTTCGAAGTTATCATCAACCTCAATGATGAGACCGATCCCTGTGTCATTCCCAATGCGTTCTAAGTTCACCATCGCAGAGATCAAAGAAACTATTGGCGAGTATCAAAAGATGCTAGATGCCGCGATATCCGAAGGCAACAAGAAGGCCATCAGCGCACTAGTCCAAGTCATCGCTGACCTAGACAGTTGTGTAAAACACGCAGCTGATGGTTATAATAAGGGCGAAGACTAGGAGATAAAGATGGATCTGATCCAAGAAGGCAACTTACTCATCCAGCAGGTAGTTGATCTGCTTAACGAGGTGAGTCCTGATCAATGCCCAAGCGGTGTTGAGTTTACCAGCTTCCTTGTCGCTAATGCTGATCGTCTACCTGCCGATGCAGCAACAATCGTGACACTGGCCGCTGACCTTGAAGCTCAATTGATGGAGCACGAAGGCACCGTTCACTAATGTGTAAACCCAAAGGGTTGGGCATATAATAGAGGCGTTCGGAGGTAGATCATGAAGAAGTGTAGCGAAGTTCAAAAGCAGTTGAATGCAATTCGAGACGAGATACGGGCTGTCCACGACCGACAAGATCAGCTGCACGAGATCGCTAAAGCACGAGGCATCGAGCGCTTTGAAGCTGCGAGCGGTTGCGCAACCTGCCGCGGGCGCGGTTGGGTGGTGACTTGGGATACAATGGACTATCTTGATGGCTCAGCTGCGGCATACGGTGACTGCACCAACAAGTCTTGCACTCCGGAAACACGCAAAGCCTCGGGCTTTTATCCTGAGAACACTCGTTACGATTACAACCGCTACGCGACGTGGGCACACATGCACGATCTCACCGAATTGGAGAAAGATGAGTCCTTCATGATTCAACCCCAGATCGTGCGACTTAACAAGAAGTTTAACGACATTGAGATATCTGCGCGCCCCACAAAAGGTAAGCTGGTCGAAGTAGTTGCCAAGTCACGAGCGCGGAACTCAGCCGCTATCGGGGAGAAAGGCAAAGTATTCTGGTACGGTGTTAACGATTGGGGTACGGTCAAGGTCGGTCTCATGGACACTGACGGCAATAAGCACTGGACCACTGAGGTTTGCGTTAAGGTAGTTTCCCAGAAGGCCGGCAAGGCGTACGATCAGAAGTACGAAGATCAGTATCCCCTCCTGTGCAAGGTGGAGAAGAAAACCAACCGGGCGATCTGCGTGATAACTCCCGGTCAAGGTGCGTTCTCCGTCGGTGAGTGGATCCCGTGGTCACAGGTGCTCAACCTCGAGGAGGTGAAGGAGCAGTTGAAGGTCGGGAACGCCGTGACTGTGATGCTCCCGCCGTGGCTAGCTAAGAAGAAGGGTTACATTCGTGACTGAAAAATCACAGGACTATAAGAAGCACGTCGCGGTGATCTTGCCTCGGTGGTGCGTTGAGATGATACTCGACCACATGGACATGCAGTACGACTCTCTTGCCCAGGAGCAGGACTTCCACAACCGCGTGGGTGACACAAAGTCCTTTGCTGACGCTCAGGACGAGCTTAAGCTTTACAGTGACGCGATCGACCAGATCGTGGGCCAGCTGGAAAACAGCTAAACATTTTTACATCCCGCTTTACAATGATCACATGGGTAATGCGGTCAAGATAGATTTGCAAGTGGGCGACTGGATCCTCACGGGCAGATTCAAGAATAAACGAGAAATCGTGAAGACCATCGGTGTCGACAATCTGGGGCAACCCACTGTTAACGGCAAGCCGATGCTGAAGTTTCGTATTGAGAAGTCAATCCCCAAAGGGAAGAAGAAATGAACTTCAATCTGGATATCAAGACCCTGGCATTCCTGGCAACGCTAACAGCCTCAGCATGCGGACTTTACTACACTATGCAAGGGCGCATCGAATCGACTGAAAGCCGAGTGGAGTCTGTAGAGAAAGACCTCTCGGCCCTCAAGAAGAAAGTTAACAAACTTGGAAAGAAGAAGAAGAAGTGAAGCTTAATAAGCACAAAGTTCTAAACACAGCAACCCTAGTGTTCGCCGTGTTGTGTGTCCTGTACTTACAGTCAGTATCAAGCACAGCTAAAAAGATCACGTCAGACGTCGCTGGGATCGAGAAAAGCCTTGATGACTCAGGCAAAAATCTCGATAAGCTAGAAGCGCTTGTCCCCAAAGTCGAAGAACTAGAAGTTCTCATGGAAGGCATCATGATAGAGCTGGATATGCCTCGTGATGCCCAACCAAGCTAGGAAGTAAAATGACATCGACGATTCTGGCACTTCTGATTGCAGCACCCTTCACAACATACGTAGACTGCTCGGACATCGTGGGTTACGATGAGAAGAAGAACGCGTACCTTATGAAGTGCACTCTCGCAGTGGGAGGAGAAGATAAGTCTAAGGCGAATCTGGTTCCGATCTATTGTGTCATGGACATGAAGGAAAGCGCTTTCATGTGCAAGTTTGATCTAAAGCCTAAGAGCAGCTTAGATAACGTTCCCCGCGATCACACAGGATGGTTACCACAACTCCCGCCGGGCGCCGTTTTGCAATCCATCTTTCAGCAGCAAGAACGTTCGCTCCAGCCGATATGCCTACCAGCAGTCCGTTCTCCTGAGCTAAACGACGAGCTCTCTCAATAGCATCTGCTGTCGACACCTTCATGACATCATCCATCTTGTCGGGATCGAGTAAGAAGTCCTGACCGTCGTTGATGCCCTGAATGCCGTGATTCTGAGCATCTTCCGCTGGAACGACTAGCACACATTTATAATCCAAGAACTTCGTCTTATCGCGATAGTCGTGCAGTCCCATCATTGTGCCGCCAGTACCTGCTCCACCCACGAAACCTGACCACGGCATGTTCGGATCAAGCTGAAGGTGAATCTCTGGGCCCGTTGTATCACGGTGACATTCAACATTGTCGAGGTTCTCAAATTGCATCGGTGACCAGGCATCTTCACCTGTGAGCATCATCTGACCTCTAAGAGCGATTGCTCCCTGGAAGTCACTGTGTCCCACCTCGATCACTTCTGCACCAAAAGCACGCATCATCTGCTTACGCTCCTCGCTCATGTTGCAAGGCATGATGATCTTTACAGGATTGCCTAGTGCTGCACCTGCCGCGGCGAGCGCAATACCAGTATTTCCTGAGGTTGCTTCGATGAAAGTAGTATTCTCACCGAACTCTCCTCGTTCTTGAGCGCGCTTGACCACGTAAGCGATCATGCGATCCTTGATGCTGCCCGTAGGGTTGTAGGTTTCCAGCTTGGCGTAGAGTTGCTTGCTGATCCTGACTAGGGGTGTGTTCCCAACATTCGAGAAGTATCCATTTTGCTTCATTCGTGTATGCCTCAGAATAACTATACTCTAGATTGCGCGGAGTTATAATGCTAAGGAGGAAAACAAGTATGTCTTACATGGGATTCACAGAAATAATGACACAGTACTGCGAGCATCTAAAGTTTCCAACAGTACTTGAAATCGGAATTGATAGAGGCCAGACTTCACTCCCGTTGATTCACAATCTAGCTAACATTACTGGGGGAGAGTTCTTTTATGTCGGGATTGATATCAAGCCGAACGGGACATTCTTGAACCAGGTACTTCAAATGAGAGGCCCTAGATCTGTATTTATCGAGTCGGATACAAGAAGCGAACTTCATTCTTCGTTTGACGCAATGGAAGAAAAGAAGTTTCCGGGAAATACAGTGATCATTTGGGGAAACAGTCTAGAAGTCCTCCCTTTTTTCAAAGAGCGGAAAATGAAGTTTGACCTTGTTTTGATTGATGGCGACCACAACTACGATACAGTTTCTCAAGAACTTTCATTCCTGAAGGACATTACTCATCCGGCCTGTATGGTTGTGTGTGATGATTACAATAGTAAGAGGCATTCTAATAATGATACCACATACATGTCTAGCGAATCACACGCAGATGTACTTGATAAGTTCACAGACCTCAAGCTAGACACTTTGAAAGGTGTAGGTGCTAATCAAGCGATCGACGACTGGATCAAAGACAACGAGGAGGATGGGTGGGGATGCAACTTCCTACCGGACTTAGAGCCTGCCATCCTGGTACCGCCTGCACTCTCATATCACATAACGGGAGTTGCAAACCTGTGCACAGCCGAATCTCAGTATCAGGTCCATCGCGACGGAATATTCAGGTTCAAGATGGACTATTTGCAAGAAGCTAAATAGATTGCGGCAAAACTCGCTTACTTTTGCGTAGTTCATAAGCTAACCTTACTAGACACAGTCAACTTGTATCCACATATGTGGCATGGTTTTGCGGGAGAGCCTAGGAAAACCTTCTTAGAGATCACGACCATTATTAGCACCTGGGAGAACCTTCTCAACTCTGAGCTTATAGAGATCGACGTTAGGGACGATGAGCTTTCGATCCGTTTCCAGTAAGTGAAACACAGTTTTAGTGGGGGTTTGTCTGACGATGCGAGCTTTCTTCTCACCTCCGATGTAGACAACATCATCAGTATCGAAGTCAGAGCCGAACATGAAAAGGATTCCCGCAGCGAAGTTGGTCACGAAGTCCCGGAACATGAATGTGACAAACGCAACGGCGAACACAATACCGTATCCGCCGATCAACTCCTCAATGACCTTGATAATCTCATCCGACAAACCGATGTGCATAATGATCTCCTCGGCAGTAACTATCTAGAACTACTAAGTTCTAGTCGTCCCAGTAGGGAGTCCAGTCTTCGGCAGGTACCGCATCATCACTACCCTCATTCTCCCAGTCTGGATCTCTGAATCTACTGGTTTCTTTGTCAAGCTCTTCAAGCGGCGGAACTTCATCCTTACCGTGCAACCTGACTGCTCGTTCGTAAAGAGTAAGCTCATCTTCACGAATGGCGGGGTTGGGAATGCAACACGCAACTGGACAAACTTCTTGACACATCTCCGCACCGTAGAATCCAACGCACTCGGTACAGCTGTTAGGGTTTATCACGTAAGCCGCATCACCTTCTCGAATCGCTTGGTTAGGGCATTCTGGTTCGCAAGCTCCGCAGTTGATGCAGTCAGCTGTGATCATTGTGGCCATAGGACACTCCTCGCTGGTAACTATCTCGCCGGGAGGTGATAATAAAAACTAAGGTTGTTGCGCTCGAACAATGTCAGACACGGCAACACCGCGCACAT
>Ga0115000_10005528_pt1 | contig 10120 bp, 6 predicted proteins | sample ArcticOcean_MG_C_6_FD_89690 | JGI IMG/M metagenome (GOLD analysis project Ga0115000, IMG submission 89690) | Marine microbial communities from western Arctic Ocean - ArcticOcean_MG_CB8_128 | ecosystem: Environmental > Aquatic > Marine > Oceanic | place: Arctic Ocean: Canada Basin | collected... | reverse complement strand
TCTGATCTTTGTTGTAATTCTTTAAGTGTAACCTCAGTTGTATATTTATCTGAAAAATTAGTTTTATTAATGTCGTAAGCAATGATTTCTATTCCGAAACCACTTAACCTTTCAGCAAACGATTTACCCATTACACCATACCCAATTAAACCAATCGTTTTTCCCTTCAATTCATAACCTCTGTTTTCCGCACGTTTCCAAACCCCACTTCTTACTTCTTCATCCGCTCTTTTAAGATTATTCATGAGCATTAAAATCGCCCCTGTTGCATGCTCTGCAAGGGCATCTCTATTCCCTTCTGGAGAACTAAATACTTTAATATCCAGTCGATTTGCAGCATTAAGATCAATATTTTCCAATCCGGAACCTGCTCTGGCTATAAACTTCAATTGCTTACAACTCTTCAAAAGAGCCTCCGTCAATTTAAATTTAGAACGAATTACAATTCCATCATACTTAACGATTTCTTTTTTTGCGGCTTCTGCTGCTAATGTAGTCTGATCGATACACTCCCAACCCATATACTGAAGTCTATTCCATAAAATAGAATGAACAGAGTCTACAAAAATCACAGTACCGAGATGTGGCATTATATTAAACTTTGACAAATATAAAAATAGAGTAACAATCCGAATATATCATTGGCTGTTGTAATAAAAGGTCCTGTTGCCAAAGCTGGATCTACATTAATTTTATGAAAAGCTAAGGGAATCCAAGTTCCAAAAATAGCTGCAAATACAATTACAGATAAAAGCGACAAACTAATTGCAAGACTTAAATTAAAATCGTCAATAACCAAGAAATTAACCGCAAATAAGAGTGCAGAACATAAAAGACCATTCACCAAACCAACCCCCAATTCTTTTAGCAATCGAGCAGCAACGCTTCCTGTTAATGTTTTATTTGCTAAACCTTGCACCACAATAGCTGATGATTGAATTCCTACATTTCCTCCCATAGCAACAATAAGTGGAATAAATGCCATTAAAGTTGGCGTTCTACTTGCTTCCTCCTCAAACACGCCTATTACTTGTGCTCCAGTAACTCCTCCAATCATTCCGATTAAAAGCCAAGGAAATCTTGCTCTTGTAATTTGCCAGATATTATAAGACGACTCTATATCTTCGGAAATACCAGACAACATTTGATAATCCTTTTCTGCCTCCTCTACAATTAGATCTACTACATCATCAATCGTAATTCTACCGATCAATTGATTGATTCCATTAGTGACAGGCAGCACCACTAAATCATATTTTTCCATAATACGAGATACTTCCATGTTCGTAGTATCGGCTTTAACAGAGATAACTTCGCTAAAAACTAGCGTATCTATTTTTGTTTCAGGTGGGTATAAAATTAGTTTTTTTAGTGATAGTATACCAACTAGTCTTTGTTTATCATCGGTTACATATACAGTGTGTACCTCATCAATTTCCTCTGCTTGTTTTCTTAACTCAACAACACATTCGCTTACGATCCAATTGATGTTTACCTTAACAAGTTCCTTTGCCATTAAACCTCCGGCAGAATCCTCAGGGTAATTTAAAAGATCAATGATATCACTCGCATGATCGGTATCCTTAATTGCTAAAATAACTTCTTCTTGCTTGTCTTCGGGAAGCTCACTAATCAAATCAGCAGCGTCATCCGTTTCCATATTATCAATTACTGTTTCAGCAATCTCTTTAGCGGATAAACTTGATAAAATCCCTGCCCTTTCATGCTCTTCAAGCTCTGAGAAAATATTAGAACGTAGCTCCTCTTCAAAAATACGAATTAACGTAACCGCATGCTTAGTACTGATTTTACAAAGAATATCGGCAATATCCGCCGGATGCATTTCCTCTAAAGTAGATAGGACATTTTCCATTCGTCCTTCCTCAATACGCTGAGGAAGCTTATCAATAAACAGTTTGATATATTCGTTGTTTTTTTCCAAAATAACAGCACAAATAAAAAGGCCATTCTGCTTTACAGAATGGCCTTTAATTTTTAAATATTAGCTTACTTAAGTGTTACAGCAGAAACACCAATCATTGTGTTTTCACAATAAACTTCTACTTTGTAACCTCCTTTACTAAATCCTTGACCACCTATTAGGTTAGTAGCGTACATGTAAACATCAATACTCGTGTTTTTATAATTAATGTTTTCCTTAGCAGTGTACCCCATATCTTTTCCTTTGTAGCTAAAGTTACTCCCACCATCAGTAATTACTTTATCATCTGGTCCAATCACTCTTAAATGAACATCTTTTTTCCCTCCAACTGCAATGTCGTTTTTAGCAATTGTAAAAACCACTCTAATTTTATCAGCTCTACTTGCTCTAGTTGTTGGCTTCTCTTTTCCATTTCGTCTAATCTTGATTCCTTCAGCAACTACATCATATGTAATTAAGCGTTTCCCAAGATTAACTTTTCCTTGTAAACCATCTCTTTGCGCAGCTAAATCTGCACTTGTTTTTCTTTCACCAGAAAGATCAGTTCCAAGTTGTAAGTTTTCATCTTTCAATCTTTGGTTTTCAGCAATCAAAGATTGATTTTTTGCTTTTAACTTTTTCACTTCTGATCTTAACAAATAAACTTCAGTTTTCAATTTTGTGTATAACGACTTTAATTGACTAAAGTTTTTTGCTTTACCATCTGTAGAAGTAATTAAATCTTGAATTTGGCTTTTAAGCTTGTTAATTCTCTCTTCTTTTTCTTTCCTTAATAATTTAATCTCTTGAACTTGTCCAGTTAGAACACTATTTGAATCCAAATCTGTAATACCGATAGAAGCTAAAAGTGCTTCCGCTTTTTCAACATCACTATTTAATTTGGAAAAACGATCTTCAGCAGTTCTTCTTCCTCTGTTTATTGTATCAAATTCTTCTACATTGTCCAAGAATACTTTTTTGGCTAAAAAAGCAGACGCACAAGTTAGTAGGCCTACAAATACAATTAATATTATTATTACCCTTTTACCTTTCTTTTTTTCTTCTTGTAATTCGCTCATGAGAATTTTTTATTAAATACACTTATTAGTCACAAATATAAGTATAATTTTAATATTTTCTCACTTATGTTACATGTCTTATTTAGTGCCCTCTATCCTGTAAGTTGTTTGAGCTGTGATATACCTTTAGTAAGAGGAGAAAAAGAGTTTTGTTTAGTTTGTTTAAGCGGATTTAAACCGCTATGTTTTTTAGCTCAAAATTACAATCCAATTGCGCAGCTTTTTTGGGGGAAATCTAGTATCCACTTTGCAACAGCAGTTTATGACTATATCAAATCGGAAAAATTATCGCAATTAATTCACCTATTTAAATACAGTGGAAATAAAGAGATTGGTTTTTTGTTTGGAGAAATAATGGCTGAATATTTCCCCCAAATAAATGCTTTAAAAGATGTTGACTTGGTCACTTTTGTACCAATGCATTCAAAGAAAAAAAAGAAACGAGGTTACAATCAAGCCGAAGAATTGGCTAATAGTTTCGCTAAAAAAACAAACATCCCTGTTAGAAAACTTATTTTTAGAACAGAAAACACTTTAACACAAACAGAAAAAGATGTTTATGGTAGGTTTGAAAACATGCTTGGGAAATTTAATGTTTTAGCTTTCCATAAAAAACTGAATCATATTCTAATTATTGATGACGTTATTACTACTGGGGCAACTTTAATTTCTTGCGCAGAACTGCTTAAAGGAAAATACAATTGTAAAGTGAGTGTGTTCACATTGGCTTACAGGAATTTATAATTTAAAAAATTAAACTAGATTCAGGTCTGATCTGTTGTTAATACAATTTTAAGCCGTAATTTTGCTTCATGCTAAAAAAATTAATTCCTTTTTTACTATTAGTTGTTGTTGGTTTTATTCTTGTTAAATGCGGACAGAGAGGCACTCCTAGTGGTGGGCCAAAGGATATTATAAGTCCTATATTTGAAAAAAGTTACCCAAAAGATGGTGCTGTTAATTTTAACAAAAATAAAATTGTTTTTGAATTTAATGAGTACGTTAAAGTAAGTAGCTTTTATAATGAGTTTGTCATCTCTCCACCTGTTACAACAAAACCAAAATTTAAACTAAAAGGAAAGAGATTAATTTTAAGTTTCGACACTATTTTTTCGGAAAAGACCACTTACAGTCTTTTTCTAGGAAATGCAGTTAAAGATTTAAATGGAGGAAACGTTTTAACGCAAAACGAATTGGTATTTAGCACTGGGAATTTTGTAGATAGTTTATCTTATTCTGGGGAAGTATTTGATGGTAAAACAATGTTGCCGTTTAACAAAGGAATGATGCATTTATACAAAAGCACTTACGATTCTGTTCAAACAAAGGAAATCCCTTCTTATTTCACTCAAATTATTAACGGTAAATTTCAGTTTAAAAACTTAGCGCCTGGTACTTACAAAATTTTCGGTCTGGTTGACATTAATGGAAACTACAAGTATGACTTACCAAATGAAGAAATTTCCTTTACTGACCAGCTTATTACTGTGGATGAAACTGAAGATTCAGTCGCCATAATATTTTTATCATTTCAGCCAGAAAACAACAAACAATTCGTTAATAATTATTTTTGTACACATCGTGGGGAAATCCAAATTAAATTCAATAATCCAGTCACAAAACTAAACATTGGTGTTGAAGGGCAGACTTTTAAAAAGGATTGGAAGATTTCCAATTGGAACGATAAACAAGATTCTTTATCAATATGGAGTACTTACTTAGCAAAGTTAGATAGTTTTAATTTACTGCTAGATTTTGATGGGTTGAAAGATACTTTACGTTTTAAAATAGGTCAGCGAACTTTTGTTAAAGATGAGCCAATAGTACTTCGCCATAACATGAATAATATGGCGAACTCTTTTAAAGGCAAGTTAAATTTATTTTTTAACAAACCAATTTTATCTTACGACACCGCTTTAGTAGTTTTAAAATCAGGAGGAAATACGCAGAAAATAGCAATCACTAAAACTAATAAATTTACAGAATTCGTTGTTGAAAACCAACTGCAAGAAGCAAGGCAATACGAATTAGAAATATTACCAGGAGCTATTCAGTCTGTTTTCGGAGACACAAATAAGGATACATTACGTTGTAATTTTAATACTGCCGCATCAGACGCCTTAAGCGATTTATTGTTTAAATATGACTTCTCAAAAATTAAATCAAGCGGAATTTTGGAATTTTGGTCGGGCAACAAAATAATGTCAACCCATTATATAAATCAACCTATTGGGGAAATCAATTTACCAGGACTAATTCCAGCAAAATACAAGTTTAAATTTATTGCTGATAAAGATGGCAATAAACGCTGGAGTTCGGGAGATTACTGGACGAAAAAACATCCTGAAAAAGTTTATTGGTACAAGGAAGAAGTTACTATTCGTGCCAATTGGGAAATGGAAATCGAATGGAATATAATTCCACTATCTGAATGAAAAAAACAATCATTTCTGGTCTTATTATAGTTTCTGGTCTGTTTTTACTAGATTCAGTATTTTCCTTTTTAATTCAAGAAAATAGAAACATCAAACTTTCGAATGCAATGAAAGGGCAGCTGGAATACGATGTGCTTTTTCACGGTCCTTGTGAACCATTATTCACAATTGACGCTTCGGTTATAGATTCACTAATAGGAATAAATTCATACAATTTCGCATTAAGGCACACTGACTTTGCCGATAATTACCTACATCTTTACTTGTATCTTAAAGAAAATAAAGCTCCGAAATGCATTTACCTTTATGTTACACCAGAGAGTTTCGACTTACATTTCAACACTTTCCATTCATATCGATTCGCCCCATATTTAGACGACTCTTTAGTAGCTTCTGTAGTTGAAGAAATGGATCCCGCCTATGCCAAAACAACTTGGGCACCTTTTATGCGTTTTGCCTACTATAACAATTATCAAACGTTCAATGCCATACAAGGATTCACCCATTACATAAACAACAAAACTGATCCTTATTTCAAGGATGGATTTATCACACATCCAAACACCATTTACCATCAGCGCCCAGATGGATATATTGAACCTAAATATCTTGTTTATGCTGCCGATTATAATGTTTCACAATTAACAGATTCAACACTATATTATGAATTATACAAAGAAAGACAGAAATTCAATTGGGACAGTTGCAGAGAAAAATACCTTAGGAAGATTTTCAAACTTTGCGCTTCCAAAGAAATAAAACTATTTCTATATGAGAGTACACCGTATATAAATTCAGTGGCTGACCAACCAAACAGAGAGTGTTTTTTAAAGAAAACAAGTGATATTGCTAAAGAATATAACTCAAAATACATTTTAATGGACAATCTTGAAATCGGAAAAGATAAGCAGAACTTCGTTTGTCCATTAATTCTTTCAATCAAAGGGACACCTCCATTTTTAAAATCCTTTTCTGATTCTATAAAGGCTAATTTATAAGAGTTTAAGCTACATCACAACTTTTAATAGTCATAAATTGACTTTCGATTTCTTTTCACTAAATTTACCAATCTATTCAAGCGTATGAAAAACATTAGAAACTTCTGTATTATTGCTCACATTGATCATGGTAAATCAACTTTAGCAGATCGATTATTACAATTCACAGGGACTGTATCAGACAGGGATTTGCAAGAGCAAACTTTGGACAATATGGATCTTGAACGTGAGCGAGGAATAACTATAAAATCACACGCTATTCAAATGGACTATAAGTTTGAAGGTGAAGATTACGTCTTAAATTTAATAGATACTCCTGGTCATGTTGATTTCTCCTACGAAGTTTCACGAAGTATTGCTGCCTGTGAAGGTGCTTTATTAATTGTTGATGCTGGACAAGGAATTCAAGCGCAAACAATTTCCAACTTGTATTTAGCATTGGAGAATGATTTAGAAATCATTCCTATTTTAAATAAAATGGATTTACCTGGTGCACAACCTGAAGAGGTAAAAGATCAAATAGTTGACTTAATTGGCTGCGAGAGAGATGCGATTATTCCCGCATCGGGTAAAACAGGGTTAGGGATTGAGGCTATTTTAGCATCAGTAATTAAAAACATTCCTGCTCCACAAGGAAATCCTGACGGACCACTTCAAGCAATGGTTTTTGATTCAGTATACAACTCTTTTAGAGGCATAATCGCCTATTACAGAATAGTTAACGGAACCTTAAAGAAAGGAGAAAGAGTTAAATTTGTTAATGCTGAAAAAACTTACAATGCCGACGAAGTTGGGGTTTTACGTCTAGATATGGAACCAAGAAAAGAGGTGAAAACTGGTGATGTTGGTTATATTATTTCAGGAATAAAGAGTGCTCAAGATGTAAAAGTAGGTGACACTTTAACAACTGTAGATAATCCTTGTGAAGATGTTCTTGACGGTTTTGAAGAAGTTAAGCCAATGGTTTTTGCAGGAGTTTATCCTGTTGTAACCGATGATTTTGAAGACTTACGTGCTGCAATGGAAAAGTTACAGTTAAATGATGCTTCGTTAACTTTCGAACCTGAAAGTTCGGTGGCATTAGGTTTTGGTTTTAGATGTGGATTCTTAGGAATGCTTCACATGGAAATCATTACGGAAAGATTAGAACGAGAGTTTGAAATGGATGTCATTACTACAGTGCCTAACGTATCTTACAATTGTCGTACTAGAGCCGGTATTGAAATGATTGTAAATAATCCTTCTGAACTTCCTGACCCTTCCTCAATCGAATGGATTGAAGAACCATATATTAAAGCACAAGTTATTACTAAGGCAGATTACGTTGGTGCTGTAATGACTTTAGCTATTGAAAAACGTGGGGAATTAAGTAACCAAGTCTATTTAACATCAGACCGTGTTGAACTTACTTTTCAAATGCCACTTGCTGAGATTGTTTTTGATTTTTACGATCGTTTAAAATCTGTTTCTCGTGGTTATGCATCTTTTGATTACTATCCAAGTGGAATGCGCCAGTCTAGTTTGAAAAAATTGGATATTCTTTTAAATGGAGATCAAGTTGATGCGCTTTCTGCTTTAATTCATAGTGATAATGCTTTCGATTTAGGAAAGAAAATTTGCAGAAAACTAAAAGAATTAATACCTCGTCAACAATTCGTTATTGCAATACAAGCTGCGATTGGTGCAAAAATAATCGCTAGAGAAACGATTTCGGCATTGAGAAAAGATGTTACTGCAAAATGTTATGGTGGTGATATTTCTAGAAAGCGTAAGCTGTTAGAAAAACAAAAAGCTGGGAAAAAGAAGATGCGTCAGATTGGTTCTGTAGAAGTTCCACAAAGTGCTTTCTTGGCTGTTTTGAAATTGAATGATTAAAGTATTCAATTATACATCATTATAAATAGCACCTTGAAAAATAAACCAATTTTTCTGCTTTTTGGATTTACTGTTACCTTAACTCCATCAGTACTTATTATTGTTTTATCGATTATATTTTCTTCATTCAGCAACGACACCATAAATTGATTATGAATTCATCAATTCCAATGGAAAAAAACTATTACTGAAATAACGACTATTAAAACTAAATAGCACTTTAAATTATGGGTTCGTGCAATAATATTTCCCACATATATTCTAAGAACGAAAAGTAAATTAAATCTTGGAAAACTTAAAACCATATAATTTTTCAATTTATTTTTTTTCTTTCTGCTTAAAATTAAAAAAAGCTATCTGTGTCATCGGAATTTTGACTGCGTGTTTCAAATATTAGTTGAGGATTCATCTTACATTATGGATATAAAAAAGGGAATATAAAATCATTAGAGCTTAATTTTCAACTGACTTTTAAATTACCAGTAAGAAAAACAAAAACGATTCTCTTATGATTTCTTGCCTGAAAAAAAATAATAATGATGGGCTTTTAAGAGATTCTCTAAGGTTAAAACAAAACTACTACTAATCCTACATATTAGCTAAAAAACCCTTAAGAGGTGTATTACTGAATAAGAAATTAATCGGTATTTTGTATATATAGTTTAATCTATATGCTTTAAATAAAAAATTATTTCAAATACTATGTTTTGTACGAAATATAAAACAGAAGATTTTTGTAGAATCCAAATCTATTTTCCTTAAGTATTTGTTTTGGGTAAACTGAAAAAAGAAGGTCAATTTTTTTCGTTACTATTTAATTATTATCAACTTTTCATAATATGGTAACTGATTCTCAGAAGAGACCTTAATGATATAAGTATCAGGCGAAAATTTACTTAAATCAAATTCGTTTTTACCATTTACGATTGCTTTTGAAAAAACTTTTTGTCCTGCTATAGTTTTTACGACTAAATTTCCAGTTTTATCACCTAATTCTAAATTAACATCAATAGTGATATATCCCTTTGTTGGGTTCGGATACACTTTGACTAACTTTGGTTTACCTAAGTTTAATGACTTAACAACAGAGTTAGTTCTAGTACCATCAAAATCAACTTGTACAATTCTATAATACACTAATCTGTTGTGGGAACAATCAAAATCATAAAAGCAGTAATCAATTACTTCACTACTATTTCCAGCACCACTTACCTTTGCGTTATCAATTTCTTTCCAATCTGTTCCATCGTAAGAATATTCAACAATAAAGTAATCGTTATTAATTTCACTCGCTGTACTCCATGTTAAGTGTGCAAAACAACCTTCCGGTTTAACATTAAAATCTACTAACTCAACAGGCAAAAAACCATCACAAGAGAAATCAGAGAAGAAAAAATCGATTCGTTTTGTACTTGCTGATGCATCTATTTTTGCATAAACCCACCTATTAGGATGGTTTGATGTTACCTTCATAGGATAACCACTCCAGCCTACCATCGAAACATTATCTGCATAATTCCAACTTCCAGGATTAGCTCCAATACTGGTACCATTCTCTTTTATCCATATTTCAGCATCATCCCATGCATTAGTTTGTTTAAATTTAATTCTGTAAACACTTCCACCACAATCTTTAGTTGATTCGATATTTGCAGTATTCTTTTTGTTCTGTGCTGTATATGTTTGTGCTTTTACAAAAACAGAAAACAATAAAAAACTAGAAATCATGAGAATTCTTGACGAAACAAAAGAAAAACGAACCTTGGATATATTTATATGTTTGATAAATTTAGTCATAGTCAGAAATGTTGG
>Ga0115000_10005527_pt1 | contig 10121 bp, 7 predicted proteins | sample ArcticOcean_MG_C_6_FD_89690 | JGI IMG/M metagenome (GOLD analysis project Ga0115000, IMG submission 89690) | Marine microbial communities from western Arctic Ocean - ArcticOcean_MG_CB8_128 | ecosystem: Environmental > Aquatic > Marine > Oceanic | place: Arctic Ocean: Canada Basin | collected... | reverse complement strand
AATTTTTATTGGTTTCAGTCACCAAATAATTTAAAAATTGTTGTAGCTATTGTATTCTATTCAATACCTTTTTGATATCTTCTTTTGTATAGGGCTTTATTAAACAATAGTTGATTTTATGTTGTTTTAATTCCTTTTCTTTAATATTCCATCCACTTGCAATAATAATTTTAATTCCATCTCCAAACTTATTTTTAACAGCTTTGCTAAATTGCCATCCATTCATTCCAGGCATTCCAATATCGGTAATCACAACATCATATTCCTTTTTGTCAAGAGAGATTAAAGCATTTTCACCAGAAAGTTCAAAATCACATTCATGTCCTAAAGATTCAATTATCTTCCGGGAAGTTATTGCAATTATTGCTTCGTCCTCAACATACAAAACACGTAGTGATTTGTATGTTGAAACAACTTTCTCAGTAATTTTATTTTCCTCTAGTTTATTAGCTGGCAAAACAATTTCAATTGTAGTGCCTTTACCTACAGTTGTGTTTTTTACTTTAACGCTCCCACCTGCTTCTTTAATAACACTATAAACCCCACTCATTCCTAAACCTCTTCCTGTTTTATATCCTTTAGTGGTGTAAAATGGCTGAAATATTTTCAATTTAGTTTCTTGATTCATTCCAATACCAGTATCTATACAAGTTAAGGATACACCTTCTGTTTTTATACCCGTCTTAATCGTAATGTCTCCTCCTTCAGGCATTGCTTCAATACTATTCTTAATTAAGTTGTAAATAATAGAACTTAACGCTCCTTTATTAAAAATGATATTTGGAATTTCTTCAAACTCTGTGTTAATATTTATTTTTAATCCTATCTTTTCCATTTCATCTTTCCATAATGGGCGAGATTGCTTAATACTTTCGGTTGTTATTTTATTTAAATCTAAAGATTCAAATTCTGTGGTATAATTATTTTTATCACCAAAGTTCTGCATCGATTTAGTTCTACTAGCTAGATCTTTTATAAGTGTTCCTATATTATCAATGTGCTCATTTACAATCTCAGACAAGTCGCTTTGCATTTTAATGTTTTCTAAATTCCCCATCATCAACTGAAGTGAATTGTTAAAGTCGTGAGCTATTGAAGATGCCATTTCGCCGATGGCACTAAGTCGGTGACTCTCAATTGATACTTTTTCTGCTTGTTTAATATCTGTAATGTCTGTGAATGAAACGCCTATGGTGTTTTTTGTCATTTTCCATGCTCCAACTTGATACGTTTTATCAAATTCAGCACCGTAATTTTCAAATTTTATGGATTCTCCTGTTTTTTCAACTTCGGCAAAAGCCGTAAGCCAAGTGTCCTCTACGGTATTAATAATAGATTTAATTTTTTTATTAAGTAACTCTTCTTGGGTTTTTCCAAGAAAGATAGCGAACGGTTTATTAATTTGTCTGATATACCAGTCTATAGGTTGACAGTCCTTGTTATATATTATTTCTATTACTACTATCATTTCAGTCATAGAATTAAAAAGCTGTTTATATTGCTGCTCACTTTTAATTAGCTTTTCTTCGGCGTTTTTTCTTTGTGTTATGTCTTCAAAAAACATCGCAAATTTACTGTCTGAAAATGAGAAGGCATTAACATTGTAGGTTTTATAAGTATTATGATTGTAATTAACAAACTCAATAGGCTCATTACTAATTACAACAGAGCCTAATTTGTCAATCCAAGATTGTTCAATATCAGGAAAAATTTCTTTAACTGTTTTGCCAAGAGAATTACTACGACTAACCCCAGATTGTTTTTCAAATGCAGGGTTAATATTAAGAAATCTATAGTCTTTTGGGTTTCCTTGCTTGTCAGTAATAAGTTCACACAATGTTGCTCCAATATTCATTCCGTCAAACATTCTTTGGAATTGATCCTTATTTATTGAATGTTTTATATTTTTATAATCACTATCTGACTGCATATATTTTTCTTTTGAGCTACTTTATCTCTTTGCGTTATTGATTAATGCCAACGTCTGTGGTTTTGGCGTTTATGACGGATAAGAGATGTCAAATATGCGATAAATATATTAAAAATAACGACTAATGTACTTTAAATAGCTTTTAAAAAAAATTAGTTAAAAGTGATTGTGTTATGGGGATTTTATTTTTTGAACAGTGATATAATTATCTGTTTGTGGAATTTCGGAAACAGTTCCCAAATTAAAATCATTAAAAAACGCTATTATTTATCGATGTTGGAAATGTTGTTTTCAGCATGATTTAATTGCGCCTTTGTTTTGGTAGAATAGGTTTTTCTTTTAATTTCATTCTGTATGTCGAGGTTATACTCTTCTGATAACAAGTACGCATGCCAATCACCTATTTCAAGAGTTTTAGGAAGTTTACTTAGGAAATATTCATTTCTCAGACCTATCTCAGACCTATTTTTTTTGCACTAGACCAATTATACGAACCCATAGTAGAAATAATTTTTGCTCGAATCGGATTTAATTCTACATACCTAATAGCTTCGAAAATTTCGGTGACAGTCACCAATTAAAACTCATCTAAAAGTTCTATTATTTATTGGTTACAGGACTGTTTTTATCGATGTTAGAAATGTTGTTTTCATCATGATCTAATTGAGCCTTAGTTTTGTTAGAATAGGTTTTCTTATAAAAAAGAAAGTTTCAGATGTAAAACGGTTTATCCTAATCAGAACGAAAGATATTTTGTCTTTCGTTACCTCTCTTAGTTATATTCATTGGAACTACAATTTATCTAGGCATTAAACAAATCTAAACTCTCTTCTTTCTAATCTGTCTTTCTTCCATATTACCTTCCTGTTTTAGTATGTTTTATAGTTTTCGATAATATTTTACCTTAAGAGGTAAATAATTCATAATTGCTAAAAACAACTATTTTAACATCGGTTTTTTAAAGCTAATAGACTAATGATGGCAGTGCTTATGGTCCATTTTTTAATTGGTGACTGTTACCAAATAAACTGAGATTAAAGTTATCGTTAAAGCCAAAAAAAGTAAGGTTTTAGTCGAGTCGATTTCCTCTAAATTCACCTGTACGAGCATCAAAATAACCTTTAATATTTATATTAGTATTTGTTACAACTGTTAAAATATTACCGTTGTAATCTACATAAACCAAAAAATCATCAATCCTGCCTGTCTCGTTGTATAGTATTTCAAATTTAAAAAACGTTCCATGCGTAAACGTTTCGACGGTATAATCCTGATGCGTATTCCTAATTATAGTTAAATCAGAAATTTTATCCTTTAGAATCTCAGAAAATCGCTCCTTTAATTCAATAGCTGTTAATTGACTATCATACGTATTACAAGAATCACCTATCTCTCTCATTTCACCAAGCTTTGATGAGATAAAATACGACACGCAATCTCCACCATATACTCCTGAGTTTCCAAACATTTCTTCAATTTTAGAGAAATTTCCGGTGCTTGTAAATTCATAGACACCCGTTGAAAACTGCTCAAAGTATTTTGTCGTATTTGCTGCTGTGTTATATTCAGCTTTTAAGATGATTGAAGACAAAAGATGTATTATTAAAAATATATTTTTCATTTAGACGAGTTTAATAATTTATTTGCATTATTATCTGATCCAAGTTGATAAATAAAAAATGTGGGCAAGTTCACCTGAGATAAGTAGCGCGTTTTATTAAGTTCAATAAAATGTTAATTCAACAAACCTGCTCCTTACTTTTTTTACTTCAACTATTTGCTGCTAATTTTTTTGAAAGTCAATATTTTTTTCCTTCCAAACTTGTGTGATAATATTTATAATTAGTTGTATTTCAGTAGTGTCAAGCCATTCTCGAGCTCTCCCTTTACGTTTAAACCTTTGTTTAATTGCTTCAAGAATCTTTTTTTCTACCGATAAAATTTCCTGATTGTTTTCAAGAATAAATATTGGAGCAAAAATAAAATTAGCCCCAAAATTATTGTAATAGCATTTTGATCTGTTTTTAAAGTTGTCGATTGTAATTCCAACCTTAGTATGAAGATGGTTAACCTTTGTTTTGTAATTTTTATGTTTGTAAATAGATTGAAGTAAACTGTTTGTTGGAAAGGCTATATAAACACCTTTTTTATCCTCGGTTGCTGCTGTTAATGTTGTCATATATTTTGTGTTTAGAGTGTTCATTTTTAATTGAGTACATAGTTTTCATCTGTTTTTGTTTTATACCATTTAAGTTTTATTGAGATCCAATTAACTGTGCTTCATCGTCCCTTATTTCACCTCTGTAAACCCCAATGTTTTCTAAAATAAAAATGTGCTTGTATGAGCAGGTATTGTATTGAAAAGTCATTTCTGATAGAACAAACGCATCTTTTAATCCATCCTCTTGAATTTTATAAAAGTAAAATTCATCTGTTGTTCTTTGTTTTTTGTATGAAAAATAAATTTCCATAGAAGGCCTTATTAATTCGATTCTTTTATCGACCTCTTGTAATTTCAACTTGTGTTGAAGTTCGCTTCTTAAATGTATATTTTCATTGTAAAAAAGTTTAATACTTTGTGTATGTTCCATTGAATAATTTCCTGAAACATCACATATAATATCTCCAAAATCGTTCTCATAGTAACCTTGCACATCAGGATATTCGCCTACATAAGTTTTTCCTGTATCCGGTGTAACCGATTTTAAATAGTAACGAATTTCGTTTTCTTTTGTTGTGTCAATTCTATTGCAATCAATCTTATATTCCAACTCTGCATGAATATTCTCGCTATTAGATTTTAGAATAAATTTTCTATCCGCCGGATTGTTATTTTTTTTAGGGTTAGTCCAATAATCGTCATCTCTTTCTATCCATTCAAAGGAGGACTTAAATAGTTTAATTGAGTCAACTAAACTTCTTAATTTAAGTATTTCGGCAACAGCTTTAGCACCTCTTCTAATATGCAGGTATGCAAGGTCAACTGGGTCGCACCAATCCGTTCCATTTTTTCCAGTTCCAAACAAGTGAATTCCTAAACCTCCCCAAAATGATAACTTGTACTGAAATCTGGAGTTTTTAATTGAGCTTTTTGAACCATTTTCACAAGAAGGGCAGAATATAATTACTTCATTTTCATTTTCCAATAATGTTAAAGCCTTTTGGAAAGTTTCGTTTATTTAACGATAAATACTGATCTGCTTTTGAATTATAAAAGAAAATGAAAAGACAACAAAAAATTAAAATAAATTGTTTTATATCGCTTAAAGTTTAAATGGGATTACTAACTAAACAATAATAGGATGTAAGTAAGCTTAAATTGCGCGTACAGGGTCTTATTGCATGGATAAATTTTTAGAACAGAATAATCCAAATATTGAATACTCATCCTTAATTCAAGAAGTAAATCCTTTTCCATTGAGGCATTCCTAGGTCAGTCATTTTGTTTAGAATGAATGATTTCAAGGTTACCTCGGTTTGTTGTGTTTCACTATTTTTTGACTTTATATTTTCTCCATAAATAGTTTTCCATCGGCTAAAGAGATTCTCTACGAGTTCTCGTTGATGGTAATCGTATTCTCATTTCCATCGTGATTTTCTATATCCTCCGATGTATCTAATGGCCTCATTCCTTTGATGGGTGTGTTTATCCTTTACAGTATTTTTTCTAGGAGGGATAACAACTTTTGTATCAAGTTCAGTTAGTTGATATGAACCCTTTGAGTCATAGCCACCATCAGCAAAGAGCGTATCGATTTCACCAGCAACATTATTGATAGCCTCAGGTAATACTGAGATGTCGGACATTCTTGAGGTAGTGGATTTATTGAATATGACATGTCGAGTTTTAATATTAATCCCCGGATGTATCTTGATGAATTTCCGTCTTCTTGTTCTTGTGTACTGAGATTGTGTCCATTTTTTTTCACCAGAACACTTCAGTCCACTGTCATCTATTGCAAATACTATGTTTTCTTTTCTGTTCCATTTCCTGAGCTTTTTACTCACGTCTAGTGTTTTCTTTCGTCTGCAAAGAGTTGTTTAATCAGGGATTGTTAGCTGATAGTTGTGTAGCTGAAGAAGGCTACTCATAAATCCCTCTGTTTGTCGAAGTGGTAAGCTGTAGCCTAGGATTAAAGCTAATTCAATTGCAACATCGGAATAAATTACTTTACCGTCTTTGGTTTGTTTGCCGTTGTAAGACTAGTTTGAGAATATTGATTTGTCTATCCATAAATCCAATCTACCACGTTGCTTTAGGCTATTGTTGTATAAACTGCTATTAATTATCTTTTGTTTTAGGCTCTCATCACACAAAATTACTAACTTTAATGAATGGAGGTATCCATGCAGCAAGACCAGAAATAACTGATTTTTGAAAGATTTTTTATTTGTTTACAGTCACCAATTTTTTCAATTTTATTATTCAAAAATAATTCTTCTTTCCGTCCTTTTCTTATACATATTCTTAGGAAGAATCTCTCTTTTCGTATTTGAACGATAGTTATTGTTGTTTGGGTTTAAAATACATTTGACTTGGTACTCAATCATTTTTTCAAAAGGAATAAGAAAACCCTTTGTATAGCATTGCTCTAAATTAGCATCCTTAAGTAAATTTATTACAGTAAAAACAGATTCAATTGTACTAAGACAAATAGATTTTGGTTGCTGTTTAATAATAAATTTGGATTTGATTTCATTATCAAAACTTACTCTTTTTAGTTGTTGCAAGTTCTTGCTCATTTTAAGCATTTTTCGGGCGCAGGGCCATGTTCCATCCAGAATGAAAATGTGCGGATTATCACCCATGAATGAAATTGTTTCTGAACTTTTCCTTACGGATAAGTTAAAATTATTTTTCCCTGGATAAAGCAAAAAAGATAGGACTTTTTCGTTAGTAAGTATTTCATTTACACGTGCATTATTGGTGAAATCAACACCAACTATAATTTCTGAATTTTCCAGTTGAAGCTTAGTCATACGCCCCGTTCCGTTTTTTTCTTTTTTGTACTCCTTCGGATGCATAAGAATAATAAAACGAGTCTTAGTATAAATAGGGTCAATGTGTTTACAAATACATGAGGCTGAGGGTCTCATGCATTTGTAACATTTTATTCTCGGACCTTTTATTTCTCCTTGCACAGATTTAGATATTATTAGTAGGTAGTTCTTTCTTTTATTATGGCATGTAATTTTTGTGCAATTTTTTTAACGATTATGGTAATTGTCTAAAAGCTTCAGAAAATGGTAAGTTAGCACAGAGGTTTGTTATATGCAAGGAAGTCCAAAAAGCTTTTGCAATTACCCCTGTGTTATAAACTGTTTTTGTTTTTTTCTTTAACATTTAAAAAGCCAATGGGTTTGCATCCTCCTTTTTTGGCAAACCAACCATTAACATAAAGTGTGTCTAGATAAAATAGTTTTTTTTGGACTTGCAACAAAAAGTAGGATAGTTTTTCTAAGACTTATGTTGGGTTTTTGATTTTCATAAATTTTATTTCAATTTCTTTAGGTGTTTTATAATTCAAAGAAGAATGTAATCTTCTCTTGATTTTACTTATCAATCATTCTTTACGCATCAATTTAGCCACTCTTAGTCTAAAAACAGCATAACCTTGTCTTTTCATACTTGCTAATATTCTTGGACTGCCGTATGTTTTTTTACTTTCTGTAAACACCTGTTTTATTACTTGAGTCAATCGAATATTTTCAAAATTACGTTTTGAAATATTTCCTGTATACCTCCTGTAGTAAAAACTTCTTGATACTTGTAAAACCTTACACATCCTCTCGATGGAGTAATTGTCCTTATTAATAGCTGTAAATTGGTAAACTTCCCATCGCTCTTGGAGAAGATGTGAACGGCTTTTTTTAATATCTCAAGTTCTAGTTCAGCTTTATTTAGTGCTTTACGTAACTCTTTTACTTCTTGGTTATCCTGCTTTTTGATAGTAGGAGGTGCCTTAGTCTCATTTTTGTCTCCAGCACGCCATTTATAAATCCTTGCTGCTTGGACTCCTAATTCATTTGCTAAATATTTGATGTTGTCTCGTTGATAACTCAAATGAACTGCTTCTGATTTAAACTCTCTGCTAAATTGTCGTTTTTCTCTTCCCACTCCTCTCAAAAAAAACACAAAACAAGTTCGGCTTTAAGAAAGAAAGGAAGGTCTAATCGACTATAAAAGAAGTTTTTTATTCCCTATATGATTAAAAGGTATTCTTTTTTTTAATAAGTAAATAGTTTTTTATTGTTTTAACTATTTGATTTTAAGTTATTAATGGGTTTTTGTTGTTTTTTAAAAAGCGTTTTTATTTATTTTATTGGTTCATATTTATTTCTTTTTTATTTATATTACAGAACCTTTTATCAGTTTATTGATAGACTGTATGGGAGAATTAATATATTACTATGCGCTTATTTCTAAAAAACTATTTAATTGCTATCTCTTTTTTCTTTTCTATTGGGGTTAAAGCTGGTGATGGGAGTAGTCCGTTTAATGCTTTTAATACATTAGCTGAGGCTCAATCTGTAAATACTCCAGGCTCCTATTGGTTTGATTTTGGAGGATTTGCTTTTGAAACACATGTAGATGGAAATGGCTACGTTGAAGTTGCTTTTGATTATGGTAATGGAGTTGGGGAATTACCTGGAAGTCCTAGATTAGATAATACTACAAGAGGTATTTTACTTCCAATGATACTTGCCAGTATCCCTGATGCAGCTGAAATTAGAATTTCTCATTCTGGAGGATTATTAGATGTAACTACTAGAGATGCAACTTTAATAGATAAGCTTAAAAATAATTTATCATTAAATATTGGCGTAGCAGATGTAGATTTTAATACCGGATGGGTAGGTGTTGGAGCAGGTACTATAAATAGGGCCTCTGGAAAAAGTGCTTGTGACGATGGTGCCCCGCTAGCATTACCCGAAAACATTTTTTGGCCTTGTGGTGATTCAGAAGGTTTCCATTGGAAACCAAATAATAATATTCAACGCCTTGTGTATAGATCTGGCGACATAGTAAACACAGAGAGCTTTACGCTTTGGGTGAAGGCTGCTGCACCAGTTGGTTGCGCTAACGACAATGATAATGATGGAGTTTGTGATGATCTAGATTTAGACGACGACAATGATGGGATTTTAGATACTGAAGAATGTCCAAACACATTAGTAAGTAAGGCTTTTCAAACAAATGGAGGAGCTACAACAACATTTCTTGCACCAAGTGCAGATGGAGGGTTTCGGTTTGATGTTTTCAAATTGGATAATTCGTTCAACTTAAATGTAAATGGGTTTGATGTGGTGGCTAGCCAAATTCAATGTTTTGGAGTTGGGGCAGCTGGTGAGTCATTATTAGTCTTTTCTTCTGATAATACTGGATTTGGACAAGGGGGTAATGATAATGTTTGGGTGATTAATGGAGATATTAACGAACCTGTAGTAAGGGTAATAATTGGGCCTAACGGAGAAGTGTCTTTTCAAGGTAAAAGAAATTCAGGGAGAGGATTAGAGGCTATGGAAATTTTGGAAAGTGATCCTCAACCATTTAATATTACTTGGAATAGTTCAGGAAATAATGTTGTGATTTTATCTCAAATGGTAGTTGGACCTACTAATATATCTGGAGAAGGGCATGGAGTACTGTTTTGTGCTGCCGATACCGATGGCGACGGAATTTTAAATTCTTTCGATACCGATAGTGATGGCGATGAATGTTTGGATGCTATTGAAGGCGGAGCTAATTTTAAATTAACGGATATTAATAATGATGAACTTAATGGGGCAATTGATGCAAACGGAGTTCCTTTAGCTGCAAACGGCGGTCAGAATGTAGGATCGAGTGCAGATGAGAATGTAAAGTCAAACGAATGTGGCTGCGATGATAGCGATAACGACGGAGTTTGTGATGATCTAGATTTAGATGATGACAACGATGGTGTTTTGGATGTTGATGAGTGCATGACAAGTAATTTTCAATGGTCAACACCACCTCAAGTAAATGGTAAAACCGCTACTGGAAAGATTAATGGTGTTAATTATACTTATACATCTTCTATTAACATAGAAACCACTCCTAGTATTTTTGCCTATAATAGGTTTCCTACTACTTATAATATTCCAAATACTACTGTAATTAAGAATCGATTTATATCGAACAACACAATTACTTTTGCTCAACCTGTTT
>Ga0115000_10005523_pt1 | contig 10129 bp, 8 predicted proteins | sample ArcticOcean_MG_C_6_FD_89690 | JGI IMG/M metagenome (GOLD analysis project Ga0115000, IMG submission 89690) | Marine microbial communities from western Arctic Ocean - ArcticOcean_MG_CB8_128 | ecosystem: Environmental > Aquatic > Marine > Oceanic | place: Arctic Ocean: Canada Basin | collected... | reverse complement strand
AGTTTATAACTACTGGAGGTTTTGATCAAAATAGCCAAACGAGGCATGGAATTCTTTTGAGGATTTTAGAAAGGATAACGGAAAAAGAGAGATTGCTTTGCTGCGCGCGCAATGACGATAGGATTAAAAAACTTTGGTTACCACCTTAAGATACGTCATTTCCTCCGCTTGGTTAAGGAGTTAAATTTAGATCTCGTAAAGACGATGATACTTGTTCACTACAATAAAAGAGACCATAAAAAAAAGGCGATTGAAAATTCAATCGCCTTTTTAATAGTAATGAATTACTAGATTATTTTTTTTGCTTAGCTTGAATTTCTTCTAGCTTTTTTTGCCACTTAGACTTATTCATTGGTTTCCCCATGTGCTCGTTAATCTTGACGAGTAATTTGTCCTCGTTAATAATGAACTTTTTAATCACCAATGTTTGAGCAATAGTAATGATGTTCGCTAAGAAATAATAGAAACTTAATCCAGCTGCAAATCCGTTGAACATAAACAACATCATTACTGGCATGAAATTCATCATAACCTTCATGTTCTTCTGAATAGCTTCTTGCATATCACCTCCTCCGGAAGCCGCAGTGGATGGAGTCATTTGTTGGTTATACCTCATATAAAAGAACATGGAAATGGCCATCAAAATTGTAAATAAACTAATGTGGTTTCCATAAAAAGGAATAGCGTACTCCGCCGACCAAGTATAAATTGAATCAAAAGATGATAAATCCTCAGCCCATAAAAACGGTTGATGTCTCAACTCGATAGCTGTTGGGAATAAACGGTACAACGCTATTAAAATAGGCATTTGAAGTAAGGCAGGAATACAACCTGCTAAAGGACTTACACCAGTCTTTTTATATAGGGCCATGGTGGCTTGTTGCTTTTTAACGGCGTCAGCATCTTTGTGCTCCTCGTTTAATTTTTCCAAATGAGGTTTAATCACCCTCATTTTTGCTGAACTCAAAAAGTTCTTGTAAGTAATTGGAAATAACACCAACTTAATTGAAAACGTAAGAAGGATAATCGCAATACCAATTCCCATTCCTGTGCTTAAAAGCCATTTAAAAACGGGGTAAATAAAGAATTGATTAACCCACTTAAATACCGATACTCCAAGATTCAATTGCTCCACAAGATTCTCATCGTATGAATCTAATATATCATATTCATTTGGCCCCAAATACAAACCGTACTTGTTACTCACATTAGAAGACAAATCAATTGGAAAGGTTGCAGCAAATTTCTTCACATAGCTTGTGTCCTCTTCGTTGAACTTCACCTCAACATGAGCACCAGTTACTGGGTTATTTTTAGCCATTAATACTGATGAGAAATATTGTTGTTTAAACGAAATCCATTTTAAGGCTTCTTCTGGAGATTCCTCCTTGAAGCTTGACCCTTCACTCAACCAGTCACGACCATCTTCGTCCGAATAATAAAATACAGTAGCGTTTTGACGCTCTAACTTTAGACTCTTTTCCTGAGCAGGAGCAATTTGTTCCCATTTAAATTCCACTACGTTGTTGGTCCCTGCTATATCTCTGTCAAGATTAACAATGTTCACATCAAAGTCTAACATATAATCATTCCCCTTCAAGGTGTATACGTATTCGATGTAACCACCATTTGAACTCAACAACTTCAACTTTAAACTTACTTGACCGCTATCAGTTTCAACAACCAAGTTTTCTGTAGAAGAGGGAGAAAAGTGAAAATCTCTAGTATTCAATACTCTTCCTTGATGCTGGAAGTTTATTTGATAATAAGAAGAATCTCCTGAAAACAAAACAAGTTCACCGTCATCGTTTCCTGAGATGTAATCGCCGTATGTTTTATAATCTTTTATAACTGCCTTAGAAATAAAGGCCCCTTTTGTATTAATATGAAGTCTCAGTTTTTGGTTTTCTAGGATAATTTCATTGTCTTCCCCCTCACTGGCTTCTGAAAATATCCCAAATTCAGCCTTTTGTTTGCGCTGCTTATCCGCCTTATCTGTGGAGTCTTTCTGAGATATTAGAGCACCAAAGTCAGGATTCTGAACAGTTGGAATTGCTGCACTATTAACGTTACTAGCAGTTGGTGCTGCACCATGAACATCAGACTCAACCTGAGATGCAATCGCTAAGGAATCAGCTTGTTCTGATTTTGCCACAATTTCCGCTTGTTCAATTGCCAGCTCTTCGGCTTCTTTACTTTGGTAGTAAACAAAACCAATTACTATTAAAACGATGAGTACCCAACCCGTTACCTGATTCCTATCCATGACACTTTATTCTTCTAATGATTCTAAACTCCTAATTTTCGATGGTAGCTTTTACAAAACCAACAAATAATGGATGTGGATTTGCAACAGTACTTTTATATTCTGGATGATATTGAACACCTACAAACCAAGGATGATCAACTACCTCAACTACTTCAACAAGTGAAGTTTCAGGGTTAATTCCTGTAGCACGCATTCCGTTTTCTTCGAATTGCTTTAAATACTCGTTATTAAACTCGTAACGATGACGATGTCTTTCTTCTATGTTTGTAACACCATATGCATCAAAGGCTTTACTTCCTTCCTTAAGCTCACAAGGGTAAGCACCCAATCTCATGGTTCCTCCTTTGTTTGTTTCTTTCTTTTGACTTTCCATTAAGTCAATCACAGGGTGCTCCGTTTTATCATCTGTTTCTCTTGATGATGAGTTTAAACCCAAAACGTTAGTTGCAAATTCAACAACTGCACATTGCATTCCCAAACAAATCCCTAAAAAAGGCACTTTATTTTCTCTTGCAAATTGAATAGCTGCTATTTTTCCTGAAATCCCTCTTTCTCCAAAACCTGGAGCTACTAACAATCCTTTTAACCCAGCAAACTTTTCAGCAGCGTTATCAATAGTAATGCTTTCAGAATGAATCCACTCCAGCTCTACTTTTGCATCGTTACTTACACCAGCATGAATTAATGCTTCAACAATAGACTTGTAGGAATCTTTTAGCTCAATGTATTTACCAATAAGACCAATTTTAACGGTTTGCTTAGGGTTTTTAAACTTTTTCAAGAAGCTCCTCCAAGTATCCAAAGCAGGCTCCTCTCCAACTTCCAAAGACAATTTTTCCATGACCACTTTGTCCAACTCCTCGTCCATCATTAACATGGGAACATCATATATTGTTGGTGCATCAAGAGCTGCAATTACTGCTCTTGGTTCAACATTACAAAATCTTGCAATTTTATTCTTTAAATGCTGAGAAATATCGTGCTCCGATCTACAAACTAGTATATCAGCTTGCAATCCGTATTCTAGTAATTTTTTAACTGAATGTTGAGTTGGCTTTGTTTTTAACTCACCTGAAGTAGCTAAATAAGGAAGCAATGTTAAGTGAATCACTAAACTGTTAGCTCCCATTTCCCAACGCATCTGTCTTACTGACTCTATGTATGGCAGTGATTCAATGTCACCCACTGTACCTCCAATTTCTGTGATGATCACATCAAAAGCGTCGTCACCAAAACTTTTGACACTCCTTTTAATTTCATCTGTAATGTGAGGAATAATTTGAACCGTTTTTCCAAGGTATCCCCCCTCACGCTCGCGATTAATTACGTTGGAGTATATTTTCCCTGTTGTAATGTTATTTTCCTGTGAAGTCGCTTCATTCAAGAAACGCTCATAATGACCAAGATCTAAATCGGTTTCAGCTCCGTCATCAGTTACAAAACACTCACCATGTTCGTACGGATTTAAAGTGCCTGGATCCACATTAAGATATGGGTCGAGTTTTTGAATAGTTACCGCTAGTCCTCTTGCTTGTAATAATTTAGCTAAAGAAGCTGCTAGTATACCTTTCCCTAGAGAAGAAGCAACACCGCCTGTTACGAAAATATACTTGGTTTTGGCCATTGATCTGTTTAATTTTAACAGTGTGCAAAACTACTAATAATTGAGGCTACTGCGAATTATAAATCATTGATTTATTAAAAAGTTGTCAGTAGATTCAATAAAATATTAACCATCTTAAAATTTCTGTCATTTTTTGGAACTTTTTTAAAATATTCGAGTACACATATTAGTTACTGTATAATACATACAAGAATTGAATTAACTACCTTACAGCGGATAATTGGTGAATATTCTACGAAGCTAAACCGGCATGCAGTTAAATTGATATGATTAACATAAAACGGAAATTAAAATTTATCTCCAATATTTTTAAAAAAATATTGTACTTCTTTCCAACGCAATTGTTTTTCGTTCACATTAAAAACAATCCTATTCTATTCATTATTTGGTCAATTATCGTTGCAGTAATCTCCAAAGGAATCTTGATAAAATATGGAATTCCATACTTGTTTTTAACTCCAGAGTACATGGGGGAAGTAAGTGTTTTATCGTTTGCCATTTTAGGCTTTTCTTTCGGTGGTTTTATAGTCGCTTTTAATATCAGCTCATACATAACAAATGGACACCGGTTCCCTTTTATTGCTACGCTGTCAAGACCTTTTATCAAGTACTTCATGAACAATTTGGCTTGGGGAGTTATCCTAGTTGTCTTGTATACTTATTTCGCCTCCCAGCAACTGTTATCGGATGGGACTGATAAATTTACGGTACTTACCTACATACTTGGTTTTATTTCGGGGTTAGTCTTTATCATTTTACTGAGCCTTGGCTACTTTGCTAACACGAACAAAGATTTTACTAAACTTCACGGATCATCTGGTAAAAAGGAAGTGCCAATTGGTGCAATTTTGCACAAGCGAGTTAAAGTTGATTCATTTTTTAGCAAGGACAGGGAGTGGAATGTTGAAACTTATTTAAGTTCATTTCGAAAAATTTCTATCGCCAGATCCATTGATCATTACGATAGCCACATGCTGAACCAAGTCTTCAAGCAGAACCATTTTAATGCAGCGTTATTTGAAATAGCGGCAATAATTTCCATCATATTATTAAGCTTCGGAAGCAACATTGATTACTTTAATATTCCAGCTGGAGCAAGTATAACTCTCATGTTTACCATTTTCATTATGGTAACAAGTGCTATTCACAGCTGGTTTCGAGGATGGGCATCAGCCTTACTTATTACCGCAGTATTGGTAGGTAATTTCGCTTCTAAATTTCCATTATTCCACTCTCCCAACAAAGCTTACGGGATGAGTTATAATAAAACACCCGCCGTTTATTCGACTGCAGAGCTTCAAAAACATATTTCCAAAGAAAACTTCAGGGATGACTTTTTCCACACCTTGAAAATATTGGAAAATTGGAGGAAGAAAAATTTACTACACAGCAGTAAGCAAAAAGAGAAACCTAAAATGGTTTTTATTAATACTACTGGAGGTGGCATGAGAAGTAGCATGTGGTCACTACATTCAATGCAATATGTTGACAGTGCAATGAATGGACAATTACTACATCACACCCAGTTAATTACTGGCTCGTCAGGTGGAATGGTAGGGATGTCATACTTGCGTGAGTTGTATTTGCAAAAGCAAGAAAACAAAATTGAAAATCTCTATGACAATCATTATGTCCAATGCATGAGCAAAGACGTACTGAACAGAGTGGGCTTTGTCCTTACTGTAAACGACATGTTAATCAAATTACGGAGTTTCAAAGATGGCGACAATGAATTCAAAATTGACAGAGGATATGCTTTTGAACAGCAATTAAATAAAAACCTAGAAGAAGCTTTAGGTAAGCGACTTGATGAGTATTACTTACCCGAATTTCAAGCAAAAATTCCAATGGCAATCATCTCACCAACCATAGTGTCAGATGGCAGAAGGTTGTTAATTTCACCTCAACCAATATCCTACTTATCTTACACATTCCCGCAAGACAACATCAGAAATAACGTACTGTTGGAATCAGTCGAATTCAAGAGATTCTTTAAAAATCAGGACGCTGGTAACTTAAGATATTCTAGTGCATTGCGAATGACTTCAACATTCCCTTACATCATGCCGATTGTTAACTTACCTTCCGACCCGCCGATGAAAGTTATGGATTCAGGATTAAGGGATAATTACGGAACAAAAACCTCCTTGAAATTTTTATACACCTTCCGACACTGGATTGAACAAAACACAAGTGGTGTAATCATACTACAAATTAGAGATACTGAAAAGAAGACAAGAGAAGTAAAGAAAAACACTGACAGTTTCATTACATCAGTATCCTCCCCTATTGGAAATATTTACAAGAACCTTTTTATTACGCAAGATTACGAACATGATCAACTGATTCAGTACGCTAGTGAGTGGTTTGACGGAACAATTGATATCATTGATTTTTCAGTTGAAAACAACGAGAAGAATCAACTATCATTAAGTTGGCACTTAACAGAGAAGGAAAAGAAACAGATATATAATTCGGTTCACAGTGAAAGTAATCAGGAAAGCTTAAGTCGGCTACAGGAATTGATTACTAATTCTCCAAAAAAGTAAATAATTAAGTATTTTACACTACCTTGAACAAAATAAAACTATTATTTTTGCGCAATAATTGAACGCGCAAGATTTAATGAAAGACTTAATGAGTAAATCGGTTCTACTAATAGATGATGATAAAGTCTTAAACTTTTTAACTGCAAACGCACTTAAAAGGTCTGAGCACGTCACTGAAGTTTTTGTCGCCTACGACGGCGTGCAAGCATTAAGTTTATTAGAACAACTGGATGAACCTCTAGATTTTATCTTACTCGACATTTCCATGCCAAACATGGACGGGTTTGAATTCTTGACAAACTATTACCAGAAGGGGCTTAATACGAAAGCAAAGATTGCTATATACACCAGTTCAATTGAGGAGGCAGATAAACTGAAGGCCTCTAAATATGAGGACGTCATTGACTTTATCGTGAAACCTCTTTCCAATGAAAAATTGGACGAAATTTTAGCAGAAATATAGTCCCGTTTTACATCAATAATTGTAATTCATGAGAAGTATTTTATGTTTTGGTTTGGTAGCCCTTTTATTTTCTTGTGGAACAAAAACCGAATCGGTCGGAATACAAATCTTTGGTAATTTTAACAATGTTCTTGTTGATTCTATGTATTTTCTGCGATAAAACAAAAAGCTTTTTATGTAAAAATCCTTATCATCGTCATCGTGAAAAATATTCTGACGATAGTTACCACGTTGAGTAACGTGCATAGGGAAACCGGCTTCTACCTCTCTTGCTTGACGTGGCATAGGCCAAATGTAAACCAGTAAAATAGCTTGATACAACTTTTAACGAATAAGATAAGTTCTGAGAACTGAAAAATCAAAAAAGGATAGAATAAAAAAATAAAAGTCAAATTTAACAGGAAAAAAACTGTACCAAAAAACCCTGTTTCGCACACCTTTTCAAGCTTCAAAACACCAATAACAACATATGTTTCAAAGGTTTTTAAAGTTGGGGACTGTCCCCAAGTATTTATGGTAAGTCGAATCATTGATTTTTCTTCTTCAAACCCTAAAGTAGGATCTAGTAATCCATGTAAAAGACCCTACTTTTTATTCTTTGATCAATAATTTATAAACCTCACCATCAACCTGCAACAAATAAACCCCATCAACCTCTCTACTTAGATCTACAACGGATGACATGTCAGAATTGAGCTCAATTCCATTTAAAGAGTAAACTTTCCAGCCTCTAGATTCACTCAAACGAAAGACACCATTAGCACTTGGGTTCGGAAATAGAGATAAGGCAGAAGTATACTCCTCCTCTACACGGGTTATTACTTGCGTTTCATTCCAATACACATTTGTCTTATTCACGATTCCTTGAGTGATAATGTCGAGCTTGTCATCTCCATTAAAATCTGCAACAGCATTTGTAGGGATATATTCTCCCTTAATACTATCAGCTACCTCAAAAAGGTTATTACCTAGGTTCTCGTAGATAAAGGAGAATTCAGGGACGCCTCCAACAGCTCCAATAATCAATACGTCTAGGTCATTGTCATTATCAAAATCTGCTAGTGCTGTACTACTCGAAAATACGTTTGGAAAAGGAGTGTTCAAGAGTTCGTTAAAATGACCAGAGCCATCGTTAATATATAGAGAGGTCGTACTAACCCCATTCTGTTGACCTGTTATTAATAGATCATCGTCATTGTCATTATCAATATCCCCCACACTTAAGGCATAAGCACGGAATGCGCTAATACCACTATTCTCAAAAATAGAAAACTGTCCATTTCCATCATTTTCATAAACGATTATGGAGTCGGCATTTGAAAGTGTACTTCTTCCGAAGCTTACTATATCTAGGTCGTGATCTCCTTCTAGGTCAATGAAAGCCATTGTATTCAATTCTCGAAGGTTGCCTAAGTCATTTCTTATAAAACCTCCATTACCGTTGTTCATCCATATGATCATAAAAGGATTATCATCCTTCCCGACACTAGTCACACCATACTGTAAGACATCATTGATGCTATCTCCATTCACATCACCAATCTGAATACCGCCTTGGTCAGCGAATTGAAAGCCCCAACCATCATCACTATAATTACCATCACCATCATTCCAATAGACAAAGGATTGATTAGCAGCTACAATCACTAAGTCTAAATCATCATCGTCATCTAAATCTCCTAAGGCTATAATCTCAGAAGTAAAATAGCCTCCAAATTGGCGGTTTGATGTAAACATTCCAGAGCCATCGTTTAGGAAAACTTCTGGATCAGTTCCTATCCCATCCTGAATCAAATCAATATCTCCATCTCCGTCTAAATCGCCACTTAATAGATAACCACCATAGGTCTCCTGTAATGTAGGTTGAGGATCAGCTAGTGAGAAGCTTATGTTTTGAGCCATCCCTAAGGATGAGATCGTGACAATGGAAATTAATGCACCTAGTATTTTCATAGCAAAATGTTGATTGTTCAATATTCAATATTCAATATTCAAAAATACAACCTTCCTCCCTTTATTTCTAGAAATCAGCTAAGTATTATCACACCCTTATTTTTTTTTTAAAAACCCTATTATTAATATTTAATAATCTTACTTAATGATACTTAAGTATATTAAACTGTAATTTAAAACACGTTTTAAGATGAAAATATATTTAAAAATATGGCTGTAAAAGGTGTTTTCGGTCTCAATATAAAAAAAGGGGATATTCCACATAGCCATTATAATATACAGGGACGCTTACAATATTATTAATCACCCCCAAAAAATGACTTCTCTCTTAATAAAAACAGTAACCAACGTACCCGTAATTTCACCATCCTTTGCTATTGTCTTCTTTGCTTACTCGAAATTATTAAATCCTAAACCTCGTTGAAACTTTTATTTGACATTCCTATACTTGTTTTACACTAAATGATTACTATACTTACATTGTCGAATCTCAATCTCCACCTCGTACTTACTTGATACTTGTAAGTAGTTTATTTATCATATTTTAAGTAAACTTAAAAACCTACCGTAGCTAAATCCATCGAAGATATCTACGGATATGAAGTGATTAGGTTAACTGATAAAGAACTACCTAAATCAGCCTTTATTAACGTTAAATCTCCTAGATACAGAGCAGACTCTATACTTAAGATACTCAAACGAAGTAAACCTGATTCAATAGGTATTGTATTAGGCTTAATCTCTAAAGATATTTCTACTACAAAAAAAGACCTTTGGGGTAACGTTAAAAAACCAGCATATAAATATGAAGACTGGGGTGTTTTTGGTTTAGAATATCGACCAGGACCTAGTTGTATTATTTCGAATTACAGAATTAAAAACGCGAATAAGAATCTTTACTTGGAACGCTTGAGAAAAGTATGCATTCATGAAATTGGCCACAACTTGGGATTAAAGCATTGCACTCATTCTGAAAAATGTGTTATGAAAGATGCGGCAGAGACGATCAAAACCGCTGACCAGGCTGACCTGAAGCTTTGTGATCATTGTAGAGCTAACATTTGAAATCCAAATTAACCATCCCGATATAAAACAAAAAAGGTCATTCGCAATGAATGACCTTTTTTTGGGCGAAGTACCGGATTCGAACCGGCGACCCTCGGTACCACAAACCGATGCTCTAACCAACTGAGCTAACATCGCCATACCTGAGTGCAAATATAACTAATGAATTTCGACTGACAAAGAGATGTGAAAAAATGTGAGCGATT
>Ga0115000_10005519_pt1 | contig 10132 bp, 7 predicted proteins | sample ArcticOcean_MG_C_6_FD_89690 | JGI IMG/M metagenome (GOLD analysis project Ga0115000, IMG submission 89690) | Marine microbial communities from western Arctic Ocean - ArcticOcean_MG_CB8_128 | ecosystem: Environmental > Aquatic > Marine > Oceanic | place: Arctic Ocean: Canada Basin | collected... | reverse complement strand
CAAAAAGCAGAATATGAAAAGAAAAAATTTAGTTGCAAAAAATAAAGTTAAAAAAAATAATTTAATCATAGACTCAAAAGTAACAAAAATTTATTCAAAATTTGAGAAAATTGTTTTCAAAAACATAAAAAACAAAAGTTTTGCATTAGCTGTTTCTGGAGGGGCAGATAGTTTGTGCTTAGCATATCTTGGTAAATTGTACTCATTAAAGTTTAAAAACAAAATTCATGTACTAATTGTAGACCACAAATTAAGAAAATCATCTTCCCAAGAGGCAAATAAGGTTAGTAAAATGCTAAAACAAAAAAACATCCAAAGCAAAATTCTTACATGGCAAGGTAAAGTTCCAAAAAAGAATATTCAAAACGATGCAAGAAATATTAGATATTCATTAATGTCCAGCTACTGTCAAAAAAAAAATGTAGGATACCTTATTACAGCTCACCATCTAGACGACCAAGTTGAAAATTTTTTTATAAGATTATTTAGAGGTAGTGGTTTAACGGGATTATCATCTATGGCTGAAAGTTTCAATTATAGCAATGTTTTAAAAATCATTAGACCTTTTTTAATTTTTAAAAAAAAAGATTTACAAAACATAACATTAAAGTATTTTAAAAATTTTATTAAAGATCCTTCCAATGATAACGATAAGTATTTACGAGTTAGAGTAAGAAAAATTAGAAATAGTATGGAAAAAGAAGGTTTAGACACAAGTAAAGTTATTAACACAGTTAATAACTTATTTTCAGCACATAAAGCTTTAAGTTATTATAAAGACAAAGCTATTAATAAACATGTTTCTTTTCTTTCAAAAAATAAATGTCAAATTAGTAAAAAAATATTTGCACATGAAGCTGGTGAAATTATTTTTAAATCTTTTTCTGATATTTTTTTATCAATATCAGGAAAGTATTACCCACCTAGGTCAAAAAAAATTATTAACTTAATTATTCGTTTGCAGAAAAATGTTTTTAATAAATCCACTTTAGGAGGATGTGTAATAGAAAAAAAAAATAGTTTAATTTTTGTATCAAAAGAAAGTAAAAAAAAGAAAAGTAGCCTTTCAGCCTAATAAATGAGCATTTTCTTAAATCATTTTAGCAAAATTGCCACTTGTTTACTTATAAATAATGCTTATCTTTAGACATATATGAACGTAAAAAATTTAATGATGTGGGGAATTATAGTTTTACTTGTTGTAGGATTATTTCAATTATTTCAAAATCCTAAACAAACCGCCGCTTCATCACAGATGCCCTTTTCAAGTTTTCTTAAAAATGTAGAGGACGGAAGAGTAGTTCAAGTAAAAATTACTGGAAACAATATTGAAGGAATTTTATCAGACGGGTCGGCATTCAGCACGTATGCACCTAACGATCCAAACCTTGTAGAAAAATTAACTTCTAAAGGAGTAAATATAACAGCTGTTCCTTTGGAAGATAAAATGCCTTCTTTATTAGGAATTCTTTTATCTTGGTTCCCAATGCTTCTGCTTATTGGAGTATGGATTTTTTTTATGAAGCAAATGCAAGGAGGAAGAGGTGGAGCCATGGGTTTTGGCAAATCAAAAGCAAAATTGCTTTCAGAATCAAGAGGTAAAGTTACCTTTAATGATGTTGCTGGAATAGATGAGGCTAAAGAAGAAGTTGAAGAAATTGTTGAATTTTTAAAAGACCCAAGAAAGTTTCAAAGATTAGGTGGAAAAATACCTAAAGGAGCACTTTTAATTGGACCGCCAGGAACTGGAAAAACTTTATTAGCAAAAGCAATTGCAGGAGAGGCCAATGTTCCTTTTTTTACAATCTCAGGGTCAGACTTTGTTGAAATGTTTGTTGGAGTTGGAGCGTCAAGAGTTAGAGACATGATGGAGCAGGGTAAAAAAAATGCTCCATGCATAATTTTTATTGATGAAATTGATGCGGTTGGAAGAAGTAGAGGGGCTGGATTAGGAGGAGGCAATGATGAAAGGGAGCAAACATTAAATCAATTGTTAGTAGAAATGGATGGTTTTGATACTAATGAAGGAGTAATAATTATTGCAGCTACCAATAGGCCAGATGTTTTAGACCCCGCACTATTAAGACCTGGTCGATTTGATAGACAGGTGGTTGTAGGAAACCCAGATATAATTGGTAGAGAAGCTATTTTAAAAGTTCATATTAAAAAAATCGTTATTGGACCAGATGTTAAACTTAGAACAATCGCAAGAGGTACCCCAGGTTTTTCTGGAGCAGATTTAGCAAACTTATGCAATGAGTCAGCTTTATTAGCTGCTAGAAAAAATAGAAGAATTGTAACAATGTCTGATATTGAAGAAGCTAAAGACAAAGTGATGATGGGAGCAGAGAGAAGATCGATGGTGATGACTGAAGATGATAAAAAGTTAACAGCCTACCACGAAGGAGGTCACGCAATAATTGCTCTAAACGAAAAAGCTTCAGACCCAATACACAAAGCAACAATTATTCCCAGAGGAAGGGCCCTAGGAGTTGTTTGGACATTACCTGAAAGAGACAAATACTCACACACAAGAGAATATATGGAAGCAAATATTTCAAAGGCAATGGGAGGAAGAGTTGCTGAAGAAATTATTTTTGGTCATGATAAAGTAACATCGGGAGCTTCCTCAGATATATCAATGGCAACAAAGTTAGCTAAAGATATGGTAACAAAATATGGAATGAGTGCAGAGTTAGGTCCACTATCATATGGAGACAATGAGGATGAAGTTTTTCTTGGAAGACAAATTGCTAGACAAACGCATATGTCGGAAGAAACTTCCAGAAAAGTTGATGAAGAAGTTAAAAAAATAGTCGACCAAGGATATCAAAGAGCTAAAAAAATTCTTACAGAAAATTTAGATGATTTACATAAATTAGCTAAAGCTTTACTAGCATATGAAACACTAAGTGGTGAAGAAATAAAAGACTTAATATATAAAAACACTGAACCCAAAAGAGATGATCCTAAGAAAGAGAAAACAGAAAGCGAATCTTCAGCTTTGGGATCTTTGGGCTTAAAACCTAAACCTGCTGTTTAATTTTTAATGCGAAAATATTACACTCGACCGTGTAATTTCTACTATGGAAACCATGCAAAAAATCTTATTAAGCTTAGAAAAGCTAACAGTTTAGCTGGACGCACAGATATCGCATTTGATCAAATTGAAATTCTCATAAAGAAAAATAAAAAAATTATTAAAAATAAATTTTTAAAAATTTCAGAGATTAAAAAACTTGATAGCAAATTATCTTTATTAATAAGAAATGATTTAAAAAAAATATCCTTCAGAAGAAAAAAAATAAAAAATTTAAAATTTAAAAAACCTCAAATAATGGGAATTTTAAACATTACTCCAGATAGTTTTTCTGACGGAGGGTTGTTTTATACCGAAGCTAAAGCAAAAAAACACATTAAGTCGATGATTGAAGGAGGTGCTTCAATTATAGATATTGGCGGTGAGTCAACACGTCCAGGTGCCAAAACGCTTAATGAAAAAGAAGAATGGGGAAGAATAAAAAGTATAGTTACTAGATTTAAAAAAAATTTTCCAAAAACAATTTTATCCTTAGATACGAGAAAATCTTATGTGATGAAAAATGGTTTTAATTTTGGCGTAGATATTATAAATGATGTGTCCGGTCTAAGTTTTGACAAAAATTCTTTTTCCACAATTAAATCCAAGAAAAAACCATTTGTCCTACACCATATGAAAGGAACTCCTTTGACAATGCAAAATAACCCAATCTATGACAATGTATTGCTAGATATTTTTGATTTTTTTGAATCTAAAATAAAGTTTTATGAAAAAAAAGGTTTTTCAAGAAACTCAATTATTATTGATCCTGGTATAGGATTTGGAAAAAATTTAGATCATAATTTGCTATTACTATCTAAAATTTCAATTTTTCATAGTTTAGGTACTCCAATTTTAATTGGTGTATCAAGAAAAAAATTTATAGAGCATATCGTAACAAAATTTGATACTTCTTACCGAGTGGGAGGAACTTTAGCTTCTGTGTTATATGGACTTTCTCAAGGAGTTCAGTTATTTAGAGTTCACGATGTTAAAGAAATCAATCAAGGAATATTAGTTTTTGATAAAATTTTAAATAAAAATTAGCTCATGGTAAAAAAATATTTTGGAACTGACGGTATAAGAGGAACCGTTAATCAAGGGAACATTACAGGGGAAAAATTTTTTAGATTTGGTTTAGCAGCTGCAACTTACTTTAAAAATTTAAAAAAAAATAAACAAGTTGCAATTATAGCTAAAGATACAAGATTATCAGGATACACCCTTGAGCCCGCTCTTGTATCAGGCTTAACTTCAGGTGGAATGCATGTGTTTACACTAGGACCTTTACCAACTAACGGTCTTGCTATGTTAACAAAATCTATGAAAGCAAACATGGGAATTATGATTACAGCATCACATAACCCATATTATGACAATGGTCTAAAATTATTTGGACCTGACGGCTTAAAATTATCTGATCAAATAGAAAAAAAAATTGAAAAATTAATAGATCAAAACAATGCTAAACAGCTTACAAACCCCAATTTACTAGGTAGAGTAAAGAGACTCGAGAATACTCACGATAGATATAATAATATTTTAAAAAAAAATTTTCCAAAAAATTTCAATTTAAAAGGCACTACAATAGTTTTAGACTGTGCTAATGGAGCTGGATATTTAGCGGCACCTAAATTGCTTAAAAATCTTGGAGCAAAGGTAATAGCGATTGGTATTAAACCTAATGGCTTTAATATTAATGATAAATGCGGATCTACATATCCAAACAAAATTCAATCAGCTGTTAAAAAATATAAAGCAAATGTTGGTATTGCTTTTGATGGTGATGCCGACAGGATTATTATGTGTGATGAAAAAAGCAAAATTATAGATGGAGATCAAATTATTTGTATGCTTGCACGGAGATGGAAAAAAAAAAAAATTTTAAAAGGTGGTGTTATAGGAACACTAATGTCTAATTATGGATTAGAAAAATTTTTAAAAAATGAAAAAATTAAGTTTTTTAGATCTAAAGTTGGAGATAGATACGTAAAAGAAAAAATGAAAAAATTAAATTATAACTTAGGCGGGGAACAATCTGGACACATAATACTTGGAAAATTTGCAACCACTGGAGATGGATTAATGGTTGCACTAGAAGTTCTGTTTTCATTAAGAAAAGGAAAAAAAGCCAGTCAATTACTTAATGTTTTTAGACCACTACCACAAATACTAGAAAACATAACTGTAAAAGACAAAAGTATAATTAATAATCAAAAATGTAAAAATGCGATAAAAAAAGCAAATCAACTCATGAATAGTAATGGAAGATTATTAATAAGAAAATCAGGAACTGAACCTAAAATTAGAATTATGGGAGAATCTCATGACAAAAATTTAGTTTTGGAATGTATAAAAATAATTAAAAAATCTATAAAATAACAGTGAAACTGAAGTCAAAAGTATTAATAATTGCAGGATCAGATTCTTCTGGAGGGGCTGGCATACAAGCAGATATTAAGACAGTTACTGCTTTAGGAAGTTATGCAATGACCGCAGTTACTGCAGTAACCGCACAAAACACTAAAGGTGTAAGAGAAATAGTATCAATTTCTTCCAAAAATCTTCAAAAACAAATAACAATGGTTTTGGACGATATTGGAACTAATTCTTTAAAAATTGGCATGCTACATAATACCAGTCTTATAAAATGTGTTTATAAAATCCTAAAGAAGTATAAATTAAAAAATGTAGTTCTTGACCCTGTAATGATAGCTAAAGGAGGAACTAAACTAGTTAAAAAAAACTCAATTATATATTTAAAAAAATTACTTTTGCCTTTATGTTATTTAGTAACACCCAATATACCCGAGGCAGAAGTTTTAACTGGATATTCTATTTTAAACAAAGAAGATATGATAAGAGCTGCTAAAAAAATCATAAACATGGGAGCCAAAAATGTGCTATTAAAAGGTGGTCATCTTAAAAACAAAATGATTTTTGATATTTTAGTTTCTAAAAAACAAGTGAAAATTTTTTCAAAAAAAAAAATTAAAACTAAAAATACTCACGGAACCGGATGTACACTATCTTCTGCTTTAGCTGCATGTTTATCTCAAAAAATGAATATATATAAAGCATGTAGAATTTCTCTTAGATATGTAGATCAAGCAATATTAGCTGCCCCAGGTTATGGAAAAGGCCATGGCCCATTAAATCATTTAGTTTCTTTTAATTTAAAGGACACAAATGCCTAATGTAACCGTAGTAGGAGCTCAATGGGGTGACGAAGGTAAAGGAAAAATTGTAGACTGGCTTTCAGAAAAAGCTGATGTAATAGTGAGATTTCAAGGTGGTCATAACGCAGGACATACTCTTGTAGTAGACGGCATTACATATAAATTGAAATTACTACCCTCAGGAATAGTAAGAAAGAACAAAATCTCAATCATAGGAAATGGTGTAGTTATTGACCCGTGGGCACTTTTAGATGAAATTAAGCAAATAGAAAAATTAGGAATAAGAATTACAAACAAAAACTTATATATAGCTGAAAATGCAACACTAATATTACCTTTACATAGAGAACTGGACGTTATTAGAGAAGATGCAAAAAATACTGACAGCATTGGAACCACAAGAAGAGGCATAGGACCAGCGTATGAAGATAAAGTTGGTAGACGAGGAATTCGTGTAATGGATCTCGCAAACAAAAAAAATTTATCAAAAAAAATCGATATGATATTATTTCATCACAACTCTATACGAAAAGGTTTAAAAAAAAAATTAATAAATAAGAATAAATTACTTAGGGACTTAAATAAAATTTCTTCTAAAGTATTAAAATATTCAAAACCTGTATGGAAAAAAATAGATGAATTTAGAAAAAAAAATAAAACAATTGTATTTGAAGGAGCTCAAGGAATGTTGCTTGATGTAGATCATGGAACATATCCTTTTGTAACGTCTTCCAACACCGTTGCTGGAGCTGCCGCCGCTGGTTCAGGATGTGGTCCCGATGCAATTAACTATATTCTCAGTATAGTAAAAGCCTACACAACAAGGGTAGGAGAAGGTCCTTTCCCAACAGAATTAAAAAATGAAATAGGAAATAAAATTGGAAAGAAGGGAAAAGAATTTGGAACTGTTACAAATAGGAAAAGAAGATGTGGATGGTTTGATGCTGTGTTAGTTAAACAATCATGCACAATATCAGGCACAAAAGGAATTGCTCTTACCAAAATAGACGTTTTGGATGAAATTAAAGATTTATACATATGCGTAGATTACAAGCTTAACGGTAAAAAAATTGATTATTTTCCAAGCTCTTTACAAGATCAAATTCACGTAAAACCAGTTTATAAAAAGTTTAATGGATGGTTAACAAATACAAGTGGAATTAAAAAATGGAATGATCTTCCTCAAAATGCAAAAAAATATATTAAATTTATTAAAGATTACTGTGAAGTAAAAATATCGAGTGTTTCAACAAGTCCTAAAAGAGAAGATACTATTCTTTTAGAAAATCCTTTTAAATAAGCTATTAATTTGTTGCTAGTAAATTTTTTGATTTTGCTGAGTTGAGTATTGCACTTTGCAATTTTTCAAAAGCTTTTGTTTCGATTTGTCTAATTCTTTCTCTACTAACTTTATATTTTTTACTTAAATCTTCTAAAGTAGCTACATTTTCTGATAGTTTTCTAGCAACTAATATTTCTTTTTCTCTTAGATTTAAGACTTTCATTGAAGAGTGCATCAATTTTTTTCTTTCAGCAAGTTCTTGAGATTGAGATATTTTTAATTCTTGGTCAAGACTATCATCTACTATCCAATCTTGCCATTCTGTTCCACTTTCATTTTTTACAGGATCATTAAGTGATTTTTCTTTTCCTGACATTCTTCTGTCCATGGAAATAACTTCTTCTTGTTTTACATTTAATCTTTTTGATATTTCTTTAACTTGATCAGGCTTTAAATCTCCTTCATTTACAATAGCCAACTTGTTTTTTATTTTTTTTAAGTTAAAAAAAAGTTTTTTTTGAGCTGTTGTTGTTCCCATTTTTACTAAACTCCAAGATCTTAAAACATATTCTTGAATTGAAGCTTTTATCCACCACATCGCATATGTAGCTAATTTAAAACCTTTTTCGGGTTCAAATTTTTTTACTGCTTGCATTAAGCCAATATTTCCCTCTGAAACCAATTCACTTACAGGCAATCCATATCCTCTATAACCCATAGCCATTTTTGCAACTAAACGTAAATGACTTGTTATTAATTTTTGTGCAGATTTTATATCGCCTCTGTCTCGCCAGCTTTTTGCTAGCATGTATTCTTCTTTAGCACTTAGCATTGGAAATTTTTTAATTTCTGCTAGGTATTTTGAAAAACCTCCATCTATTGAAATTGATGGCAAATTTGAGTTAATTGTTTTAGCTGTCATAGTTAGTAGATTATATATTAATTAATTATGGCAAATACAAGGTACTTAAAGGCTAGCTTTATTGAGGTTTTTGATCAATGTATCAAAGTCTTTAGGTCTCTTAGCCTCAAAAAACATCTCTTTACCAGTGACAGGGTGAATAAAACCTAAACTTTTCGCATGCAAAGCCTGTCTTTTAAAATTATTTATTTCTTTTTCTAATTTTAAATTAATATTTTTAAATTTTTTTCTCGATTTGCCATAAGATTTGTCACCTACGATAGGATTTCCTTTAAAATTCATATGAACCCTTATTTGATGAGTTCTTCCTGTTTCCAATTTACATTCTATAAAACTTATTTTTGGTAGATTTGAATTTTTGAAAACTTTCAAAGTTTTATAGTTTGTTATAGCGTTCTTGCCTTTGTTTTTATCTTTTATTACCGCCATAAGTTGTCGATTTTTTATACTTCTTGAAATGTTTTCATTTACTTTGCCACTTGATGGTTTTAAGGACCCCCAGACTATAGCTTCATACGTTCTATTAATTGTATGGTCACTAAACTGTTTTGATAGGTTGTTGTGTGCAAAATCATTTTTTGCAACAACTATTGCTCCACTTGTATCTTTGTCAATTCTATGAACTATACCAGGTCTTAACTTCCCTCCAACACTCGAGAGCGTGTTTTTACAATGAAACAAAAGACCATTTACAATAGTGTTATCATAATTACCTGCCCCTGGATGAACAACAACCCCGGGAAATTTATTGATTATAATTAAATCAGCATCCTCATACAAAATATCCAAAGACATTTTAGAAGGCTTAATATGAGTTTCTTTTGGCAAAGGAAAAATAACTTCAATTATATCGTTCTCTTTTATTTTTTTTGAATTAGTATTTATTGTTTTATTATTTAATTTAACATAGTTTTTAGTTATTAAATCTTGGAGCTTTGACCTGCTAATTTTTTTAAATTGAGACTGCAAGAACTTGTCAATACGACTTTCTTGAGTATTAGAGGCTAACTTCACATTAAATATTTTTTTTTCCATTAAATATTCTATATACTATAAATCGAATTGTAAAAGCGCTGCTAGCTCAACTGGATAGAGCGCCAGACTTCGGATCTGGAGGTTATAGGTTCAACTCCTATGCGGCGCACCAAACTAAATTATCCATTCTTTAAAGAAATCTTTGTTATTAAATACATATTCAGGAAAACTTTTATCTAACTCAACTTTTTTATAAACTATATTACGATCAAACAAATCTACATTATTATTTATTCGTTCAGATATTTTTCTTTCATCGACAAATTCATCTTTACAAAATTCTTGGTGAGAATATGCTTTAATTTTTTTAGCTATATCTTTTGGTTTTTTAAGGAAACTAAAGTGCCATCCGCCGTCAAGTATTAACTGTGGTTCTTTAGGTTTATAAAATTTCCAAAAGGGTCTTTTTTTAGTTTTAATATTTCTTAACCATTGAGGTGATTTAAGATATTTTTTTTGACAAATTTTTGTTCCCATCCAATATGCATCTGTAATATTTTGTAAATTTAATTTCGATTGAAAATTTTTTTGTAAAAAACAAGCGTATTTATTTTTAACTTTAAACTCTATTAATTTATTTAGATTTGGTATTTCATCAATATCAGATATCATTATTAAATCATTTTCGTCACATT